>PPYE01275805.1_pt1 | contig 14303 bp, 8 predicted proteins | sample 1559881 | NCBI WGS metagenome assembly PPYE01 (sample SAMN08240022, study PRJNA423297) | Human gut metagenome, whole genome shotgun sequencing project.
GCGGTCGGCGCGTCCTCGCTGATCTCCTACCCGGCACTGCTTGCGTTCGGCATTCCGCCCGTGCTATCGAACACGACCAACACCGTCGGCGTGGTCGGCACCGGCATCGGCGGTCTGCTGGCGGCGCGCAAGGAGCTCAACGGACAGCGCACCCGTGTGATCGTCTATGCGCTGATCGGTCTGGTCGGCGGCATTATTGGCGGCCTGTTGCTGCTGGAGTTGCCCGCCGAGGTCTTTGAATTCGCGGTACCTCCACTGATTCTGTTCAGCTCGATGATCATCGCATTGAACCCACGCAAGAAGGCGGCCGCGCGAGACGCCGTAGCGCAAGCGTTGCCCGAATCACAGCAAGGCGAACGTGCCGCACTGATCGCAGACAAGGCGAGTGGCGGCAAGCTGCATGATCCGTGGTGGCTATGGCTGGGCGTGAGTTTCGTAGGCGTCTATTCCGGCTATTTCGGCGCGGCCGCCGGCACGCTGGCCCTAGCCGTACTTGATTTGGGCAAGATCGGCCCGTTCCATCAGATCAATGCGTTGAAGACCGTGGTGGGTTTCGGTGCGAACATCTCCGCCGCCATCATGTTCATCGTGCGTGGCTCGGTCTATTGGCCGTTCGCCATCATGATGTGCCTCGGCTGCATCATCGGCAGCGCCATCGCGCCACCGGTCACCCGCCATATTCCGGAGAACATCATGCGCGCCGCCGCCGTCCTGACCGGCGTCATCCTGGCTGTCAAGCTCGGCTGGAGCACCTACATTTAGACTCGATGCCTCATCGGGACAAAAAGGCCTTGTCCATGGATTGCCAGTGGGTGGTTGTGGCGGCTTCGCGGAAGCCGCCACAACCACCCACCGTTCAGATCAGTGTGGAGAGCGCTCTCATCACGATGTCAACGTCCTTGTTTTCCAATTCGCGTATGACATGCAGATAGGTTTCCTGCGTGGTCGTCATGCTGGCATGGCCGAGGCGCCTCGATACGCTGGCGATTGATACACCTGCAAATAGGAGGAGAGAGGCATGCGTGTGGCGCAGCCCATGGATGGAAATAATTGGTACATCGACGTTTTTGCAGTGCTTCGCCAGTACACTGTTGGCTGTTGAATTGTAGACTTTGCCGTTTATGAAAATCGGTTTGTTATGAGGAAGATTCTTCAGCAGCCCAGATAACTGCATGACGAGTTGCCAGTCGAGTTGCACTTTGCGTACGGAAGACGCGTTCTTGGTTGGTACGAAACCGCCACCGTTTTTGTAATCCCAGGTCTTGCTGACGGATAATGTTTGATGCGCAAAATCAAAATCGTCGGGTGTGAGTCCGAGTGCTTCGGAGAAGCGGAGACCGGTTTTGGCGATAAGTAGGATAAGCCAGTCCCAGCTGGCTTCTGTGCCGAGCTCTAGATCGGCGAGCATGGCATGCAGCTCGAATTGGTTGAGATACTTCATTTTCTTGATACGTGGCTGCTTGCCTTTGATGATGACTTTGCGGGTCGGATCACGGGGGATGAGGCCTTCATCGACAGCATCAAGAATGGCACCTTTGATTTGATGGTGGAAATCCATGGTGGTCTGGCGTTCGTGGTGCTGTGCATAGCCGTTGATGAGCTGTTGATAGGCGGTCCGATCCATGTTGGCGAGTTTTAGCTCGGGAGCGAGTTTGCCAAGCCAAGATTGCGTGAGACGGTATTTGCCCATGGTCACGTCTCGGATTGCGCCTTCTTTGTATGTTTTGACCCACTGAACATAGTAGTCGCAGAACAAAGACTCTCCGGTGATGGATTCCGACATGATATGCACCTTTCTGACAATAGGGGGATAGGTGCAGCCATCATACTTACGCTGATGAAGGGTGATGAGGTTGTCGAGGTTGGTGAAATGATGCCCAATAGCAATCTGCTCATCCGCTGATGGAAGACAAACGAACGCCTCATTGATTGCTTCTTTCGAAAGACTCGGTAATCCCGTTGATTCGTCCTTGTTCTTCCAATCGACATTCGAAAAGCAGCAAAGAGCAAAATTGATATCAATGCCTGGGTACGGTATGCAATAAAACAACGTGTCAACAGTCCAAAATGGAGCCCGAAGTCGATATGGCTTATCAATGGTGCCTTTACGCCCGATACCGATAGCGTCCTTATCATATGAGAGTGCCTCGTCAACGCTCGTCATATAGCCGCCTGTTCCGTAAACAGGGACAGCGCCCTCGTGGAGATGCTTATAATCGCGTCCACTGCAAACTTCAACCAGATCAGAGAACTTACGCTGTTCCCAAGCGGGGGCGCGGTATTCTTGTGTGAGATGTGTAGCCGATTGCGGAATCGCGCATTGTTTTTGCCTGTATCCGCAATGAGGAGGAATCGATGAATAAGCAGCAGCTCGCGTCGAAGATTTGGGAATCCGCAAACAAGATGCGTTCCAAAATCGAAGCGAATGAGTACAAGGACTATATTCTTGGCTTCATCTTCTACAAGTTCCTTTCGGAGACCGAGTTGACAAGGCTGAGAGCCAATGATTTCACCGAAGCTGACATGTCAAACCTAACGGAGGACAATCCCGACATTGTCGAGTTCGTGCAGGGCGAATGCGGCTACTTCATCGCTTATGAGAATCTGTTCTCCACGTGGGTCAGGAAGGGTAACGACTTTGAAATCTCCGATGTGCGTGACGCGCTTTCCGCTTTCTCCCGTAACATCAGTCCGGCTCACAAAAAGGTGTTCGATGGTGTTTTCGACACGTTGCAGACCGGCCTGTCAAAGTTGGGCACTGATGCGCGCAGTCAGTCCAAAGCGGCCCGTGATCTGATTTATCTCATCAACGATATTCCGATGGATAGCCGTCAGGATTACGACGTGCTGGGTTTCATCTATGAGTATCTCATCAGCAATTTTGCCGCCAACGCAGGCAAGAAGGCGGGTGAGTTCTATACACCGTCCGAGGTCTCCCAACTGATGAGTGAGATCGTCGCATGGCATTTGCAGGGGCGTGAGCAGATCAAGATCTATGATCCGACTTCCGGCTCCGGCTCTCTTCTGATTCACATCGGACAAGCGGTGGCTCGTCGCAACGGTAATCCAGATTCCATCAAGTATTATGCGCAGGAACTTAAGGAGAATACCTACAATCTGACGCGTATGAACCTCGTGATGCGCGGCATTCTTCCCGACAACATCGTCGCTCGGAATGGCGATACCCTCGAAGACGATTGGCCGTGGTTTGACACGGAGGAGAATAAGGAGGAGACGTACGATCCGTTGTTCGTGGATGCTGTAGTTTCCAATCCGCCGTATTCGCAGAATTGGGATTCCACGGACAAGGAGCTCGACCCGCGTTTCAGCTACGGCATCGCGCCGAAGTCCAAGGCGGATTACGCGTTCCTGCTGCATGATCTGTACCATTTGCGCCCCGACGGAATCATGACCATCGTATTGCCTCATGGCGTGCTGTTCCGTGGTGGTGAGGAAGGCCAGATTCGCAAGAACCTTATTGAGAACCATCATGTTCAGGCGATTATCGGCCTACCTGCCAATATTTTCTTCGGCACCGGCATTCCAACCATTGTGATGGTATTGCGGAAAAACCGTCAGGATGGCGACGTGCTGATCGTCGATGCGTCGAAGCATTTCATCAAAGATGGCAAGAACAACAAGCTGCGCGCTTCCGATATCAAACGAATCGTCGATGCAGTTTCGAATAATCGTACGGTTGATAAGTTCAGTCGCCTGGTTTCCATTGAGGAGATTCGTGCGAACGATTACAACCTCAATATTCCACGCTACGTTGATTCATCGGAGAGCGCGCAGACTTGGGACGTATATGCTTCCATGTTCGGTGGCATTCCGAAAAACGAAGTGGACGAGTTTCATGAGTATTGGCGGGCGTGGCCGGGCGTAAAGGCCGAGTTGTTCCGTGATGATGGCGCCTGCTATGCATGTGATCATTCTGATGTCGCATCCGTTGTACGCAACAACGCTGATGTGAGGTCATTTATTGAAACATATGAGCGTTCCATCTCGCAATTGCCATCGATCCTGCGCTCCCGACTGATTGAAAATCTTGGAGGTGTGGATCCGCTCGCGGAGGAAATAAGCATCGGCAAGATGTTGGATGAGATGCTTGCCGGCAACGCGCTGGTCGATCCCTATGACGCATATCAGGCGCTTGATGACATATGGAATGGTGTTTCCATCGATTTGGAAGTATTGAAGTCCGAGGGATTCGACGCTGTGCGGGCGGTGGACGCCAACATGGTGGTCAAGAAGAAAGGCGGTAAAGACGTTGAGGTCCAGGACGGTTGGACCGGTCGTGTACTGCCGTTCGATCTGGTGCAGCGCGAACTTCTGCATGATGATTTGTCTGTGATCGAAGCTGACGAGAACCGTGTGCAGGAGATTCAATCCGAAATTGAAAGTATGATGGAAGGTTTTGACGAAGAGGATAAGCAGGGTAGTGACGCAATCAGTCAGGAAGGAGACTCATTCGTTGCGGCCGAACTAAAGAAGACGGTCAAGGCAATCGGCAAAACACCGACTTCCGATTTCGAACGGAGTCTGGTCCGTGCGCAGAAACTGTTCGATGAGTCGAAGAAACTGAAGGCTGCGATTAAATCCGGCCGCGCCGCTTTGGAAGAAAAGACCTGCGACACCATTAAAACGTTGAATGACGAGGACGCTAAGCGATTAATGGAAGCCAAGTGGATCAAGCCTCTGCAACAACGGCTTGAGGAATTGCCGAATGCGGTGGTCGATGAATTCGTGGGCAAGATGACGGCGTTGAAGGACAAATACGCCACCACATATGCCGATGTGTGCGACCAAATCGACGAAGCGGAGAAGGAATTGGCTTCCATGCTCGACGAATTGACGGGCAGCGAGCGAGATATGGCAGGTCTGGCTAAACTCAAAGCACTGTTAGGGGGGCGAGTGAGATGAGCGGAAAGGGTAAGGAAGGACGGGTTCCTCAGATTCGTTTTGCTGGTTTTACTGACCCTTGGGAACAGCGTAAGTTGGGTGAGCTTTTCGAAGAAAGCGACCAGCGCTCTGCTACAGAAGAGATCCTTTCGGTGAGTGTAGCTAATGGAATTTACCCAGCCGCGGAATCAGATAGAGAGACGAACCCCGGTGCAAGCATTGCAAATTACAAGGTAGTTCGTGTCGGCGATATCGTATATAACAGCATGCGCATGTGGCAGGGTGCGGTTGATTCTAGTAAGTACAATGGCATCGTTAGCCCAGCTTACGTAGTTGCCAGGCCATATGAAAAGCTTGATTCCGCGTGCTTCGGATATCTATTGAAGCGCCCCTCGATGCTATATAAATACCTTTGCGACTCTCAGGGCAATTCCAAAGATACGCAAACGTTGAAGTACGAGCGTTTTGCAGAAATCGAAGCTGAAATCCCGCCAACAGTTGAAGAGCAGAAAGCTATTTCTGATTACATGGGAAATCTCGATTCCCTCATCACCCTTCATCAGCATAAGTATGACAAACTTTGCGAGGTCAAGAAATCGATGCTCGACAAGATGTTTCCGAAGGGGGGATCATTATATCCGGAAATTCGTTTTGCTGGTTTTACTGACCCTTGGGAACAGCGTAAGTTGGGTGGAATATATGGTTCGATTGGAAATGCTTTTGTAGGAACAGCCACTCCGTACTATGTAGAACAGGGACATTTTTATCTGGAATCTAACAATGTAAAAGATGGACAGATAAATCACAATTCTGAGATTTTCATAAATGACGAGTTCTATGAAAAGCAAAAGGACAAATGGTTACATACCGGAGATATGGTTATGGTTCAGTCCGGTCATGTTGGACATGCAGCTGTAATCCCTGAAGAATTGGACAATACAGCGGCTCATGCTTTAATTATGTTCAGAAATCCTAAAGAAGAAATTGAACCTTACTTTTTAAATTATGAATATCAGACTGACAAAGCCAAGAAGAAAATAGAGAACATTACTACTGGTAACACCATAAAACACATCCTTGCATCAGATATGCAGGAGTTTATCGTTGATGTTCCAAAATATGAAGAACAGAAAGTGATTGCCGGCTATTTCCGCAACCTCGATCACCTCATCACCCTTCATCAGCGTAAACTCGAGTTGCTTCGCAATATCAAGAAGGCGATGCTCGACAAGATGTTCGCATAGGGGGGATCATGGCTTATAAACCGCCGTTCGCCATAAACGATGTGACAACCACCATTATCGCCGATATCGCTCAAAAAGTCGGGAAGGTAGAGACCTACGAGCAGCTCACTCGCTCACCACAACTTCGCAGGGAAAACCGCATCAAGACAATCCATTCATCGTTGGCCATTGAGAACAACACACTCTCAATTGAGCAGGTAACGGCCATTGTGGACGGAAAGCACGTTCTGGCCCCGGCAAAGGACCTTCTTGAAGTTCAGAATGCCGTCAAAGTGTACGATTCTCTTGATTCGTTCGACCCTTGCTCCGTTGACGATCTGCTTGCTGCTCACAGGCTGCTCATGGCCGGTCTTGTCACGGAAGCGGGACGTTTTCGAAGTGGTGATGTCGGGGTTTTCGATGGCGATAAGCTGATTCACATGGGCACTCCCTCCGCTTATGTCCCCCAAGTAATAGGAGAGCTTTTTGATTGGCTGCGTTCGGGATCCGTTCATCCGCTGGTGGCCTCATGTGTCTTTCATTACGAGTTCGAGTTCATTCATCCTTTCGCTGACGGTAACGGGCGTATGGGCAGACTATGGCAGACCCTCATTCTCTCCCGTTGGAACTCGCTTTTCGCATGGCTCCCCGTGGAATCGCTCGTCAAGGAGAGTCAAGAGCGGTACTACGCGGTTCTCGGGAGGTCGGACGCTGTTGCCGATTGCACGGAATTCGTTGATTTCATGCTTGGTATGATAGATGCGGCGCTTGATGACGTTCTTGCCACACAAGGTGATGTCGGTATGAACGTCGGTATAAATGTCGGTATAAATGTCGGTATAACAAATAAGGCGGAAGCTCGCCGCGAAAGGCTGCTTGTCTTGCTGCGTGAGTACCCGACCATGACCATGGCCCAAATGAGCGCGGAACTCGGTGTTTCAAAACGCCAGGTGGAACGTCTCGTCACAGGTCTGAAAGCAGAGGGTCGCCTCATGCGTATCGGGGCGAATCGCAATGGGCACTGGAAGGTAGTTGACGCAAACGGCTCAACGTTCTCTTGTCACAGAATGGGAAAACAAGGGTTGAATGAGTGACATGTCGTATGCGAAGGTATGAAAAACAGGGCCGGGACAGACCTAAAATATGTTTTCAAACATGACGTGAGCGCTGAATCGATGCCCGAAAATGCAATCGCGGACGAATATCATGCTTACAAAAAATGAATTCAGAATTATCATCCCCCGCTTGGGAACAGCGTAAGTTGGGCGATGTAGGTTACGCCACCTCTGGTATTGGCTTTCCAGATGCCGAACAAGGCGGAAAAGAAGGTATTCCTTTCTTCAAGGTTTCTGATATGAACCTGCCAGAAAACAGCCGCGAACTAGTCACTTCAAATAACTACGTTACAGAATCGCAAATAGCGGCTAACGGTTGGCATCCCATTGCAAACCTGCCTGCCATTTTCTTTGCTAAGGTTGGCGCAGCAGTCTATCTAAACAGAAAACGCCTGGTTGACACGCCATTTTTATTGGACAACAACACGATGGCCTTTTCGCTCGATACGGAAAAGATCTCCTCGTCTTTTGCCCAATCCCTTTTCGAGGGTATTGATTTAACGGCCCTTACACAGGTTGGAGCTCTTCCGTCATTGAATGCAGCCGATATCGAGTCGCTGGAAACGCTAATGCCGCTCGACATGGGAGAGCAGGTCAAAATCGGCCGTTACTTCGCCAACCTCGATAGCCTCATCACCCTTCATCAGCGTAAGGAATTCGTGTTGTTTTTTCAGGAGCGGGAGACGACACTCGTAAGATTGGCTTCAGGTATTGAAGAATGTGCTCAGGAGGGGTTTATGTTTTACGACAAGGAGTCAGATTTCGAAGAAGCGCTGATTGCCGTTCTGAAACGCCATGGATGGAATGATGGAGTGTTGGAACACCCGACCGAACAGGACCTCGTTGACAACTGGGCTGGTATTCTCTTCGACAACAACAAAGGCATCGACCGTCTGAACGGGCAACGGCTCACCAAAGGCGAGATGGCGCAGATTCTTGAACAAATCGAAACCCTGCGCACGCCATTGGCGCTGAACTCCTTCATCAACGGCAAAACCGTATCCATCAAACGCGACAATCGTAAAGATGAACTGCATTTCGGCAGGGAAATTAGCCTGAAAATCTACGATCGTCAGGAAATCGCGGCAGGGCAAAGTCGATATCAGATTGTACGACAGCCGGTTTATCCTGCGAGAAACAAAATGCTGAACGATCGCAGAGGAGACGTTTGTCTGCTCATCAACGGCATGCCGGTAATCCATATCGAACTTAAGAAAAGCGGCATACCGGTAAGCCAGGCAACCAATCAAATCGCCAAATATGCGCATGAAGGCGTGTTCACCGGGCTATTTCGCCTCGTGCAAGTGTTCGTCGCGATGAATCCCGATGATGCCATGTACTTCGCCAATCCCGGTGAAAACGGCTTCAACAAAGATTTCTTCTTCCATTGGGCCGACTACAACAACGAGCCCATCGCCGCCAACAAGCATATCGGTCAGGACGAGTGGAAGCGATTCACTTCGGATCTCCTGTCCATTCCGATGGCACACCAGCTCATAGGCTTCTACACGGTTGCAGACTCTTCGGACGGATGCCTCAAAGTGTTGCGCAGTTATCAGTATCAGGCGGTGAATGCCATTTCCGATCGGGTGCGCAAATGCAAATGGGACGAACCGGTGCCGGCGGGTACACCGGGACGCCCAGGCGGCTACGTATGGCATACCACTGGTTCAGGAAAAACCATGACCAGTTTCAAATCGGCGCAACTCATAGCAGACTCCAAAGATGCAGACAAAGTAGTGTTCCTCATGGACCGCGTTGAGCTGGGCACGCAATCATTACGCGAATATCAGTCGTTCGCCGACGATGCTGATGACATACAGGGGACAGAGAACACGAGCGTGCTCAAAGCGAAGCTGGCAAGCAACGACCCCAAAGACACGCTGATCGTCACCTCCATCCAAAAAATGAGCAACATCAAAGCGGGAGAGAGGCACATAACCGAGGTAGAAGTACAGGCGCTCGCCAGCAAGCGTGTGGTGTTCATCATCGACGAATGCCACCGCTCCACATTCGGTGAAATGCTGCAGGACATTCGCCATTCCTTCCCGAATGCACTGTATTTTGGTTTCACCGGTACGCCGATTCACGAGGAGAATCGTAAGAAGGGGTCGACTACGTCGATGGTGTTCGGCGATTGCCTGCATCGTTACAGTATCGCGGACGGTATTCGTGACGGCAACGTACTTGGCTTTGACCCATATATGGTGCTGACGTATCGCGACCAGGACGTGCGGCAGGCCGTTGCGCTTGAACGGGCCAAGGCGCTGACGGTTGCGGAAGCGCAAGCCGATCCCGTGAAATCCAAAGTTTTCTATCATTACATGGATTCGAAGCAAGTGCCGATGGGTCCCATGGAGACCCAAGCTGGTGAGCATATCAGGGGCATCGAGGATTTCCTGACGTCCGCGCAGTATACGCAAGGTACCCCGCACGAGAGTAAGGTCGTGGAGGACATTCTCGAACAATTCCCGGTTTTGAGCCATGGAGGTAAATTCCATGCGATGCTGGCGACGAGCTCCATCTCTGAAGCAATCAGCTACTATCACCTGTTCAAACAGCGCGCTCCGCAGATGCGTATGACTGCTTTGTTCGATCCGAACATCGACAATTCCAATGGGGCAATCCTCAAGGAAGATGCGCTCAAGGAGATCATTGAAGATTACAACACGCTTTACGGTAAGGATTTCACCATCCCAACATGGCCAAAAATGAAGAAAGATGTCACCGCCAGATTGGCGCACAAGCGGCCCTATCTGACGGTTGACCAGCATCGAGAGGAGCGGCTTGACCTGCTGATCGTGGTCGACCAAATGCTCACGGGATTCGACTCCAAATGGGTCAATACGTTGTATTTGGACAAGATTATCGACTATGAGAACATCATCCAGGCGTTCAGTCGCACAAATCGATTGTTCGGTTTCGAAAAGCCATTCGGCACGATTCGCTACTATCGCAAGCCGCACACCATGCAGGGTTTCATCGAAGCAGCTGTGAAGCTGTATTCCGGCGACAAGCCGCTCGACCTGTTCGTGCAGAAACTGCCAGAGAACATACGCCTGATGAACGCGCGATTCGAGGAGATCTCTTCGATATTCCGCGCGGCCGGCATGGAGAATTTCATAACTCTGCCGGAATCGGTGGAAGCATGTCGCAAATTCGCGAAGCTTTTCGTGGAATTTAATGATTTTCTGGAATCTGCCAAAGTGCAAGGATTCTCATGGCAGCAAAGTGAGTACAGGATCGAGCATGATGATGGCTCCGTTGAAAGCGTGCAAGTGGGGATCGATGAGCGAACGTACTTGATTCTGGTGCAACGCTACAAGGAATTGTTCAGTGGTGGTGATGGTGGGCCCGGAGAGGCGCCGGAAGCGCCATATGAACTTGACGGGCATCTCACCGAAATTGACACTGGATTGATCGACACCGACTACATGAACGCCAACTTCACCAAATGGCTCAAGGCATTGAATGGAAATGCCGTTGAATTGGAAATTGCCGCGGAGGAGTTACATCGTTCTTTTGCTTCCCTGAGCCAGGAGGAGCAGCGATATGCCGAAATGTTCCTACACGATGTGGAGCGCGGCGAAATCACGGTAGAAGACGGCAAGACATTGCGTGATTACATCACGTGCTACGCCAATAGCGCCAAAAACAGCCAGGTGGAGAAAATCACCAATGCGCTTGGCGTTGATGGCGTTCTGCTTGCCGAAATGATGCGTCTCGATTTGTCGGAAACGAATCTCAACGAATTCGGACGATTTGACCGGTTGAAGGCATCCATCGACAAGGCGTCGTCGAAGGCGTTCTTCGACAAGCAGGGAAGTCCGGTAAGCCAGTTCACTGCGAACATGCTTGCCGCGAACATGCTGAAAACCTTTATGCTTGAAGGTGGATTCGATTTGGATGATTGGAAGCGGCATGGCGGTTGTTGACGAGGCGAAACTGCGGTATCTGGACTTCCTCTCGCGCGAGGACAGGGTACGTCATCACCGGTACGTGGAAGAGATGAAACAGTACGACCTGATGCGTTCGGGTGACATCAGCGCCATCTCCGAAAGCACCAGACTGTGGGACTCGGGACTGTACGGCTACCTGTCGGATGATCCGCTCAAGAATGCGAAATACCGGTTCGTCACCACCATCACGCTCGCCACACGGTTCGCCATCGAAGGCGGTATGGATGAGGAGGATGCCTACAACGCCTCCGACCTGTACATCCAAGATCTTGACAACTGCAAGACCCCCGACGATGTGCGCCGGTTGCACACCGACATGATGACGTTCTTCACATGGGCGATGGCGGATATGCAGAAAGCCGAGACGCATTCCAAGGCGGTGAACGAATGCATGGACTACATCCACTACCACCTGCATGAGAAGATCACCGTGTCCATCCTCGCCGAACATGTGCATCTGAACCCTACATACCTATCGGAACTGTTCGTGCGGGAGACGGGAACGTCGCTGTCGCAGTACATCACCGACAAGCGCATGGAAGCGGCCGAGAACATGCTCAAGTATTCGGAATACAGCTTCAATGAGATCGCGCAGATTCTCGCATATCGGTCGCAAAGCCACTTCACGAAGGTATTCAAGAAGCACAGCGGGATGACACCGGGAGAATACCGCAACAAGTATGCGCAGAACGGCATTTGGCCGGAATAGTGAACGTCCGGTGGCCGCAGGGCGAAATTTCTTCGCGAATGGCCAACAATGCGGAGGATTCTTCCCGTAATCCGCTACGGTAGAGATGGTTCAATGACGACGGATGAAGGTAAGTAAAGGAATAATCGAATATGGGAATGCCTCTTGATCTGTACGTGATTCGCCACGGTGAATCCGAGGCAAACGTCATCATCAGCGCCGGTGAGCAGGGCGACGATTCGCTGTTCACTCAGGATAACGTGACCGTGCCGGACCGCTCGTGGAGACTCACCGCGATCGGCCGCAAACAGGCCGACTGCATCGGCCGATGGTTGGTGGCGCAGCAGCAGCTGTTCGACCGTTATCTGGTCTCTCCGTATGTGCGCACCCGTGAGACCGCGGCGACCATGGCGCTGCCGAAGGCGAAATGGGAAGAGACGCGCGTGCTGCGCGAACGTTCATGGGGTGAGATCAACACCATCACCAAAGACGATTTCAAGAGCAACTACGCACGCAATTGGATGTTCAAGAACACCGATCCGCTGTACTGGAGGCCGCCGGCGGGCGAATCCATCGCCGATGTGGCCGAGAACCGTGTGCATAATCTGCTCACGTCCCTGAATCGCAAGTCGGATGCTGAATCCGTGGTGATGGTCAGCCATGGCGATCTGATGCTGGCGTTGATGCTTACGTTGGAAGACCTGTCCGACGAGGAGTTCATGCATCGTGCGGCATCCGACGAATGGAGGATCACGAACTGCACCTGCTTCCATTATTCCCGTCGTGATCCGGCGACCGGACGCACCTACAAGCGCTTCCGTTGGGAGCAGACCGCGCGGCCGGTGTTCGATGAGGTCGGAGGCCGTTGGGTGGTGAAGGTCGACGAATGGCGTGAGTTCAGGCGTCCGGTATTGTCCAACGGCGATTTGGTGGATGTGGTGCATGCCGTTGACCGCCACCTGTGACACCGTTTGATGCCGAAGCGTTCATTTGCTGAAACGTGCCGTGCGTTCGGAGCCATTACAATGGCGTGTGACGTGCGGCACGTTTTCCGTTATTCCGCCGCGCGAGAGAGTTAAGGAGACAATAGTATGTCCAACTTGTTCACGTGGAAGATCCACGGTGACGGCAAGACGCTGCGCCCAGGCGAAGTGGTCGAGCCCGATGAGCGCCTGACCTGGCCTCGTACCGCGGAAATCGGTGCACAGCACGTGATCGCCATGTTCGGAGCCACCTTCCTGGTGCCGATTCTGACCGGTTTCGATCCGTCGACCACGCTGTTCTTCACGGCGATGTCAACCGCGCTGTTCCTGCTGATCAACAAGAACGTACTGCCAAGCTATCTGGGCTCGTCCTTCGGCTTCATCGCTCCGATCACCGCGGTGACCACCGCGAACAAGGGCATCGCCGTCGCATCCTTCGGCATCATGATCACCGGTCTGTTGCTGGCCCTGGTCGGTGTGCTCGTGCACTTCGCCGGCGCCAGGTGGATCGATATCATCATGCCGCCGGTCGTCAACGGTGCCATCGTGGCCATCATCGGTTTCAATCTGGCTCCGAGCGTGTGGAGCAACTTCCAGAAGGCTCCCGACACCGCGGTGGTGACCCTGCTCGCCGTGTTGCTGGTCGCCGTGCTGTTCAAGGGCTTGCTTGGGCGACTTAACATTCTGATCGGCGTGATCATCGGCTACATATACGCCTGCATCCGCGGTCAGGTCGACTTCTCCGCCATCGGCGAGGCCTCGTGGGTCGGCCTGCCGAACTTCCACCTGCCGCAGGTCGACTTCTCCATCCTGCCGATGTTCGTGCCTGTGGTGCTCGTGCTCGTCGCCGAGAACGTCGGCCATGTGAAGTCCGTCTCGCAGATGACCGGCCGTGACTATGACGACCAGATCGGCACCGCCCTGTTCGCCGACGGTCTGGGCACCACCATCGCCGGCTTCGGCGGAGGCTCCGGCACCACCACCTATGGCGAGAACATCGGTGTGATGGCCGCCACCAAGGTGTACTCCACCGCGGCCTACTGGTGCGCCGCCGCTTTCGCGCTCATTCTGAGCCTGTGCCCGAAGTTCGGAGCCGTCATCAACACCATTCCCGCAGGCGTACTCGGCGGCGTGACCACCCTGCTGTACGGCATGATCGGCATGATCGGCATCCGCATCTGGGTCGAAAACAAGGTCAACTTCGACAAGCCGATCAACATCATGGTCGCCGCCATCACGATGATCATCGCCATCGGCCAGTTCGCGTTCGCGGTCAACGGCATTTCGTTCAACGGCATCGCCATCGGCACGATCGTGATTCTCGTCGCCTACCACGGCCTCAAGGCCATAGGCAAGGCCACCGGCACCATCGCCAAGGATGATCCGGATATCCTCTAGAAGATGAATGGTCGACGCTCCCCTCAGGCGAGGGG
>PPYE01320913.1_pt1 | contig 14302 bp, 13 predicted proteins | sample 1559881 | NCBI WGS metagenome assembly PPYE01 (sample SAMN08240022, study PRJNA423297) | Human gut metagenome, whole genome shotgun sequencing project.
GCCCCGAACCCTCAGACTCCTCCCCCTCTTCCATATTTTGTATTTTTTACATGGTATAATTGGCAGGAATTGTGAGAATTCTCTTTAGTAGAAAATGAGAGCAGGAGGATTCGGCAATGGCACTGAATAAGGTGGAAATATGCGGGGTAAATACTTCAAAGCTTACGGTGCTTACCAATGAAGAAAAAACGCAGCTGTTTGAGCGGATAAAAGAAGGGGATGAGGAAGCCAGACAGCAGTATATCAAAGGAAACCTGCGGCTGGTGCTCAGCGTGATCAAACGGTTTTCCAACAGCAATGAAAATGTGGACGATCTGTTCCAGATAGGCTGTATCGGACTGATCAAGGCCATTGACAACTTTGACTCCACGCTGAACGTGAAATTCAGTACCTATGCGGTTCCCATGATTATCGGGGAAATCCGGAGATTCCTGAGAGACAACAACGCCATCCGTGTGAGCAGATCACTGAAGGACACGGCTTACAAGGCAATTTACGCAAAAGAAAACCTCATGAAGCAAAACCAGAAGGAACCCACCATTGCCGAAGTGGCAACGGAAATCGGGATTCCCAAGGAAGACGTTGTGTACGCCCTGGACGCCATCCAGAATCCCATGAGCCTTTATGAGCCGGTCTACACCGACGGCGGCGACACCCTCTATGTCATGGATCAGATCAGCGATAAAAAAAATAAAGAAGAAACCTGGGTGGAGCACCTTTCCCTCAGTGAAGCCATGAAAAAACTGAACGACAGAGAATATGAAATCATTTCCCTCCGCTTTTTCGAAGGAAAAACCCAGATGGAGGTAGCGGAAATCATCGGCATTTCCCAGGCACAGGTGTCAAGGCTTGAAAAAAACGCCCTCAAGGTGATGAAAAATTACCTCAGCGCCTGAAAACCACCCGATTGAAAAATGTGACCGAAAAAATGAAAAAGCATATAATAACAGTAAAAGACCACGCGCCAAGCGGACAGGGAGACGGATATGCTTTTTTCAGAGCTGAAATGCAAGGAAGTCATAAATCTCAGAGACTGCAGAAAGCTGGGACATGTGACGGATTTTGAATTCGACCAGTGCAGCGGCTGCATCTGCAAACTGATCGTACCCGGCGGAGCCAAATGGAAATCCTTTTTTTCCTGTGACACGGATCATGTAATCTGCTACAACGATATCAAGCAGATCGGCCCCGATATTATAATTGTAGATTTGCCGGAATAACCCGGCTGAAAAAAGACGGACAAAAAACACCCATGCCCGTCTTTTTTTGCGCCCAAAAACGCTGTTCCTGCGCCTAATATCCGAACACCAGTTCCTAAGTTGACATAAAACCAAACCTTCGTTATAATAAGTAAAAATAAAGTGCCTTTTTGCGGGCATTCGGAGGTTTAAATTATGAAATGTCCATTTTGCGGCCACGACAACACAAGAGTCATCGACTCCAGACCTGCTGATGAAAACAACTCCATCAGAAGACGCCGCGTATGCGATGAATGCGGCAAACGCTTCACCACCTACGAAAAGATAGAAACCATTCCCCTCATAGTCATCAAAAAAGACAACAACAGGGAAACCTACGACCGATCCAAAATAGAAGCCGGCGTACTCCGCGCCTGCCACAAAAGACCCGTCAGCGCCAACCAGATCACACGCCTGGTAGACGAAGTGGAGACAGAGATCTTTAACAAGGAAGAAAAAGAAATCCCCAGCCAGGTCATAGGCGAACTGGTAATGGACAGACTCAAAAGCCTGGATGCCGTTGCCTACGTCCGTTTTGCCTCCGTATACAGGGAATTCAAAGACATCAACACCTTTATGGATGAACTCAAAAAAGTAATCACCACAAAATAAGAAAGAGAAAACCATGACCGAAGAAAAAAAACAAAAACTCACCGCCGCCAGGGCAAAAGTAGACAAAGCCAATAAATGGAGACTGACCTTCCTCTTCATAGCCGTCCTTTTCCTCCTCTTCATCTTTTTCGGCGGCAAATTCTTCGAACAGACCCCCTGGTTCCAAACCGCAAAACAATGGATCTACTTCATCACCGGCTGGGACCTGATTTTCGTCCTCATCAGCACCCTCATCCAATTCTATTTCACCATTAAATACAACAAAATCGTAAAATCCTAAAAAAACCTATATTCCAATACACCACTACAAAAAATCCTCCGTGCCGCCCAAGCCACAGAGGATTTTTTACAACGTTCCATTTCCACGCCCTTCTCCTTTCTATTTCGTAAAACTGTCCGCTGCCCCTCACAGTTACAGCTAAAATCCATCCAAAATCTCCTTTGGCGACATATTTTAGCCCTCCTGAATCCCTTTCTTACGATCAGCGTAAACCGCTGTCCTGCTGAACAGTTACTCTATATTCTATTACAACAATAAATACAACAATAAAATTTACCGCATGAGCCATAATACGTAGAGCGTTGCGAGCCATCCCGTCTCTGTTTTGGGGGCCGGACTGCCGGGGGAGCCTCTGCTGTTGCTTACCGCTGGGGGGGCGGCATAGTTTTCTGTAAGGGTCGTATAAAAACGCCGGTCCTTACGACGCGTCCTCTGCGTCGTTAGTACCGCTGCGTTTTTAACCGAGCGAAAGCGTGCCCGCACAGAAAGCATAGCCCGCCGGGGGGACGCCATACAGGGGGAGCCACAGGGAGCCGGCCAGGGATTCGGCGGGACTCAAAGCATTTTTTACAGAAAAAGCACATAAATTGTTTAACGTAGTAGTTGACTAAAGTGAGTGAACTATGTAAAATAAACGTTAACTGCAATTCACCGCGCAGTTACAATAAAAGCTACCGGACCGGGACAGCCCGACAGGCCCGGACTTAACATGAGGAGGAATTAGAAGTGGCAAGAGTTTATAATTTTTCAGCGGGACCGGCAGTTCTGCCTGAGGAAGTCCTGAAAGAAGCTGCAGAGGAAATGATGGATTACAGAGGATGCGGCATGTCCGTTATGGAGATGAGCCACCGTTCCAAAACATACCAGACGATTATTGATGAAGCGGAAGCGGATTTACGGGATCTGATAGGGATTCCTGATAATTATAAGGTGCTTTTCCTGCAGGGCGGCGCAAGCCAGCAGTTCGCCATGATTCCCATGAACCTGATGAAAAACAAGGTGGCCGACTATATCGTTACCGGCCAATGGGCAAAGAAAGCATGGCAGGAAGCCGGCAAGTATGGAAAAGCGAACAAGATCGCCTCTTCTGAAGACAAAACCTTCTCATACATACCTGACTGCTCCGATCTCCCCATTTCAGAGGATGCGGACTATGTCTATATCTGTGAAAACAATACCATTTACGGTACGAAATTTAAAACACTTCCCAACACCAAAGGAAAGACCCTGGTTGCCGATGTGTCCTCCTGCTTCCTTTCCGAACCGGTGGATATAACAAAATACGGCATTATGTACGGCGGCGTGCAGAAGAATATAGGACCTGCGGGCGTTGTTATCGCCATCATCCGGGAAGACCTTATCACCGGGGATGTACTCCCCGGCACCCCTACCATGCTCCAGTACAAAACCCATGCGGATGCGGGGTCCCTTTACAATACCCCTCCGGCCTATGGCATCTATATCTGCGGCAAGGTATTCAAATGGCTGAAGAAAATGGGCGGCCTGTCCGCCATTAAGGAGCTGAATGAGAAAAAAGCAGCTATTCTGTACGATTTCCTGGATCAGAGCAGTCTCTTTAAAGGCACTGTCCGCAAGGAAGACCGTTCCCTGATGAACGTGCCTTTCATCACAGGAAGTGAAGAACTGGATGCCAAATTCGTAAAGGAAGCCAAAGAAGCCGGCCTGGAAAGCCTGAAGGGCCACAGAAGCGTAGGCGGCATGCGCGCCAGCATCTACAATGCAATGCCTGTGGAGGGCGTTGAGAAGCTGGTGGAATTCATGAAGAAATTTGAAGCGGAGAATACCTGAAAGTCGGAAGAATTAAAGCAAAAGTAACGGTTTGGTTATCTGAAATGTTTCAAGTAAAAAGAAAAGGAGTACCGCTATGTTTAAATATCATTGCCTGAATCCCATCGCACAGGTGGGGCTGGAGGGTTTTACCGAGGACTATGTAAAAACGGATAATATTGAGGAAGCCGACGGCATCCTTGTAAGAAGCGCCAACATGCACGATATGCCGCTGCCGGCCAATCTTCTTGCCGTGGCAAGGGCAGGCGCCGGAGTGAACAACATCCCTCTGGATAAATGCGCCGGAAAAGGTATTGTTGTATTCAACACGCCGGGCGCCAATGCAAACGGTGTGAAGGAAATCGTCATTGCCGCCATGCTCCTGGCCTCCCGCGACATCGTCGGCGGAATTAACTGGGTGGAAGAAAATAAAGACAATCCGGACATCGCCAAGGCTGCTGAAAAGGTGAAAAAGAACTTTGCAGGAACGGAAATACAGGATAAAAAGCTGGGAATCATCGGCCTGGGGGCAATCGGCGTCAAGGTTGCCAACGTGGCGAAGCATATGGGTATGGAGGTTTACGGCTATGACCCTTATGTTTCCGTAGATGCCGCATGGAATTTAAGCCGGGATGTCAAGCATGTGATCAATGTGGATGAAATTTATGAAAACTGCGATGTGATTACCATCCATGTCCCGCTGCTTGATTCTACCAGGGAAATGATCAATGAAGATGCCATCAGTAAAATGAAGGACGGCGTTATCCTGCTGAACTTTGCCCGTGATTTGCTTGTGGACGAAGAAGCGGTGCTTGCCGGCATTGAAAAAGGCAGAGTACGCAAGTATGTGTCCGATTTCCCCAATACCACTACCGCAGGAAAGCCTGGCTGCATCGTTATTCCCCATCTGGGAGCTTCCACGGAGGAATCGGAAGACAACTGCGCGGTTATGGCGGTTAAGGAGCTAAAGAACTTCCTGGAAAACGGAAATATCAACAATAGTGTGAATTACCCCAATTGTGACATGGGAATCTGCGATCAGGCCGGCCGTATTGCTATTTTCCATTTAAATGTGGCCAATATGATTACCAAGTTTACAGCGCTGTTCGGTGATAACGGCATTAACATTTCCGACATGACCAACAAATCCAAGGGAGATATAGCCTACACGATGCTGGATGTGGAGGAACGCCCCAGCGAGGAGATTATTGACACCCTCCGCTCCATACCGGGAGTTATCCGTGTCAGGGTTGTAAAATAAATAATGTCTATGGATAAAACGTCCGGGACAGCTTCTAATGGGGCTTGCCGGACGTTTTTTCTCTGTAGGGGCAGACTTTTTTACGGCATATAAGCTTCGTGTTTTTGTGCCCGCGTCAGGGGAAGCACTTGTATCCATGGAAAGAATCAGTTATACTTAAAATAAAAAGAAAACGGATACCGGAGGTAGAGGATGGCAGAAATCAGACCGTTTTGCGCATACAGGCCGAAGAAGGGCCTGGAAGGGCGGATTGCAGCGTTACCTTATGATGTATATAACAGGGCCGAGGCAAAGGCCGAGGTGCAAAAGGAACCGCTTTCCTTCCTGTCTGTTGACAGGGCGGAGACACAGTTTGACGACAGTGTGGATGTATATGCGGACTGTGTTTACGAAAAAGCGAGGGAACTGCTTTGGAAAAGGATTGAGGAAGGATACTTTGTACAGGAGGAAAGCCCGGTTTATTACATATATGAGCTTATCATGGACGGTCGATCCCAGACCGGCATTACCGCCTGCGCCAGTGTGGATGACTATCTTGGGCAGGTGATTAAAAAGCATGAGAACACCAGGGCGGACAAGGAAGCCGACAGGATACGCCATGTGGAAGCTTGCGATGCACAGACCGGCCCCATTTTTCTGGCATACCGTTCCAGGCCCGTTATCAATGAAATTGTTGCAGCGTATAAGAAAGAAGAACCGCTCTATGATTTTACGGCGGAGGATGGAATTACGCACCGGGTATGGCGTATCGGGAGGTCGCAGGATGTGGATGCCATCCATGCCGCTTTTTCCGAAATCAATGAGATTTATATTGCGGACGGACATCACAGGTGTGCATCCGCAGTGAAGGTTTCCCAGATGAGAAGGCAGGCGAAGCCCGGATATACGGGGGAAGAGCCCTTTAACTTTTTCCTGTCCGTGCTTTTCCCGGATGATCAGCTGATGATTATGGATTATAACCGGGTGGTAAAAGATCTCAATGGTTACACGGAAGAGGAATTTCTTGGTAAAATCGGGGAATCCTTCGATATAGAGGAATGTGGGGAAGGCGTTTCCCACAGGCCGGAGGCCAAGGCTGTTTTCGGCATGTGCCTGGACGGGAAATGGTACCGCCTGAAGGCGAGGCCGGAGATTTGCCCGACCGATCCGGTGAAGGGTTTGGATGTTTCCATCCTGCAGGACAATCTGCTGGGGCCGGTGCTGGGCATTAAAGACCCCAAAACGGACAAACGCATTGACTTTGTAGGAGGCATCCGGGGGATGAAGGAGCTGGAACGCAGGGTGAACGAAGACTGCAGGGTGGCATTTGCCATGTATCCCACCTCCATCTCGGAGCTGTTTGCGGTAGCTGACGCAGGAGAATTGATGCCGCCCAAGTCCACATGGTTTGAACCTAAGTTAAGAAGCGGGCTTTTTATTCACAGCCTGCGTGAAAAATAGAGCGGAAAGTTGAGGGAATCTGGATGAAAGAAAAATTGTATAAGTTGATGAACTGGCCGGAGATCGAGGCGGTTATTTATTCGGAGGAGGATAATCCCCACAAGCTTCTGGGGCCGCACACCGTGGGAAGCTCCACGCTGCTTGCGACCTTTCAGCCGGGTGCATCCCAGGTTACGGCGGTAATCGGGGAAACCGGCAAAGAAGTAAAAATGGAAATGGCGGATGAGGCCGGATATTTTGCCGCCCTGATTCCGGGAAAAGGGGTAACGGATTATGTGTACCGCGTGGAATATCCGGAAGGAAAGACGGAGGAAATCATCGATCCCTACCGTTTCGGCCCCGTGATAACCAAGAAGGATACGGATCTTTTTGCGGCGGGCACTCATTATGAGGCTTATAAAATTCTGGGCGCACATAGCTGCTGCATCGACGGCGTAAAGGGCGTACATTTCGCAGTATGGGCCCCTAATGCCGTAAGGGTGAGCGTGGCAGGCGATTTCAACCGCTGGGACGGCCGGGTGCATCAGATGCGCAGACTCTGGGATTCCGGTATTTTTGAGATTTTCATCCCGGGGGATTTGGAAGGACAGAATTATAAATATGAACTGAAGGTGAAGGGAGGGCTTACCTACCTGAAAGCGGATCCCTATGCCTTTGCCCAGCAGCTTCGGCCGGAAACCGCGTCGGTTATCAGTGATATTTCAGGCTTTTCCTGGGAGGATGAGGACTGGATTGACAAGCGCGCGAAAAAAGATTACAGCAAAGAGCCTGTCAGCGTTTATGAGCTTTATCTGGGCTCCTTCTGCAAGCCGGAGGACGGAAGGACCTACTGCAATTACAGGGAACTGGCTCCCAGGATCATTGAATATGTGAAGGAAATGGGCTATACCCATATCGAACTGATGCCCATTATGGAGCATCCCTTCGACGGCTCCTGGGGCTATCAGGTCATCGGCTATTATGCGCCAACCTCCCGCTATGGCTCGCCGGAGGATTTCATGTTTTTCATGAATGAAATGCATAAGGCGGGGATCGGCGTAATCCTTGACTGGGTGCCCGCGCATTTCCCAAGAGATACCTATGGGCTTTCCGCTTTTGACGGCACCTGCCTGTATGAGCACCAGGATCCCAGACAGGGGGCGCATCCCCACTGGGGAACGTTGATTTATAATTATGGAAGGCCGCAGGTGCGCAATTATCTGATTGCCAATGCGCTTTTCTGGATAGAGCAGTATCATGCGGACGGCATCCGTATGGACGCGGTGGCCTCCATGCTGTACCTGGACTATGGTAAAAATGACGGGGAATGGGTGGCTAATATTTACGGAGGGAACCAGAACCTGGAAGCGATGGAATTCCTGAAGCATGTAAACAGCATGATTCACAAACGGGGAAAAGGCGCGCTGTCCATAGCGGAGGAATCTACCGCCTGGCCAAAGGTGACAGGCAGCCTGGATGAGGACGGCCTGGGCTTTGACATGAAGTGGAATATGGGCTGGATGAATGATTTCCTCAGCTATATCAGGCAGGATCCCTATTTCCGTTCCGGCTGTCATAATGAGCTTACCTTCAGCATGGTTTATGCGTACAGCGAACGCTTTATGCTGGTGCTTTCCCATGATGAGGTGGTGCACGGCAAAGCTTCCATGATCGGCAAAATGCCCGGAAACAGGCAGGAACAGTTCGAAAATCTGAAGGCCAGCTATGGCTTCATGATGTGCCATCCCGGGAAAAAGCTCCTTTTCATGGGACAGGACATCGGGGAATATGACGAATGGAACGAAGACAGAAGCGTGGAATGGGAGCTTCTTGAAAACGCGGATCATAAGGGCCTGAGCGAGTTTGTTAAAGCGTTGAATCATTTGTACTGTAAGCAGCCTGCCCTGTATAAAAAGGATACCAGCTGGGACGGCTTTGAATGGATTAACTGCATCAACGCCAACGACTGCATCCTGTCCTTCGTAAGAAAGGCGGACAAGCCGGAGGAGATGCTTCTGATTGTACTGAATTTTGCAAATGTGGAGCGGAAGAATTTCCAGGTGGGTGTTCCCTTTAACGGAAAATATAAGGAAATACTTAACTCCGATGCCAAAGCCTTCGGAGGGGAAGGCAGGGTGAATCCCAGAGTGAAGACCGCGCTGGAGGAACCCTTTGACGGAAGGGAGTATTCTATAAAAATAACACAGGCCCCCCTTGGCATCAGTATTTTTTCCTACCAGCCCTATACGAAGGAGGAGCTGAAGGAAATCGCAAAGAAAAAAGCGGAAAAGGAAAAGAAGGCAAGAGAAGCCGCCAGGAAAAAAAAGGGAGCAAAGAAAGCGGCAGCCAAAACACTGAAGGAGGAACTGGCCGAAAAGGTGTTTGAGGTGGATGAGGTCATTGCGGAAAAAGGAGAGGTGGAAAAGCCCGTGAAAGTGGTTAAAAGCCGCAGGAAGGCGGATGGGCAATGAGCTGGATTCTGCTGACTGCGGATGTGACGGAGGAGCTGGCGCTGGGGCAGAAGCTGTTAAAGGCTGCGCCCCAGTCCCTTCTGGATTTGCTCATCCGCGTGGTTTTCTGCATCGTCGCATTTCTGATTGGCTCCCGAATCATCAGTTTTATCAGAAAGCTGACAGGAAATGCGCTGAAGCGTGCCAATGCCAGCAAGGAAGCAAAGCAGTTCCTGGATTCCTCGCTGAAGGTGGGGCTGTATGCGTTCCTCATTTTCCAGATTGCCGTAAAGCTGGGCATTGACGCCACGACCATTGCCACAGTCATAGGCTCTGCCACAGTAACCATCGGACTTGCCTTCCAGGGCAGCCTGAAAAACTGTATCGGCGGTATTCTGATTATGCTCCTGCATCCCTTCCGTGTCGGGGATTACATTATTGAGGATAATCATAAGAATGAAGGTACGGTTTCTGAAATCACTATTTTTTACACAAAGCTGGCAACCATTGACAATAAAATTATCCTACTGCCCAACGGCGCGCTGGCCGATACCAGCATTACCAATGTGACCAATGAGGACAACCGCAGGGTGGAGCTGAAGGTGGGCATTTCCTATCAGTCGGATATCCGCAAGGCCAAATCGGTGATTACCTCGCTCATTGAAGCCAATGAGAAGATCCTGAAGGACAAGGAATACAGCATTTTCGTGGATGACCTGGGAGACAGCTCCGTGGTGCTGGGAATGCGGTTCTGGACGCGTACGGAGGATTTCTGGCCTGTCCGCTGGGCCATGCTGGAGGAAATCAAATACGCCTTTGATGAAAATGGGATTGGGATTCCGTTTCCTCAGATGGACGTGCATCTGGATGCAGTTAAAGAGGAAAAGGCCTGAATTTTCAGGTGGAAAGAGGCAGAAATGATTAGAGCTGTCGAAAAAGAAGAACTGGAGCAGTGTATACAGATTTTTCACCGTGGATATGGTACAGTAGCAGACGAGTTCGGCTTAACAGAAGAGAATTCCCCGGACAGAGGCAGAGCGGCTTTGCCCTGCAGCCGTTTGCAGGAAGAATTTGATGAGGGAGTACTGATGTATGGGTATTTTTTGGAAAGCCGATTGGTTGGTTTCCTTGGCATAAAAATGGCAGGGGATGTTTGCAAACTGAATGATATTATTATCCTTCCGGAATATAGAAATAATGGGTATGGTACGGAATTGCTGGATTTTTGCAGGAAGAAGGCGGTGCAATCCGGGAAAAAGAAAATTGTTTTGGGTATGATAGACGATAATATCAGGCTCAGAAACTGGTATATCAGCAATGGATTCGTTACTACCGGATACCGGAAATATGAAGGGGCGCCGTATACTGTTGGAGATATGGAATGCTCATTACAGCAGGTTACTGAATTAAAACAATAACACTGTTTGGTGCCATATCTCCTATTGGAATGGCACCAAACAAAATAAGCTTAGTTTGTAACAGAAGCTTTCTGTTATAAACTAAGCTTATTTCTTACGAGACATAATACTGCGTCTCATCAATTGTATAAAGCTGGAAAAGGGACTCGAACCCTCGACCTACTGATTACGAATCAGTTGCGCTACCAACTGCGCTATTCCAGCGAATTACCGACGTCATTTATTATATATGGTATTTCCTGTTTTGGCAAGAGTATTTTTTCCTTTTTTCTAACTATTTTTCACCGCCGATTTTCTGGAGCCTGTATTCAAATTGAAGTAAAATGAAAAATTTCAAGATTTACGCAGTTGCCGGCCAATATATAATTTAACACAATATATAAGAGGCGCTGGTTCACTGTAACTGGATGTTCTGTAAGGGCGGGATTCAATAAAGATAATGAAGTTTGGCAGGATAGTGATATAATAAGGCAGAAAAAATATATTTTGACTAATCTTTATGGATTATATTGATATACATAAAGAAAACATGGTTTTGTATAAGCCTGTTATAAAATTGCCTGCAAATACTTCATTATAGGGGATCTGATCAAATCTTTGGTCGGGTCCCTGTTCTTATCAGTATGTAAAGGATAAGAGATATAGATAGGGTACGAAGAGATTAGGTTATGCACATTCCTGACAAATATCTTAATATTTCCGAAATCTTTTCGGAATTCACTGCAGGAAGTTGACGGAATTGTCAGAAGTGAGTACTATAGAATCATACCTGTTTTTGGGACAGGTTTTAATTTGAAAGGGGAAAAAGGAGGTAAAAGATGATTAGGAAAAAAATTAAGACCCTGTCAGCACTTCTGGCAGCGGTGCTCTGTGTGGCTGCAGCGGCGCCGGCGGCCGAAGTAAATGCGGAGGAAGGGCCGGCAGGTTATGTGAGAAGCGTATATACCAATGAATGGGTTCCTGCCGCACAGGCCGCTTCCAGGCCGATTGCCATTATGATGCCCACAGATCAGGCGGCGCAGCCGTCCTACGGTATCAGCCATGCGAAGGTGCTTTATGAAGTAATGGAAGAAGGGGATATTTCCCGTCAGCTGGCAATCATTGATGATTGGCAGGGACTTTCCAGAATCGGAAATATCAGAAGCTGCCGTGCTTACTATATTCCGATTGCCACGGAATGGGATCCTATTCTGGTTCATTTCGGCGGTGTATGGTATATGAAAGACCGTATCAGCATGCCTGATATCAACAACCTTTCCGGGACCTATGAATATGGCACTGGCGGAAATGCGCCCGGAGCGAATGCATTCTTCAGAAGCAACGACAGAAAAGCGCCCCATAACGCTTATATCAGCGGCAGCGGAATTACCAATGCCTGTACACAGCTGGGCTATTCCCTGGCGCTCAGGCCGCAGTATTACAGCCCCAAGCACTTTAACTTTGCAGCGGGCGTAAATACGCTTGCACAGTATGGCGCCGCAGCACAGACTGCCAACAAGATCAACCTGTCCAATGTATTCCCTTATACCAAGACCGGATTTACCTACAATGCGGCGGACGGCCTGTATTATAAGACCATCCATGGAAAGGCACATAAGGATGCGGTAAACGGGCAGCAGCTGGCATTTGCCAATGTCATCGTACAGAATTCCAAGTGGATGACTCTGGATGCGAAGGGATATCTTGCATTCTATAATTATGATACCACAGAGGACGGCTATTACTTTACCAAGGGAAAATGTATCCATATTACCTGGCAGAAGACCACGGATTACGGCCCCACCAGATATTTTGATGACGCCGGAAATGAAATCCAGCTGAACGAAGGAAAAACATACATAGCGGTTGCCCAGAAGGAAAGAAAAGTTGTTTATTCGTAAAATGGACACAGTGTCTGTCAGGCCGGAACAGTCAATGAGCCATTCTGACGGACTGTCACAAATGTAAATATATAATTAGCAGTAAATGAAGGCTGCAGGAGACAGAGGACATGCTGATAAGAAGGCGCTCTGTCTCCTGATATGAAAAGAGGACAAAATGAGTATAAAACGTGCCCCACGTAATGTTATTATCGTATATGCGGATGATCTGGGCTTCGGTGATTTGGGCTGTTATGGGACCCATCAGATTGAGACGCCGAATCTGGATCGGCTTTGTGCCGATGGCCTTAGGTTTACAGATGCGTATTCTACATCTGCAGTCTGCACGCCGGCCCGCTACAGCATTCTCACCGGACGCTATCCGTTCCGAAATGACAGGGCTCATATCCTGCCCGGTGACGCACAGTGCATCATAGAGCAGGGCGTGGATACTTTGCCTGCTATGTTTAAACGCGCGGGGTATCACACCGGTATTGTAGGCAAATGGCATTTGGGATTGAGTGACGGCAATGCGCCTATCGACTGGAATCAGGATATCAACCTGACCCCGATTGATTTAGGCTTTGATGAATCCTTTATTTTTCCGGCAACCGCAGATCGTGTACCCTGCGTTTATATAGAAGGACGCAGAGTCGTGAATCTTGAACCGGAGGATACGATAGAGGTAACATATGATGAAGAATGTGTGTTTGATGATATCCCCACATATTATAAGAATCCGGAACTGTTGAATATGCGTTCTTCTCATGGCCATGATATGAGCATTATAGGAGGTATCGGCAGAATTGGTTACATGCGCGGCGGTAAAAAAGCGCTTTGGAGAGATGAAGACCTTGCAGAGACCTTCTTGAACAGAGTGATTAAATTTATTGATGACACCCAGGAAAAAGAACAGCCTTTCTTCCTCTATTATGCGCTGCACCAGCCTCATGTTCCGCGTGTGCCTTCCGAGCGTTTCCGCGGTGCAACAGAACTGGGCCCCCGTGGCGATGTGATTGTGGAAATGGACTGGTGTGTCGGCGAATTGTACAAAGAGCTGCAGCGGCTGGGGATTCTGGAAGATACGATGATCGTGTTCTCCAGTGATAACGGTCCGGTACTGGATGACGGCTATCTGGACGGAGCTTATGAATTAAACGGCACGCATAAACCGACAGGTCCCTTACGCGGCGGTAAGTACAGCAAGTTTGACGGCGGCAGCAGAATACCTTTTATCGTAAGCTGGCCGGGACTGGAACATAAAGGCGTTACACATGCGCTGATAAGCCAGGTGGATCTGTTTGCATCCTTCGCAGATATGTTGGGTATGGAGCTGCCGGATGATGCGGCCATCGACAGTCAGGATCAGTACGCAGCGCTTGTCGGCAAGGATCCCGTCGGAAGGAAAGAGCTGTTGGTGGAAGATGTTACGTGCGGCAAAATGTTACGCAGCGGCAATTGGACCTACCTTTCCCCCAGTGAAGGTTCTCCTTATATGAAGCAGGTGCGGATCGAAACGGGTCTGTCCCATGATCCCCAGCTTTATAATATGGATTACGATATAGGGCAAAGAGAGAATGTTGCATGGGAATACAGAAGCGTTGTAACGGATATGGAAGCGCGTATCCGGAAAATAATGGAGAGCAGGAAAACCAGATAATGGTGGGAAAATTTCATATGGCCAATCCGTAACAGTTCTTTCATTGTTTTGCGAAAAGCCGGATGTGGGAAAACTGCACATATGGCAGCAGAAGGGGCGTTCCTCGATAGAGGGATGCCCCTTTCAGCTTTTAATTACAGTTAACAGAAATTTTATGATTAACGGTCTTTTGAATAGGAAAAGCCTGTGGTATAATCACAAATACGCAGCCGTAAGGTCTGCTTTCTAATATCTATCTTAACTGTTCAGTACCCCTCACAGTTACTGCTAAAATCCATCCTAAATCGCCTTTGGCGATGGATTTTAGCACTCCTGAA
>PPYE01759241.1_pt1 | contig 14302 bp, 12 predicted proteins | sample 1559881 | NCBI WGS metagenome assembly PPYE01 (sample SAMN08240022, study PRJNA423297) | Human gut metagenome, whole genome shotgun sequencing project.
TGCCTTTCGTTTGAATTCGTAACTGTAACGCATAAAAATACCCCTTTCACTGGATGTCCAGTAAAAGGGGTACATATCATTTTTCTCAGGACCAGGCGGTTATTTTTGCGTCTTGTCATTGCTCTTAGAACCAACGATATAACCAAGAGCAAAGCAAATCCTCCATTCGCAAGATTTCTGCAAGCAGATTTCTATGTAATCAGAGGTCACAGTCCTCTGGAGTGAGGATTAACCGCCTGCCGTGTATGGTAGCACTGGATGGGAATCAAAAAGGTCATAGATAATATTAATGCGAATGCAGTGGCGTAAAAAATGGGAGGTGCGTTCTTGAGCGAAAATGAAAATCATATTTATATAGCAATTGATTTAAAGTCGTTCTATGCCTCTGTTGAGTGCCGGGAAAGAGATCTTGATCCACTGACGACCAATCTTGTCGTGGCGGATGCAGAGCGGACAGAGAAAACAATCTGTCTGGCAGTTTCGCCTTCTTTAAAAGCATATGGAATCCCAGGAAGAGCGAGACTTTTTGAAGTTGTGCAGCGTGTGAAAGAGGTAAACCGGGAGAGACTGCAAAAGTTACCGAAAAGAGTGTTTGAGGGAAGTTCCTATTTTTCGGACGAACTGAAGGCACACCCGGAGCTTTCTGTTACTTATGTAACAGCAAAGCCACGAATGGCACTCTATATGAAATTCAGTACACAAATTTACAACATTTATCTGAGATATATCGCACCGGAAGATATGCATGTGTACTCTATAGATGAAGTGTTTATGGATGTGACGCATTATCTGAACACCTATCATATGACGGCGAAGGAATTGGCATCAAAGATGATCCTTGATGTGATGCAGGAGACAGGGATTACTGCAACAGCCGGAATCGGAACCAACCTTTATCTGTGTAAAGTCGCAATGGATATCGTGGCAAAACATGTCATGCCGGATGCACATGGAGTGAGGATCGCGGAACTTGATGAGATGTCTTACCGGAAATTATTGTGGAATCACAGACCATTGACGGACTTCTGGCGGGTAGGAAGTGGCTACCGGAAAAAGTTAGAAGCGGCCGGACTTTATACGATGGGCGATATTGCACGCTGTTCCATCGGCGGTGAGAGAGATTATTATAACGAAGAGCTTCTTTATAAAATGTTTGGCATTAATGCAGAGCTTCTGATCGATCATGCCTGGGGGTATGAGCCTGTCACAATTGCGGATATTAAGGGATATAAGCCGGAGACAAACAGTATCGGTTCCGGTCAGGTGCTTCATTGTCCGTATGATTTTAACCAGACAAAAATCATTGTCCGTGAGATGACCGATGCACTGGTGCTCGATCTTGTGGAGAAAAAGCTTGTGACAGACCAGCTTGTGCTTGATGTCGGGTATGATATTGAGAATCTGGCAGACCCGGAACGCAGGAAAAAATACCGTGGAGAGGTGAAAGCAGACCGGTATGGCAGAGTTGTGCCAAAGCATGCACATGGGACAGCAAATCTTAAGAAAAAGACATCTTCTACATCACAGATCATGGAAGCAGTATTAGAACTGTATGACCGGATTGTTGATGAGAATCTTTTGATTCGCCGGGTTTATGTTACAGCGAACCATGCCCTGGACGAGCAATCGATATCGGAAGAGACAGAATTTACACAGATGGATTTATTTACTGATTATCAGGCAGTGGCAGAGGAACAGGAAGCCGAACAGGAAAAACGCGAAAAAGAGCGAAGGCTGCAGGAGGCAATGCTTTCGGTTAAGAAAAAATATGGTAAAAATGCAATGCTAAAAGGAACAAACCTTCAGGAGGGGGCGACCATGCAGGAGCGAAATAATCAGATTGGAGGTCATCATGCATAAAAAAGAGTATGAGGATATCATTGGGCTTCCACATCACGTTTCCAAAGTACATCCGCAGATGTCAATTTATGACAGAGCGGCACAGTTCTCTCCGTTTGCAGCACTGACCGGGCATGAGGCGGCAATCCAGGAGACTGCAAGACTTACGGAAGAACAGGCAGAGCTGAATGAGGATAAGAAGGAGGAACTGAACGAAAAACTGCAGGAACTGATGGCACATGCAGAGGAACATCTGGCAGTGACAGTGACATATTTTAAGCCGGATGACAGAAAAGAGGGCGGCAAATATGAGACAGTGACAGGAACATTTAGAAAAATCCGTGATTATGACAAAATGTTTATTTTAGAGGATGGAACGCACATTGCGTGTGACATGATTTATGAGTTGGAAATATGTCATTAGAAGATGTGAAGAAACTCCAGAAAAATAAAATAGAAGAAGTAAAAACTAAAATCCACTGCCTTTTGTACAGGTAAGCGGATTTTTGCTTTTTATTCAGAGAAAAATCCTAGTCAGTAAATTGATTGCCATCGGTATTATCGTCAGTTGTCGCCAGTTTTGCTAAATATATGGCGAATCAGTAATTCTCTGTGTTATAATAGATTGAGCTATTTATGCTTACACTTAAACAGGGAGAAAGGCAAAATTATGAATAAACAGCAACTCGCACAGAAAATATGGGCATCTGCAAATCAGATGAGATCAAAGATTGAAGCTAGTGAATATAAAGATTTTATACTTGGATTTATGTTTTACAAATATCTTTCTGACAAAGAAGTAGAGTTTTTGAAAGAGAATGATTACGACGACGAATTGTTAAAAACAGTGACAGATGATGATGAAGAAACAGTCAGATGGATTCAGGAGAATATAGGTTATTTTATTTCGTATAAAGATTTATTTTCAACATGGCTAAGTATGGGAAAAGATTTTGATGTTTCCAATGTGCGGGATGCACTTTCAGCGTTTAGCCGGCTGATATCAGCAACCCACAAAAAAGTATTTGATAAGGTATTTGATACATTACAGACAGGACTTTCAAAATTAGGAGACAGTTCGGGAACACAGACGAAAGCTATCAGTGGATTACTAACCTTGATAAAAGATATTCCGATGGATGGAAAGCAGGGATATGATGTTCTTGGGTATATTTATGAATATTTAATAGAACAGTTTGCAGCAAATGCCGGAAAAAAAGCAGGAGAATTTTATACACCTCATGAAGTATCACTTTTAATGTCAGAAATTGTGGCGAGTCATCTTCAGGGAAAAAATGAGATAAAGATATATGATCCGACCAGTGGCTCAGGATCATTGCTTATTAACATAGGACACAGTGCGGCAAAATATATGTCAGATGCAAATAATATCAAATATTATGCACAGGAATTAAAAGAGAGCACGTACAATCTGACGCGAATGAATCTGGTTATGCGAGGGATTAAGCCAGATAACATTGTAACCCGTAATGGAGATACATTGGAAGAAGACTGGCCGTATTTTGACGAAAATGATCCGGTAAATTCTTATGATCCGCTTTATGTAGATGCAGTTGTTTCAAACCCACCTTATTCACAGGCATGGGATCCAAGTAATAAAGAAGCAGATCCTCGTTATGCCAGATTTGGGTTGGCACCGAAAGGAAAGGCAGATTATGCTTTTTTATTGCACGATCTGTTTCATGTTAAGCCAGATGGAATTATGACGATTGTACTTCCACATGGAGTCCTGTTCCGGGGGGGAGAAGAGGGAGAAATACGGAAAAACTTAATAGAGAGCAATCATATCGATGCAATCATTGGACTCCCGGCAAATATCTTTTATGGAACAGGAATACCAACGATTATTATGGTATTACGTCAGAAACGTGAAAATACAAATGTATTAATAATAGATGCATCCAAAGGATTTATAAAAGAAGGAAAAAATAATAAACTCAGACAGTCCGATATTAAGCGTATTACAGATGCCTATATCAATCGTGAAGAAATTTCACAATTTTCAAGAAAGGTTACCAGAGAAGAAATACGCAGCAATGACTATAATCTGAATATACCACGCTATGTAGATTCTTCTGAAAAAGCGGAACATTGGGATATCTATGCATCCATGTTTGGTGGAATTCCAAATGCAGAATTAGAAGGAATGAAGGATTACTGGGATGCGTTCCCAAATCTGAAAAGTGAACTTTTTGAACAGGATGGTTCTCCATATGTTTCTATCTCATCAGAAGATATTAAAGATGCAATAAAAAACAGTAAAGATGTCGTAGCGTTTGAAGAGGCATATTGTAAGGCTTTTGAAACATTCCCGATTTATTTAAAAAATATGTTGATTGATCAGATGGAGAAAATTGATATTTCAAAAACCGAGAGTCTTTTAAGTGACAATATTTTTGAACGACTTTCGGATATACCGTTAATTGATAAATATGAGGCTTTCCAGTTATTAGATAATTGTTGGAATGAAGTATCTATTGATCTTGAAATCATTCAGACAGAGGGATTTGCTGCCACAAAAAAGGTGGATCCACATCTGGTAACAAGGAAAAAGGGTAATGAAGAGCAGGAATTACAGGATGGCTGGGCAGGACATGTGCTCCCGTTTAATCTGGTGCAGGAAACTATTTTAAAGCAGGATTTAAACGAAATCAGGGAATTAGAAAGCAGACTTGCAGATATTCCGGGAGAATATGAAACACTTCTGGATGAGTTTGGAGAAGAGGATAAAGATGCTTATAGAGAGTGTTTTTCAGAAGATGGAGATGCATTTATTACAAAAGAGATATCAAAAAAATTAAAGGAATTAAAAAAAGATACTTCGCCAGAGGCACAGAATGCATATCGTATTTTTTCAAAAGTGTGCGATCTTACACAGGATGAAAAAACATTGCGTACAGATATTAAAAACAAAACGATAAAGTTGGATACAAAGACGAAAGAAACCATCGAAAATCTTTCAGACGAGCAGGTTCTGAAGCTTTTGGAAGAAAAATGGATCAGTCCACTGAAATCAGAATTAGACAAACTCCCAGACGTGATAGTAGATACTCTTGTAGCGGGAATTCAGGCATTACAAAGTAAATATGCTACGACCTTCATGGATATTGAGAATGAAATCCATGAAACTGAAAAACAACTTGTAAAGATGATTGATGAACTTGATGGCAGTGAATACGATTTGAAAGGACTTGGCGAATTAAAAGCGCTATTGATGGGTGATTAATATGGAAAAAAAGAAAAAACCCGCAATTAGATTCAAAGGATTCACTGATTCTTGGGAACAGCGTAAGTTGGGAGATATGGCGTCTTCTTTTGAATACGGATTGAATGCAGCAGCGAAGGCATATGATGGAGAAAATAAATATATTAGAATTACAGATATTGACGATAACACACATAAGTTTTTAACAGACAGTCTTACTTCCCCGGATATTGATTTAACTGGTGCAGATAATTATAAATTAACTGAAGGAGATATTCTATTTGCAAGAACAGGTGCAAGTGTCGGAAAATCTTATATTTACAGGAATTCTGATGGATTAGTTTACTATGCAGGATTCTTGATTCGAGCAAGAATTAATGAAGAATATGATAAGGAATTTGTATTTCAGAATACTTTGACAGACAGATATAACAAGTATATTGCTGTGACTTCTCAACGTTCTGGACAGCCCGGAGTAAATGCGCAGGAATATGCAGAATTTGAAATTAATGTTCCTAAAAAGGAAGAACAGACCAAAATCGGAACATATTTCCGTAACCTCGACCACCTTATCACCCTTCATCAGCGTAAGTATGACAAGTTGCAGATTATTAAAAAGTCAATGTTAGAAAAAATGTTTCCACAAAGTGGTAGTTGTTTTCCAGAGATAAGATTTAAGGGATTTACGGACTCTTGGGAACAGCGTAAGTTGGGGGATGTTGCCGAATACAGAAATGGGCAAGGGCATGAGGACAAACAATCTGATTATGGAAAATATGAACTTGTCAATCTTAACTCTATATCAATAGATGGAGGGCTTAAGCCGTCAGGACGGTTTGTAGATGAAGCACAGGATACTTTACTTAAAGATGATTTGGTCATGGTGTTGAGCGACGTAGGTCATGGAGATTTATTAGGAAGAGTTGCTTTAATCCCTGAAAATAACCGGTTTGTTCTAAATCAAAGAGTCGCATTATTGAGAGTAACAGACAATACAGATGTAAGATTTCTTTTTTCAATAATTAACGCTAATCAACGATATTTTAAAAGAGAAGGCGCTGGCTCATCACAGCTAAATATTTCTAGAGATAGCGTAGAAAACTTTATTGTTGACAGCCCAACTGTAGATGAACAGAAAAAGATTGGAACATATTTTGACACCCTCGACCACCTCATCACCCTTCATCAGCGTGAGGTAGAAAAATTACAAAATATAAAGAAATCTATGCTGGAAACCATGTTTGTGTAGGAAGGAGCAGGGAAAATGGATAAAATTTTACTTTATCATGGCACTCTGGATAAAATCGTGACGCCAGTATATGGCGGTGGTGCTGACGAGCATGATTATGGACGTGGATTTTATTTGACGGATAACCCGGATCTAGCAAAGGAATGGGCAGTATGCAGACCAAATGATAAAAGTGGATGGGTTCACAAATACGAACTGGATTGTGCAGGATTGACAATTCTAGATTTTCAAGAATACGATGTTCTTACCTGGCTGGCAGAATTAATGAAGCATCGTGATGCGGCTGATTCAAGAAGATATCGTATGCTTGCAGCAAAATTTATTGAAAAGTATGGAATAGATACCAATGGATATGATGTGATAAAAGGCTGGAGAGCAAATGCATCCTATTTTTATATTGCGAAAGAATTTGTTCGGGATAACATTGATATTGATATTTTGGAAGAGTTGCTTTCACTTGGTGGATTAGGAATTCAATATTGTATTAAAACGCAAAAAGCATATAACCAATTAAGTGAGATAGAATCAGATTTGGAACTTGTTGAATATACGGAATTTAATGATAAATATAATAAACGAGATATCGCAGCAAGGGAGAGAATGCGTGCCCTTGTTGATTCTGACAGTAATAAAGTAACAAAGGTATTTAGTACGCTATTAGAAACGAGGTAAAAAGATGCGGGCATATTCAGAAGCCTATCTAAATGATGTGGTAGAAAACCAGGGGAAATTGTTTGATTATGTTGCACAGTCATTCCCGGAGATGGATACGGAAGATTTTATTAATACTTATATGAGAAGTAAAACGAGAATAAGTATAGATAAAGCAAAAGCTTATGTAAATACAATGGACGCAAAGGAACTGTGGAATTATTTTACAGAAACAGAAGGATATAAGTTGAAAAAGGGAAAAGCAATGGAAGGCTTTATACCAGATTGGATAGGAGAATTTTATGCTTATTATCAGTGGTATTTTGATATTCCAAGTGCCGAAGTTGTGAAAAAAATAACGGTGGATTTCTTAAAAAAAGCATATTACGGATTACATGATTTAGAACTTGATCTTGCTGTTAAGAAAGTAGGGAATGTATGATGCAGATTATTGGCTTTCATAATCCATCGGAGGAGTATGGATTTTTAAGCAATTGGTATCCGTCATATTTTGTAAAAGATAATGTTGAGTTTTCATCAATGGAACAATACATGATGTACAGTAAGGCAATGTGTTTTCATGATAAAATAATTGCACAACAGATATTACAAACAGATGATGTTGCAAGAATCAAAGAACTTGGTCGTCTTGTATCAAATTATAATGATCAGATATGGAGTGGAGTACGCCAGATAATAGTATATGAGGGATTGGTAGAGAAATTTTCCCAGAACAAAGAACTAAGAGACGCATTACTTAATACAGGTGATGCAGTTTTAGTGGAATGTGCTGTAAAAGATAAAGTATGGGGAATCGGTCTGTCAATGACAGATCCAAAACGTTTGGAACAGTCATTATGGAGAGGACAAAATTTATTGGGTTTTGCATTGATGATGGCGAGAGATAAGGTAAAATGAGCATTATGTAAACTTATTTAGGGCAAAATATCGTGAATTCTTAATACAGCTTGGGAACAGCGTAAGTTGGGAGATGTATGTGAAGTCACAATGGGGCAGTCTCCTGATGGCTCAACATATAGTGATGAACCAGGTGATTACATATTGGTTCAAGGAAATGCAGATTTAAAAGATGGATGGGTTGTACCAAGAGTTTGGACAAGTCAAAAAACAAAAACAGCACAAGCAGGTGATTTAATTATGAGTGTTCGTGCTCCTGCAGGTGCTATGGGTAAGACTGCTTATGATGTTGTAATTGGTCGTGGTGTAGCTGCTATAAAAGGAAATGAATTTATCTATCAAACATTAGTAAAATACGATGCAGATGGATATTGGAAAAAACTTGCTGCAGGTTCTACATTCGAATCTGTAAATTCTAATGAGGTTAAAGGCGCAATTATAAATGTACCTCAAGATATGGAGGAGCAAAAGAAAATTGGAGAGTATTTCCTCAATCTCGATAACCTCATCACCCTTCATCAGCGAGAGTTTGAATATGTTTATTATAGATTTATAATAAATAAGCATAAATATATTAGTGATAATTATATATGCATATATACTAAGATATATGGAGGACTGAAAATGAACAATAAACTGGAGTTGTATCATGGAAGTGGACAAATAGTTGAATTTCCGGAAATAAGAAAAACAAGGTATACAAAAGATTTTTCGTGGGGATTCTATTGCACAAAAAGTTATGAGCAGGCCTACCGCTGGGCGGAACGTAAACATGAAAATGGAATTGTTAATGTATATTCATATATAGAGAATAGCGAGTTAAATATCAAAAAGTTTGATGGAATGTGTGAAGAGTGGTTAGACTTTATTGCTGAATGTAGGGCAGGAAAAACCCATCCATATGATATTGTTGAAGGCCCAATGGCTGATGACACGATTTGGAATTTTGTGAATGATTATTTGAATAAGAACATAAGTAAAGAGGTTTTCTGGGAATACGCAAGGTTTAAACATCCATCACATCAGATTAGCTTCCATAGTATAAGGGCTTTGGAATGTTTGAAATATGAAAGGAGTATAGCAGTCGAAAATGATACAGTGGAATAAAGATGATTTGTTTTATGTATGCTCTATGATTGAATTTGTTGCAAGAAAAACACATAACAGGGACAAAGATATAGTGTCGAAATTATCTGATAATGCATTAAAGCACCAACTCAAAGCAGCTGGTGTAAATCACTGCCTTTCATTTGAACAGGTAAGCGATGAGTGGATTGAAGAATATCAGATACCAGAAGGAATATATGATAATATTTCTACGTGCAGATATGAAGTGCCAACGGTAACAGCTATAGGGCGAGTATATCAGACATTAATTTTGGATGTTATGGATTTATATGAAAATATTATTGAGACAATAAGAAAGGTATATAGTTCGTTTATTAGTGAAGAAATATCCAACTATAATTCCAGTGTGTACTATAGTAATCCAGATTATTTAAGATGTTCATATGAAGAAGGTAGTTTGTTAGATTAAAAAATGTTAATTTCTGATAAAAGTTAGTGAAGACGTTATCTTAAAAAGTTTGGGAACAGCGTAAGTTCTCGGATGTGGTCGAAATCGGTAGTGGAATGGATTATAAACATCTTGGCGAAGGTGATATTCCTGTCTATGGTACGGGCGGATACATGTTAAGTGTTGATTCTGCCTTATCTGAAGAAAAGGACGCTATCGGAATCGGACGAAAAGGAACTATAGATAAACCCTATATATTGAGAGCACCATTTTGGACTGTAGATACGCTATTTTACTGTATTCCTAAAGAAAATCATGATTTGGATTTTATAAACTGCCTTTTTCAAACTGTTGATTGGAAAAAGAAAGATGAGTCAACTGGCGTACCAAGTCTTTCAAAAGTGATAATTAATAATGTTGAAGCAGTAGTGCCGTCATTTGATGAGCAGAAGAAAATCGGAGAATATTTTAATAGCATCGACCACCTCATCACCCTTCATCAGCGTATGCAGAAAAATAGCAAACAATACATCATCACAATGAAAAGTATCTTAAATAACATCAAGTATTAATACAAGAAAATTACACTATATATTTTGGACAAGGGAGACAAATATCATGACATTCAAAAGTGAAGCAGATTTTGAAGAAGCATTGATTCGCGTTTTACAACAAAATGCATGGGAAAAAGAAGTTATAAAATATCCAACAGAGCAGGATCTGATTCGGAACTGGGCAGATATTCTTTATGATAACAACAGAAGTATTGACAGATTAGGTGATAATCCGCTGACAGATGGAGAAATGCAGCAGATTATAGAACAGATCAGGGAACTGCGGACACCACTGAAATTAAATGGTTTTATTAATGGAAAAACAGTATCAATAAAGCGAGATAACCCGGAAGATAAAATTCATTATGGAAAAGAAGTCAGCTTGAAAATCTATGACAGGCAGGAAATAGCAGCAGGGCAGAGCAGATACCAGATTGTGGAACAGCCTATTTTCCCCGGAAAATCGAAAATGTTAAATGACAGACGAGGCGACTTGATGCTGCTGATTAATGGTATGCCACTGATTCATATAGAGTTAAAGGGAAGCGGGATTCCGGTTAGTCAGGCCTATCGTCAGATTGAGAAGTATGCGTATGAGGGTGTTTTTACAGGATTGTTTTCGTTAGTGCAGGTGTTTGTAGCGATGAATCCGGATGAGACAGTATATTTTGCTAATCCTGGTCCTGATGGAAAGTTTAATGAGGATTATTATTTTCATTGGGCAGATTTTAATAATGAACCTATGAATGACTGGAAGGCAATAGCAACATCATTGCTATCTATTCCAATGGCACATCAGCTGATCGGATTTTACACAGTGGCAGATGATTCTGACGGTGTATTAAAAGTGATGCGCAGTTATCAGTATTATGCAGCCAATGCTATTTCGGATGTTGTTTCAAAAACAAAATGGGATCATTCAAGACAGCGTGGAGGATATGTCTGGCACACTACAGGCTCAGGAAAGACGATGACGTCGTTTAAATCCGCACAGTTAATTGCAAATTCGCATGATGCGGATAAAGTAATCTTTCTCACTGATAGGATTGAGCTTGGAACACAGTCATTAAAGGAGTACCGTGCATTTGCAGAAGAAAACGAATCCGTGCAGGCAACAGAAAATACATATGTATTATTGGCAAAATTAAAGAGTAATACAGCAGCTGATACGTTGATCGTTACATCTATTCAGAAAATGAGCAATATACGTGACGAGGATGGCGGACGGAATGCGAGTGATATAGCATTAATCGGGAAAAAGCGTCTTGTATTTATTGTGGATGAAGCACATAGATCAACGTTTGGAGATATGCTTGCGGTGATTAAGGATACTTTTCCGGGAGCTATTTTCTTTGGATTTACCGGAACACCGGTTTTTGAGGAGAATGCGAAGAAAAACAATGCACAGACCGATGTATTTGGAAATGAATTGCATCGTTATAGTATTGCAGATGGAATCCGGGACAAAAATGTATTGGGATTTGATCCGTATAAAGTGCTTACTTATCGGGATAAGGATGTTCGAAAAGTGGTTGCACTCGAAAAAGCACATGCAAAAACGGAAGAAGAGGCAATTGCAGATCCGGAAAAGTCAAAAGTTTTTTACCAATATATGGATGCTTCAAAGATTCTTATGGCAGGTTTTTCGGGAGAAGATGGAAAATGGATAAAAGGCATCGAAGACTATCTTCCGAATAGCCAGTATTTATCGGCGGAGCATAAGAATAAGGTTGTGGAAGACATAAAAGATAACTGGCTGACGTTGAGTCATAATGGAAAGTTTCATGCGATATTTGCAACAAGCAGTATCCCGGAAGCAATTGATTACTATAGACTGATTAAAGATAACATGCCGGAATTAAAGACAACGTGTCTTTTTGATCCTAATATCGATAATAATGGTGGAATGATTTACAAAGAGGAGGGTTTGATAGAAATCCTTGAAGATTATAAAAAACATTATGGTCAGGACTTTACAATTCCTACCCATGCGAAGTTTAAAAAGGATCTCTCGTTACGTCTTGCCCATAAGGAGCAGTATAAGAGAATTGAGAGAACACCGGAATTACAGTTGGATTTACTGATTGTGGTAGATCAAATGCTTACTGGATTTGATTCAAAATGGGTGAATACTTTATACATGGATAAGGTATTAGAATATGAGAATATTATTCAGGCATTTTCACGTACAAATCGTTTGTTCGGACCGGATAAGCCGTTTGGGATTATCCGCTATTACCGAAAGCCACATACAATGGAACAGAATGTGCTTCGGGCAGTAAAACTTTATTCGGGTGACAGACCAATAGGGTTGTTTGCTGAGAAATTACCACAGAATCTTGAAAAATTAAATCAGGTATATGAAGAAATCGCAGATGTTTTTAAAAGTGCAGGGGTTCCGGATTTTGAAAAACTCCCGGAAGATACATCAGCAAAAGCAAAATTTGCATCACTTTTCCGTGATTTTAATTCTTACTTACAGGCGGCAAGAGTGCAACGGTTTCAGTGGGATCAATTATCTTATCAGGTGAAAGATGAGAAAAGTGGACAGGAAATGACGATAGATATGAGATTTGACGAGAATAATTTCCTCATAATGGCACAGCGATATAAAGAGTTAGCTTCTACACCGGTAGATGCCGGAAAAAGTACAGATGTTCCATATGATCTTGCAGGTTATCTGACAGAAATTGACACAGGAAGAATTGATGCAGATTATATGAACAGCAGATTTGTGAAGTATATGAAATTACTGAAACAGGAGGGAACACCGGGAGATTTAATTGAAGAAGCTAAAGCAGAACTTCATAAAACTTTTGCAACTCTATCACAGGAAGAACAAAAATATGCGAATATTTTTTTACATGACATTGAACGAGGAGACGTGACTCCTGAGGAGGGAAAGACATTACGGGATTATATTACAGAATACCAATATCGTGCAAAAAATAATCAGGTTCATCAGTTTGCGGTAGCTTTAGGATTAGATGAAGAAAAACTGCGGAATATGATAAATCTGAAATTGACAGAAGAAAATATTAATGAATTTGGCAGACTGGATGAATTAAAGAAAACAGTCGATAAGGAAAAGGCAAAAGCTTTTTTTGAAGAGCGGGAAAAGACAAAGCTGATCCCACCGAAAGTTAATATGAAAACAGATCGTATGTTACGAACTTTTATTATAACCGGTGGTATTGAAATATAATTCCCCAAAATATGTTTCGTGGATTTGTTTGTCATCAATGTAAGCCATTTGTACAAAAATGGAGGAAGTGAATTATGTTAGATGAAACAAAGAAAACAGACTTATTTTATGATTATTATTCAAAGTGGATTATGGTTTATAAAAAAGGTGCCATAAGAAAAGTAACGATGGATAAGTATCTTATGACTCAGAAATGGCTGGAAAAATTAGTACCTGAATTGAAAGTATGCGATATGAACCGTATTGCATACCAGCAGTTATTGAATGATTATGCGGAATTTCATGAGCGGCAGACAACAATGGATTTTCACCATCAGTTAAAAGGTGCAATTCTCGATGCAGTTGATGAGGGACTTATTGACAGAGATCCGACAAGAAAGGCTATTATAAAAGGTAAAACACCGGTAGCAAAAAAGATAAAGTACCTAAACCAATTTGAATTACATACATTACTTGTTTCGTTAGAACTTAAAGATCAGGTAAACTGGGATTATTTTATTTTACTGGTAGCTAAAACTGGAATGAGATTTTCAGAAGCGTTGGCATTGACACCAAAAGATTTTGACTTTTCACATCAGACCTTGTCAATTAGCAAAACATGGGATTATAAAGGAGATGGTGGGTTTCAGCCTACAAAGAATAAATCATCTGTCAGAAAAATACAGATCGACTGGCAGACCGTTATTCAATTTTCAGAACTTGTAAAAAATATGCCGGAAGATAAGCCAATATTTGTAAATACGAAGGTATATAATTCGACTGTGAATGATATTTTGAGCCGGCATTGTAAACAATGTAATATCCCGGTCATATCGGTTCATGGATTACGGCATACGCATGCGTCTCTTTTATTATTTACCGGAGTGTCTATTGCAAGTGTGGCGAGAAGACTGGGACATTCAAGTATGACAACAACACAAAAGACATATCTGCATATTATTCAGGAACTTGAAAACAAGGATATTGATTTAGTAATGAGATCTTTATCTAGTTTGAATTAGTATAATAGTGGATGGCTTGCGTTGAATGAAAGGAAAATGAATAAAAGTTAATAATGTAAAACAGAGGGCGTGTGAAAAAACGAGAGTTTTTTCATTCGTCCTTTTGCTTATAGTTATAATAATAGCTATATTACATAAAAAAG
>PPYE01091137.1_pt1 | contig 14301 bp, 7 predicted proteins | sample 1559881 | NCBI WGS metagenome assembly PPYE01 (sample SAMN08240022, study PRJNA423297) | Human gut metagenome, whole genome shotgun sequencing project.
ACGGTACGAAAGACCGAACGCTCGCCCGCATGAATGCTCCGATAACGCGACCGGAGGGCTTCCGTCATGGAAACCCTCCGGTCGTTCATGCGATCGGATCGCGGACAAAGCCGCAACCGGAAGAATCGGCCTGCTATTCGCCCATCAGGATTTCGAGAATCTTGATGGCGGCCGTAGCGATCGGCGTACCGGGGCCGAAGATGGCCGCCGCACCGTCGCGGTAAAGTTCGTCGTAGTCCTGCGCCGGAATGACGCCGCCGACGATCACCACGATGTCCTCGCGGCCCAGCTTCTTCAACTCGGCGATGATCTGCGGCACGAGCGTCAGGTGACCCGCCGCGAGCGACGAAACGCCCACCACGTGCACGTCGTTCTCGACGGCCTGCTTCGCGGCCTCGGCCGGCGTCTGGAACAGCGGGCCCATGTCGACGTCGAAGCCGATGTCGGCGTATCCCGTCGCCACGACCTTCGCACCGCGGTCGTGACCGTCCTGACCGAGCTTCGCAATCATGATGCGCGGCTGACGGCCCTCCTTCTTGGCGAACCGGGCGCACAGCTCCTTCGCCTTCTCGAATTGCGTATCGTTTTTCACTTCCGAACTGTAAACACCTGAAATCGAACGAATAACTGCCTTGTATCGGCCTACGACGACCTCGCAGGCATCCGAAATCTCGCCCAGCGTGGCACGCACCTTCGCGGCCTCGACGGCCAGTTCCAGCAGATTGCCCTGCTTGGTCTTGACGCACTCGGTAATGGCCGCCAGCGCCTTCTGTACGGCAGCCTCGTCGCGCGAAGCGCGCAGCTCCTTCAAACGCTTGATCTGGCTTTCGCGCACGGCGGTATTGTCCACCGCGAGGATGTCGATCGGCGCCTCCTTGTCCAGGCGGTACTCGTTGACGCCGATGATCTTCTCGACGCCCGAGTCGATGCGCGCCTGCTTGCGGGCCGACGCCTCCTCGATGCGCATCTTCGGAATACCGGTCTCGATCGCCTTGGCCATACCGCCCAGCTTCTCGACCTCCTGAATGTGCTCCCATGCCTTCTGTGCGATCTCCTCGGTGAGGCTCTCCACATAGTAGGAACCGGCCCACGGATCGACCTGACGGCAGATGTTGGTCTCCTCCTGAATGTAGATCTGGGTGTTACGGGCGATACGCGCCGAGAAGTCGGTCGGCAGGGCGATCGCCTCGTCCAGCGCGTTGGTATGCAGCGACTGGGTGTGACCCAGTGCGGCACCCATCGCCTCGATGGCCGTACGGGCCACGTTGTTGAAGGGATCCTGCTCCGTGAGCGACCAGCCCGAGGTCTGCGAGTGAGTACGCAGCGCCAGCGACTTGGGATTCTTCGGATCGAACTGCTTGACGATCTTGGCCCACAGCATACGTGCCGCACGCATCTTGGCGATCTCCATGAAGTGATTCATGCCGATGGCCCAGAAGAACGACAGGCGCGGTGCGAAGGCGTCGACCGACATGCCGGCATTGACACCCGCGCGCAGGTACTCCAAACCGTCGGCCAGCGTGTACGCCAGCTCGATGTCGGCCGTGGCGCCCGCCTCCTGCATGTGGTAACCCGAAATCGAGATCGAGTTGAACTTGGGCATGTTCTTCGAGGTGTACTCGAAGATGTCGGCGATGATGCGCATCGAGAACTCGGGCGGATAAATATAGGTGTTGCGCACCATGAACTCCTTGAGGATGTCGTTCTGGATCGTACCGGCCATCTGGTCGAGCGTACAGCCCTGTTCCAGACCCGCCACGATGTAGAAGGCCAGAATCGGCAGCACGGCGCCGTTCATGGTCATCGACACCGACATCTTGTCGAGCGGAATACCGTTGAAGAGCACCTTCATGTCCTCCACCGAACAGATCGACACGCCGGCCTTGCCCACGTCGCCCACCACGCGCGGGTGGTCGGCGTCGTAGCCGCGGTGCGTCGCCAGGTCGAAGGCCACCGAAAGGCCCTTCTGGCCCGATGCGAGGTTACGGCGGTAGAAGGCATTGGACTCCTCGGCCGTCGAGAAACCGGCGTACTGACGGATCGTCCACGGACGCATCACGTACATCGTCGAATAGGGACCGCGCAGGAAGGGTGCCACGCCCGCGGCGTAGTTGAGGTGTTCCATCCCTTCGAGATCGGCGGCCGAGTAGCACCCCTTGACGGGAATCTGCTCGGCGGTCAGCCACGGCTCTTTCTCGCCGCCGGCCTGAGCGCAGCACTTCGGCGCGGCGCCCGTGTATGATAATTCAGAAAATTTTGCTCTCATGACTTTCGCGTTTTAGATTCCCATCTGCGTAAGGTAGTTGTGCAGCGTGTCGAGCACGTTGCTCTTCACGTGGATGAAGTTGCCGATGCCCTGCGCCTCCAACTCGGCCATGCAGGCCGGAGCGCCGGCGATGACCAGAATGGCCTTGTCGCCCAGCATCTCCTTGACGCGGGGAGCCAGCTCGGCGTAGCAGTCGTCCGACGAGCAGAGCACTACGATCTCGGCCTTCGATTCGAGCGCGGCCTTTACGCCCTCTTCCAGATCCTTGAAGAAGGTGTTGTCCTGCACACGGATACCCGCGCAGGCGAAGAAGTTGCACGAGAACTGGGCGCGGGCGCGGGCCATGGCCAGATGACCGGCGGTGAGCATGAACGCCTTGGGCGTCTTTCCGCTGCGATCCACATGCAGACGCATCGCCTCGAAGGCCATCGCGCCGCGGTAGGGATTGAGCACGCCCGCCTTCTTCCGGCGCGTCACGGCGGCTTCGGTCACGGCGTCGGAAGCGACCTCCGTGAAGTTGGGATACTGGTTGGCACCCAGCAGCGTGATGCGGCGCTGCGCCACGCTCTTATCCTTGGCAGCGGCCGATGCGTCGACGCGCTCGACGACGTAACCGCTCTCGAACGCTGCGACGTAGCCGCCCTTCTCCTCCAATTCGAGGAAGAGCTTCCACGCCTCGGCTGCGATCGACTGCGTGAGGTTCTCGATGTAGTACGAACCGCCGGCGGGATCGACCACCTGATCGAAATGCGATTCGTGTTTGAGCAGCAGCTCGACGTTGCGGGCGATGCGCTTCGAGAACTCGTCAGGCTCGGCGAACGACGCGTTGAACGGCGTCACCTCGAGCGAATGCACGCCGGCGATAGCCGCCGACATCGCCTCGGTCGTGCCGCGCAGCATATTGATATAGGGGTCGTAGACCGTCTGGTTCCAGGTCGAGGTCACGGCGTGGGCGAAGAGCTTGCACGAGCAGCCCTTTTCGGGGTTGTACCCTTTGACGATGTTGGCCCACAACATGCGGGCGGCGCGGAACTTGGCCATCTCCATGAAGTAGTTGGAGGTGACGCCCATCGAGAAACGGATCTTGCGGGCCGCCTCGTCGACGGTCAGCCCCTCGTCCATCAGCCGCACGAGGTATTCGTGGCCGGCCGAAAGGGTGAAGGCCAGCTCCTCGACGATGGTCGAACCGGCGTTCGAAAAGTTCTCACCCGACACCGTCACCACGCGCACACCCTTCATCGCGGCCGTACGGCGCACCAGACCGGCCAGCATCTTGAAGCACTTCTCCCCGCCGGGCGAGCAGAACGCGCCGGTGAGCGACAGACGGTTGATGATCGGATCGAGCACGAAGTGCACGGAAGCGGTCTCCTGCCAGCCCTCCTTTTCGATCTTCGCCAATACGGGTTCCACGACGTCCGCGACGCCCTCGCCCGAAAAGACCACTTCGACGGCAGGCAGGTGGATGTCGCGCAGCAGCGTCTCGACTTCGGCGGCCGACAACCCCTTCGTGAGCGAGAAGCCCAGCGAATCGACGCCCGAGTCGAGCAGTTTGAGCGCCTCGGCGTTGGCCGCTTCGGGGCACTTGACCGTCAGGCTCTGGTGCACGCGCCACACATTGTCGCACCGCGTACCGCGCACATAGGGAAATTCGCCCGGTTCGGAGGCGAGGAATTTGAGACCTTCGAGGTTTTCGGCGCGATAGTACGGCCGGACGTTGAACCCTTCGGGTGTCCGCCACACCAGTTTGCGCTCGTAATCGGCCCCTTTGAGGTCTACCGCAATCACCTCTTCCCACTTCTCGGTCGGAACCGGCGGGAATTCGGCGAACAGCTTTTCACGCTTGGTATTTGCCATAATTATTTTGAGATTAGGTTCGTCTTCAACAATCGTTCCCCGCTCCGCACGCCCTTTCGGCCGCGACACGGAGGCGGAAACGCTCGTGCAAATTTCACTTTATCGTAAAAAAAGCATGTAAAAGTATAAAAAAAAAGCGAAAGAGGCAAGACTTGTGTTAGTTTTTTAACACCGCGCCCCGCAAGCGTCCGGAAAGCCCCGCTCCATTCCCTGCCGCATACGGGAGACGACCGTCCGCCTCGGATACGGCCGGCCGCGTGCGGCGGACGGTTTCCGGGGCCGGGCGCATCGCCGGCCCCGCCGGCCGGAACGACCCTCCGGACAGCGGAGCAGCGAATACGATATTCAGATCAATATTATCCTGTTTATTCCTGAATTTTGCAAAAAATCGATTTTCACGAAAAATCGGATTTCGCCAAAAAACGAGTACATTTTTCCGGAAAACCCGCGAAATTTCAGTCTTCATCGCCAAAAAACAGCGTTGTTTTTCGAAAAATGTTCTGTTTTTTTCACTTTTCCCGAAAAAATATCGATTTCCGAGTATCAACCTCACGGAAAAGAATTACCTTTGCTCCCGAAGAACAAAATACATTGTGTAGGGGCAGTAAATCCGAATCTCTCCGGTGTTGTTTTTTTAGGTTTTAGGTGTTGTTTTGGTTAACAGCGGAGCGGCGGTTTTTTGAGTTGGTTCCTTCCCGTCGGGGCATTCTGCCGAAGACGGGGCCCCTGCCAATGTTTTTCTTGCGATTTCGGCGCAGATCCTTCATTTAATATCAAACTCATATGGCATCGTTGAGATTCAGGATGGTCGAAGAGGCGCTCAGCCACGTAGCGGTTCCCGCACAGGCTCCCGCCGGACGTTCGACCGATTATTTCGGGGAGTTGGTCTTCGGGCGCAACGTCATGCGGCGGTATCTCGACCGCGAGACCTACGAAGCGCTGATCCAGACCATGGAACACGGCACGCCCCTCACGCGCGAAGTGGCCGACGGCATCGCCGCAGGCATGAAGCAGTGGGCGGTGGAGCACGGCGCCGACCACTACACCCACTGGTTCCAGCCGCTCACGGGGGGAACCGCCGAGAAACACGACTCCTTCGCCGAACCCGACGGACGGGGCGGCGTGCTCGAAGAGTTCTCCGGCAAGCTGCTCGTCCAGCAGGAACCCGATGCCTCGTCGTTCCCCAACGGCGGAATCCGCAACACGTTCGAAGCGCGCGGCTACTCCGCCTGGGACCCCGCGTCGCCCGCCTTCATCGTCGGCTCGACGCTCTGCATCCCGACCGTGTTCATCGCCTATACGGGCGAGGCGCTCGACTACAAGACCCCGCTGCTGCGCTCGCTGGCAGCCGTCGACAGGGCCGCGACGGAAGTATGCCGCTACTTCGACCGCAACGTCACGAAGGTTTTCAGCTACCTGGGCTGGGAGCAGGAGTACTTCCTCGTGGACGAAGCGCTGTGGGCCGCACGCCCCGACCTGGTGCTGACGGGTCGCACGCTCATGGGCCACGAATCGGCCAAGAACCAGCAGCTCGAAGACCACTATTTCGGCGCGATTCCCGAACGCGTGATCGAATTCATGCGCGACCTGGAATACGAATCGCTCCGGTTGGGCATTCCCGTCAAAACCCGCCACAACGAAGTGGCGCCCAACCAATTCGAGCTGGCGCCCATTTACGAGGAAGCCAACCTGGCCAACGACCACAACCAGCTGCTGATGACGATCATGAACAAGATCGCCCGCCGCCACAACTTCCGCATCCTGCTCCACGAGAAGCCCTTCAAGGGGGTCAACGGTTCGGGCAAACACAACAACTGGTCGCTGGGCACTGACACGGGCGTCAACCTGCTCGGGCCGGGCAAGACGCCTTCGGAGAACCTCCAATTCATCACCTTTCTGGTCAACGTCATGGCGGCCGTCTACCGGCACAACGGCCTGCTCAAAGCCTCGATCATGAGCGCCACCAACGCCCACCGGCTGGGAGCCAACGAAGCGCCGCCCGCTATCATTTCGACCTTTCTGGGCGCACAGATTTCGGCCGTGCTCGAAAAACTGGAAGCGAGCCGCAGCGATGCGGCCATCACCTTCTCGGCGAAGAACATGTTCAAGATGAGCGGCATCTCGCACATCCCCACGCTGATGCTCGACAACACCGACCGCAACCGTACCTCGCCCTTCGCCTTCACGGGCAACCGCTTCGAGTTCCGCGCCGTGGGGTCGTCGGACAACTGCGCCGACGCGATGCTGACGCTCAACACAGCGGTCGCCGAGCAGCTCACCCGCTTCAAGGAGGCCGTCGACCGACACATCGAGAGCGGCATGAAAAAGGAGAAAGCGATCTACGAGGAGCTCAAAAAGCTCATCCGCGAGTGCAAGCCGATCCACTTCGACGGCAACGGCTATTCCGACGAGTGGAAAGCCGAAGCGGCCCGCCGGGGGCTCGACTGCGAAACCTCGACGCCGCTGATCTTCGACCGCTATCTGACCCCCGATTCGATCCGCATGTTCGAGAGCACGGGCGTGTTGAACAAGGTGGAGATCGAAGCCCGCACCGAGGTGAAATGGGAGACCTACACCAAAAAGATCCAGATCGAAGGGCGCGTGCTGGGCGACCTGACGATGAATCACATCGTCCCGATCGCCTCGCGCTACGAGGCGATGCTGCTGGACAAGGTATACAAAATGGCGCAGATCGGCGGGCTGGACGCCTCGGCCGACATCGATCTGCTCAAAAAGATACAGGGGCACACGGCCGCCATCCAGACGCTCACGATCGAGATGATCGAAGCGCGCAAGAAGGCCAACCGCATCGAAAACGCACGCGCGAAGGCGATCGCCTACCACGACACGGTGGAGGTCTACTTCGAGGAGATCCGCCGCCACATCGACAAGCTCGAAGAGATCATCGACGACCAGATGTGGACGCTGCCCAAATATCGGGAACTTCTGTTCATCAAATAGGTTCCGTAATTTTCAGTCAGGTTGTGAGGACGCCGCGGAAGCATTTCCGCGGCGTTTTTTTTTGCAACCGACGCCCCCGGAACAGCCGCGACACAACGAACCGCTGCCGATGCCGGCCTCCGATTCCGTACGCCGTACATTTCGGAACCTCCCGGCCCCGCTGTGCGAGGTCGACCTCTCGTTTTCCCGCACCCTCCGCATCCGTCAAAATGTCCTCCGTGCCGCCGAAGCCGAAGAAGACCGATGCAACATGCCCGTGCGAAGAAACCGACGGGGAGTTTTCGGGCAGACCGATCCGATTATTCGGGATTTTTTCCTACATTTGTTCGAATATTTCCGGCCAGTGCGGGCGGAGCCGCCCGAGAACCGCGCCTCGCATAGAAAACGAAACCCCGTAAACTCCCGACCGAAACGATGATCGTAATCGCAGACAGCGGATCGACCAAATGCAACTGGCAGCTCGTCGACGACAGCGGCAGCGTACGCCGCGTACAGAGCCGTGGCATCAACGCCGTGCTCCAACGCCCCGACGAAGTGGAGGCGCTGCTCCGCGAGACCTTCGCGGAACCGGTGCAGGCCGACGCGCTCCATTTCTACGGCGCCGGCTGCGGCGAACGCTACCCCGAACAGAGCGCCCGCCTGCGGGAGGCGCTGGCGCGTTATTTCCCCGCGGCACGCATCGCCGTCGAATCCGACCTCATGGGGGCGGCCCGCGCGCTGCTGGGCGGCCGTGCGGGCATCGCCTGCATCCTCGGCACGGGATCGAACTCCTGCTACTACGACGGCGTGCGCATCGTGCGCAACACGCCGCCGCTGGGCTGGGTTCTGGGCGACGAAGGAAGCGGGACGTACATCGGCCGGCAACTCGTCGGGAACCTGCTGAAAGGGCTTTGCGACGAATCGCTGCGCCGGCTCTTTTTCGAGGAGGAGCGGCTCGACTACGATGAGATCATCCGCCGCGTCTACCGCGAAGGGATGGCCAACCGTTTCCTGGCCTCGTTCACGCGCTTCGTGGCGCGGCACATCGACCGCCCCGAACTCGACGAACTGGTCTGCGAGGCGTTCCGCGCATTCGTGCGGCGCAACCTCGCGCACTACCCCGCCGACGCCGAAGTGTCGGCATTGGGCGGCGTCGCCTGTCATTTCGAACGGCAGCTGCGGCACGTGCTCGCAACCGAAGGGTTGCGCGCGGGGCGGATCGTCGAGACCCCCGACGAAGGATTATTGAACTATCACATATGGAACAGATCAGAGTAACGGAACAGGCTTCGGCCTACGACGATTTGCAGCGGATGTCGGTGCACGACCTGCTGACGGGCATCAACCGCGAAGACCGCCGTGTGGCCGATGCCGTGGCCGCGACCATTCCCACGATGGAACGACTCGTCGAGCGGATCGTCGAGCGGATGCAGCGCGGCGGACGAATGTTCTACATCGGTGCGGGCACGTCGGGCCGTTTGGCCGTGACCGACGCCTCGGAGCTGCCTCCGACCTACGGGGTACCTTTCGACACGGTCATCGGGCTGATCGCCGGCGGCGACGGCGCCCTGCGCAAGGCCGTGGAACACGCCGAGGACGATACCGAAGGGGCTTGGCGCGACATGCAGCCGTGGCGGCCCGACAGCGGCGATATCCTGATCGGCGTCGCGGCATCGGGAACTACCCCCTACGTGGTCGGCGGACTGCGCACGGCACGGGCGCACGGGCTGCTCACCGGAGCGATCACCTGCAATCCCCGGTCGCCCGTCGCCGCCGAAGCGGAATATGCCTTGGAGGCAGTCGTGGGGCCGGAGTTCGTCACGGGTTCGACACGGATGAAGGCCGGCACGGCGCAAAAACTGATGCTCAACATGATCTCCACGGCCGTGATGATCCGGCTGGGGCGCGTCGAAGGGAACAAGATGGTCAACATGCAGCTGACGAACAACAAACTCGTCGACCGCGGCACGCGCATGATCGTGCAGGAGACGGGGATCGCCGAGGCCGAAGCCCGCGCCCTGCTGCTCGCCTGCGGTTCGGTCAAGGCCGCACTCGACAAGATCCGACGAGGCGAATAACCGGCCTGCATCCGACGAATTACCCCTCCGTGCAACGGGCGTTGCACGGAGGGGTAATTTCATTTTACTTATTCACAAAAGGCCGTTCCAACCGCTCGCCGCGGCAGCCGGAATGCCACGGCCCGGACGAAAGCGATCCGCCGCTGCGGGGCGAAGCCTCTGCCTGCGGAGGGACGTCAGCGCCGTCCCTCCTTGGCCTCGATGCACTCGGTGGCGTGGGGCACCTTCATCAGGCGCTCCTTGGGAATGAGCTTGCCCGTGGTCTTGCAGATGCCGTAGGTCTTGTTCTCGATACGCACGAGCGCCATTTCGAGGTTGCGGATGAATTTCATCTGGTGGGCGGCCAACCGTCCGCTCTCCTCCTTGGAGAGCGTCGTGGCACCCTCTTCGAGCACCTTGAACGTCGGAGAGGTATCCTCCGTATCGTTGTCGCCCGTATGGGTGATCGTCGCGCGCAGCAATTCGTAGTCGGCGCGCGCCGTTTCAAGCTTTTTCAGAATCAGCTCCTTGAATTCGGCCAATTCCGCATCGCTATATCGGGTTTTCTCCTCTGCCATAATCTTGTCCGGTTTATTAACGTGTAATGTAAAAATAACATTTATTTCGGTAACTGCAAAATATTTTCGCAAAAATCCGTCTCCGATAACGGACGACCGCCGGCATCCCTCGGGAGCCGACGGTCGTCAATCGCTGCATGACTGCATTCAGAGCTTCGTCACGGCAATTTTCAACGGCTCCTCGTCGATCTCCGAGTCCACGACGAACTCCCCTTCGGGAAGGGCCGCCGTGCGGACGTCGCGCGCCAGAGTTTGCTGACCGATATAGTCGGCATAGGCGGCGACGGCCCCGACGACCGCCTCCTTCGCCTCGATCTCGACCCGAATGCGGTCGGTCACCTCGAAACCGGAGTCCTTGCGGATATTCTGGATGCGGTTAATCAACTCACGTGCCACACCTTCGCGCCGCAGGTCGTCCGTGACGGTGATGTCGAGCGCCACGGTGAGCTTGCCCTCGGAGGTCACCAGCCAGCCCGGCATATCCTCCGACGTGATCTCGAAATCGGCCGCTGTCACCGTGATCCGTTCGCCGCCCAGGTCGAGCGTCGTCTCCGGCGCCGACTCGACGGCTGCGATCTGCTCCTGCGTGAAGGCGGCCGTGAGCGCCGCGATCTGCTTCATGTATTTGCCGTACTTCGGACCGAGGGTCTTGAAGTTGGGCTTGATGCGCTTGGTAATCAGGCCGGCCGTCTCGGCGACCAGTTCGATCCGCTTGACGTTGACCTCGTTCATGATGAGCGGCCGCACGGCCTCGATATGACGCCCCATCGCCGGATCGAGCACCGGAATGAGAATCTTCCCGAGCGGCTGGCGTACCTTGATGTTCACCTTGCGGCGCAGGGCCAGCACCATCGACGAGACGCGCTGCGCGAGCGACATCGTCTCTTCCAGCTCCTTGTCCGCAAGCGACGGATCGGCCGCGGGGAACTGCGCCAGATGCACCGAACCTTCGTGGCGGCCGCTCACGGCGTTCAGGTCGCGGAAGATGCGCTCCGAGATGAAGGGCGCGAAGGGTGCGCTGAGCGATGCGACGGTTTCCAGACAGGTGTAGAGCGTCTGGTAGGCCGCCAACTTGTCCTCGGTCATCCCGCCGCCCCAGAAACGTTTGCGGTTCAGACGCACGTACCAGTTGGAGAGGTTTTCGCACACGAACTCCTGGATCATGCGGGCCGCAGGGGTCGGATCGTAGCCTTCGAGCGACGCCGTGACGTCGGCCACCAGCGTATTGAGCAACGAAACGATCCAGCGGTCGATCTCCGGCCGGCGGGCGACGGGCACCTCCGCCTCGCGCCCCGTGAAGCCGTCGACATTGGCGTAGAGGGCGAAGAACGAGTAGGTGTTGTAGAGCGTGCCGAAAAACTTGCGGCGCACCTCGTCCACCCCGTCGCGGTCGAATTTGAGGTTGTCCCACGGCTGCGAGTTGGTAATCATGTACCAGCGCGTAGCATCGGCGCCGTAGCTGTCGAGCACTTCGAACGGATCGACGGCGTTGCCCAGCCGCTTCGACATCTTGTTGCCGTTCTTGTCGAGCACCAGCCCGTTGGAAATGATATTCTTGAAGGCTACCGAATCGAACAGCATCGCGGCGATCGCGTGCAGCGTGAAGAACCAGCCGCGCGTTTGGTCGACGCCCTCGGCGATGAAGTCGGCGGGAAAGACCTCGCCGAAACCCTCCCGATGCTCGAACGGATAGTGCTGCTGCGCATAGGGCATGGCGCCCGAATCGAACCACACGTCGATCAGGTCGCTCTCGCGGCGCATCGGCTCGCCCTTGGACGAGACGAGCACGATCTGGTCCACATAGGGACGGTGCAGGTCGATCTTGGCATAGTTCTCCTTCGACATGTCGCCCACACGGAACTCCTTGTAGGGATTCTCCTTCATCACGCCGGCCGCGACCGCGCGCTCGATCTCGGCCGTCAGCTCCTCCATCGAACCGATGCATTTCAGCTCGGAGTAATCCTCGGTGGCCCACACCGGCAGCGGCGTGCCCCAGAAACGCGAACGCGACAGATTCCAGTCCACCAGCCCTTCGAGCCACTTGCCGAAGCGGCCCGTACCGGTCGATTCGGGCATCCAGCGGATCGTGCGGTTGAGTTCGATCATCCGCTCGCGCAGCGCCGTGGTCCGGATGAACCACGAGTCGAGCGGATAGTAGAGCACCGGTTTGTCCGTGCGCCAGCAGTGCGGATAGGAGTGGACGTGCTTCTCGATCTTGAAAGCCATGCCCGCCCCTTTGAGCGCCACGGCGATGTCCACGTCGAGCGTCGGCGCATCGGGCGCGAGCGTATCGTCGTAGGCGTTCTTCACGTAACGGCCCGCATACTCGCCGTATTTCCCGGCGTCGACATACTGCTTCACGAAGGCCGGATCGAGCTCCTCGATGCGGAAGAACTTGCCCGTGCGGTCGACCATAGGCTGCTCCTTGCCCGCGCGGTCGATCACGAACAGGGGCGCGATGCCCGCCTGCTTGGCCACGCGGTTGTCGTCGGCACCGAACGTCGGGGCGATATGCACGATACCCGTACCGTCGGTCGTGGTCACGTAGTCGCCCACGATCACGCGGAAGGCATCGCCCATCGGCCGCACCCACGGGAGCAGCTGCTCGTAGCGGACGCCCTCGAACTCGGGTCCCTTGTAAACACGATCCTCGACCTCGAACGTTCCCTCCATCTTCTTGGTGAAGTAGGACGGCACCAGCTCGCGCGCCAGAATGACGGTCTGCGCCTCGTCGGTATAGGGGTTGCGGCACTTGACGCGCACATAGTCGATCGCGGGGCCTACGGCCAGCGCCGTATTCGACGGCAGCGTCCACGGCGTCGTCGTCCAGGCCAGGAAGTAGAGCTCGCCCTCGACGCCCTCGAAAAAGCGTTCGCTGCGTTCGTCGCGCACCACGCGGAACTGCGCCGTGCAGGTCGTGTCCTTCACGTCGCGGTAGCAGCCCGGCTGGTTCAGCTCGTGGGTCGAGAGACCCGTACCCGCCGCCGGCGAGTAGGGCTGGATGGTGTAGCCCTTGTAGAGCAGCCCCTTGTCGAAGAGCTGTTTGAGCAGCCACCACAGCGTCTCGATATACTTGTTGTCGTAGGTGATGTAGGGATCGTCCATGTTGACCCAGTAGCCCATGCGGCGCGTCAGGTTCTCCCACACTCCCGTGAACTCCATGACCGCCTCGCGGCAGGTGCGGTTGTACTCCTCGATCGAAATCTTCGTCCCGATATCCTCCTTCGTGATGCCGAGCTTCTTCTCCACGCCCAGCTCGACGGGCAGGCCGTGGGTGTCCCATCCCGCCTTGCGGTGTACCAGATAGCCCTGCTGCGTCTTGTAGCGGCAGATGATGTCCTTGATCGTGCGCGCCATGACGTGATGGATGCCCGGCAGTCCGTTGGCCGAGGGCGGCCCCTCGTAAAAGACGAATGCCGGATGCCCCTCGCGCGTCGAAATGCTCTTGTGGAAGGTGTCTTCCGCATCCCACTGTGCCAGCACGTCGGCCGCCAGCTGCGGCAGATCGAGTCGTTTGTACTCCTTGAACTTCATATATCGAAAGATTTTACGAATCAACGGTTCAGTCGGCAAATTTAGGAAAATTATTCCGATTTCAACCGTTCCGCCGATCGAAAAACACCGCAAAGAACGGCGAAGCGGCTGAAAAGAAGACCCGAATGGCGGGAATCCGAATTTTATTTCTATCTTTGCACACGGAAAAACCATCGCGGCCCGACCGGCGAAACGATCGGCGGAACCCCCTTCGAAGGGCACGTCCGTATCGGGTCTGCGGACAAACGAAGATTTCGACCTCACATGTTCAAGATATATCTCCGCCTGCTCACGTTCGTGCGCCCCATCGGCAAATACGCCGTCCCCTATTTCATCTACTCGATCCTCCACGCGCTGTTCAATACGGTCAACTACATCATGCTCATCCCGATCATCCAGGCGATGTTCGACCCCGAGTTCCGTTTCGAGCCGCTCTACGTCCGTCCCGAATTCGCTTTCGACGAGGCGTCGCTCAGCGCATGGCTGCGCTACGCCTACACCTCGGTCTTCGGCGAGTACAACCCCATGTACGTGCTCATCCTGCTGGCCACGGTCACGGTGCTGATGAACCTGCTGTCGAACACCTTCCGCTACCTGGGGGCATGGACGGTCGAGAACATGCGCACGCGCACGCTGCAAAGGATGCGCAACGAACTGTTCGACAACGTCATCAACCTCAACGTCGGATTTTTCAGCGAGCAGCGCAAGGGCGACATCATGTCGCGCATCACGCAGGACGTGATGGTCGTGCAGTTCTGCATCACCAACACGCTGCAAGTAGCTTTCCGCGAACCGTTCCTCATCATCGGCTATCTGGTGGCGATGTTCTCCATCTCGTGGGAACTGTCGGTCTTCTCGATCCTCTTCCTGCCGCTCGTGGCACTCATCATCGGCAGCATCGTCAAGAAACTGCGCCACCCCGCCATGCAGAGCCAGCAGCGCATGGGCGACATGGTGAGCGTCCTGGACGAGTCGCTGTCGGGCGTGAAGCTCATCAAGGGCTACAACGCCACGAACTACATCCGCCAGAAATTCTACGACATCAATGCCGAGTTCTCGCGGCTGCTCCTCT
>PPYE01276078.1_pt1 | contig 14298 bp, 11 predicted proteins | sample 1559881 | NCBI WGS metagenome assembly PPYE01 (sample SAMN08240022, study PRJNA423297) | Human gut metagenome, whole genome shotgun sequencing project.
AGAACATCCGCCGCATAGCCTGGCGCAAGCAGGCCGAGTGGTCGCCCAGTAACACGGTTCGGCTTGTCGTAACCGAATGCCCTGGCCGGAGTCAATGTGGCCGCTTCGACGGCATCCGGTGCGCTGATGCCCAATCTCAGCACGGCACGCTGCACAGCCTGCTCCAGCACCAGGGTCGAACCGGCGATGGCACCATTGGACATCAGTCGCGCATGCCCATCGACGACATCCACATCCAACGCTCCGAGTAGATAACGACCGTCCGGACAGCCGGTGGCAGCCATGGCGTCGGTGACGAAGGCAATGCGATGCGGCGCGAAGCCGAACCCGAGCTTCACTATCGGATCGCTCACATGGAAGCCGTCGTTAATCAACTCGATGGTGACCCGTGGATCCTCCACAGCTGCTGGAATGGGACCGGGCCTTCGGTGATGCAATCCATTCATGGCGTTGAACATATGCGTCATGATGCCTGCACCGGCGGCGAAGCCTTGACGCGCAGTCTCATAATTGGCGTCGCAATGGCCGATTGCCGGAACCACGCCGGCATCGGCGAATCGACGGATCGCGCTGATGCTGTGGGTCAGCTCCGGAGCGATGGTGATCTGCCTCAGGCAGCCATCCGCGGCCCGCAGTATGTCATCCACCAAGCCATCGACGGGATCGCACAGGCACTCCGGATTATGGGCACCCTTGCGCGATGCCGCAAGGAACGGTCCTTCGAGATGCACGCCGAGAATGTCGGAGCGCATGTCCGTCTGCCCGCGGATTGTGCGTAGATTGTCACAGATCGTATCAAACGGGTTGGTAATCAGGCTGAGCACCTGCCGCGTGGTGCCGTGCGACAGGTGGCCCGCACGCGCGAGTTCGATTCCTTCCGCACCATCGTCAAACGATGTACCCCATGCGCCATGGGCGTGGATATCCACGTACCCTGGAGTCATGATGGCGCCCGAGGCGTCCATGACCGCAGTGTCCGGAATGTTGAGATTACGGCAAGCGGTTTCACAATCATCGTCAGAGGTGCCCACGGCGACAAGCGATTCGCCATCCGACACGACCCAAGCATGATCCCGCACCCCTCGGGCGTCGACTTTCCGCGCATTGCGAATGGCGAACGGTTCACCGTCTCGAAGAAAGGAACGCGCAATCCGCCGTGCGAAGTCCTGTCTCTGCCTTGGCTGCTCCATGTCTGACACTCCTTGCATTGAGGGAAGGGACCTCTCATCATGCGCAGGAAAGGGTCCCTGACGGGTGGCCGGTTCAGTCCTGATGTTCCGCCGGCTGGCTCATGGGTATAAGCGTACCGGCAATGGTCCTTGCGGCGCAGTCGGCTTGCGGCGTCGATGGTGACGTGACGCTACTCAAGTCTCTTGCGCTCCTCGACAAGGATTATGGAACAATAGGTTGTCTATAACATGCATTTTTTGCTCAAAAGCCTTAAAATCTAATAATTTCAAAGGTTATGCGGTCCGTTACACATACTTTCCCACGACTTTCGACGCCGGATCCAACCAAAATCAGATGCAAGCAGATATGAGCCGGGGACCGTTCCTAGGCAACCCAAAAGCAGACCGGAGCGAAGCGGAGGGCTTTTGGGGCGGCAGCATCTTACCCTTCATACGCCCATAGCGGTTGATCCATATGCAAACCATGAACTCACGAACCCTAAACGAGCGAGTCTGGAACACAATAGTCACGCGCCTAGCAAAATCCGTGCCGCCATGACGAGGATTGCCAAACAGTGCGCACGGAAAGTGCTTAAGCACGGAATATCTGATGGGCCATAATGACCCATCAGATATTCCAATTCGGTTCCAATCACATTAATTGCAAAAATAAACGTTGCACACGAAAACGGTGCAACACTTAAAAAACCATTATCGGCTGCAACATAATATTGCAGCCGATAATTTTGTTCACGGTGTCGATAGCGTACGCAGATGGTTCACGATCCACCTAGAATGGGGTCCGAACCGAAGAACAGTCAACAATCTTTGACTTCCGAAATGATCTACGGACGTTCAGAATATCAGGTGCCGCATTATGCGACACCTGATATCTAGCCCATTAAAGCTTTAGACGGTACGGGCATCCAATCTTTTCTATTCGTCGCATCAGATTGACAATGACAGCGCTTTGCTTATCGCTTGGAACCTTAGCAGGCATGGAAGCTGCTACATTCACACATCCACGTTCCTTTTCGTCTCCTTCATTTTCCGCAACAAGCCATTGCGCCACGTTTTTCCAGAAATCAGGGCCAGCGTTCACCACCGCGGCAGCATATTCGATGCCGTTCGTTTCTCGCTGTTCCTTTGCGCTGCTACGACTACGAGCCCATTCTTCTTGGGGAGAAATCAGCTCGCTCAGCCAAACTGGATCCCAATCAACATGCAGCGCTTTCACCGCCTCCCAGCAACGTGGTTGCTTGGCCCATTCACTGATGTTGCGATACCCCTGAGCGGGATGCATAAGAATTGGATGAACCGCATCGGCCGCCTGCTGAATGACTTTTCTAAAAGCATCATCGAGGGATTGAGCATCCCAGATTCGTTCGAAATCTACTTTCTTCTTGTACTGACGGGCAGCTTCTGCAATCAATCCGATAGTAAGTACAACATACTGCGATCGATACCCACCCGCTTCATACCATTCCATCTGCGGAATGATTCTCTCAGCGGCATCCCAGATTATCTTTTGAGCGATAAGGGTTTTGTAATAGTGTTCGTTGAACTGGAGATCATTTTCATTCCACATTCGTGCAATTTCTTTAGCGAACTCCGCGAAGTTTTTTTGAGCACCACGGTTGACGAAATAAGCCTTATCCGTCCAGACCATCGCATATTTAGCCAAATCGGTTTTGGCAAATTTCTGGTTCTTCGGATATTCAGCCAAAAAGGCTTTTTTCTCACCGCGAGTCAGATATGCTTGGACGTCACCATACTGGCCCCTGGCACGCTCATAGAACCATTTGGTTTGGTTGAAGCTTCCCTCTTGGGCCGGAGCCAAGATACGCCTAGAGAACTTCTCCATACGCGCATGGAACGGATGGTTGGCGAACAGGTCGGCCTGCGATACCTTGTTCTGGCTGTTAGCGTATTCGGATATACGCGGAACGAGATCTTCGGCCTCTTTCGGATTGACAATACTGAGCTTCATCTGGACAAACACTTTGCCGAGGTCTTTACCAGCCCGATAGGCGGCATAGATGGATGCCGTGGTCTGGCCTCCATTGACAATCTGCAGATTGTCCAAGGAGAGAATGTTGAGTCCGTCTGGTGTCATTTCCGTCTCGACATGTTCCGCTGTGGCTGTCAGCCCGTTGTTGAATGAGAAGAACAGCTCCGGCTCGCTCTCAAGGGTCCGCTTGATGCCCTTGTTGACATTGCTGCGAGCCTGCAGGAAAACTCGGACATTTTGCTCGAGCAGCCTTGTGCCCCAACGATCGTAGATATGCGCCAGATCATTACCCGGAACGGCCGCAAGGTACACGGGATTATCCGCATCCTTGGCGCTTGCGAGCAATGCCCGCAATGGGTGCAGAGGCTTTTCGTCGAACCGCACCTGCAGCGGTTCTTGCCCGTTTGCCGCTTTGGTAAGGGCGAAAAGACGCTTGATGTCCCATACACTGTATACAACGGAGCGGCCTTGATAGTCTTCGGCCGTTTTGCCGTCGACTCGATTGCTGAGCACCTTGTTTGTCAATAAGAACAGACGAATCTTGGTTATCCGGCTCCATCGCGTCGCGATTAAATCGGCAAGGCCAAATCCCGGATCGGAGGTCTCCAGCGAACGGCGCCACTGAGGGTTGAGCGCACTGTTCAGGTAACGCATGAGACGGTTGAAAATCGCGTTCATGTCGCGGGTGCCTAATGTCACCAAATCCCCGCTTTGATGAAAATCGAGAACGATGAGTCCCAACGTCAGCGGTTCGTCGGATCCGCCTGCCGAACCACTTTCGAACGGATCACCGCAATATCCATCCACGCGAAGTTGTCCGCTGGCTGGCTGATAGCTGGCACGTATGGCCTCATTGAATTCTCCGGCGTCGGTGAGGTAGTCGGTAAACTTGTCGAAGAAAATATCCTCTCTCCAACCACCGTTCTCAGATTCACTGAGGATATCTTGGAAAAATTCCTCCGAGAACTGTTCCAGTTCAGTTGTATCAGGCATCATTACCCCTTAAAGAATTCTGCATCTGTTCTTCGCTTATTTCAAATGGATTGCAGCAGTTAAGATTCACTTTGTACGTGACACAAGAGATCGCCGGATTTAGTGAATCTTCTTCGATGTGCGGAAAGTCTTGGGAAACAGTGAAGCAGCGGATACTTCCCACGCTCCATAACGTACTTGAATAGTCATCCGTTTCGCTATAGCCAACCTGCGAAAGTTTGAGGTCGAATTCAAGAGCGTCCAAAGGGGAATCGAATGATTCACGCGTATGACGGACGTAATCGGCAAGTGTGCGTCCCTCGTTGGGGGAAGACGCTTGATTCACCTCAACAACATATAGGAACAATGCCTCGTCATCATTCACGCTCAATTGCGATGAAGAGCTGATGGTGATATTAGGAGTTCCTGCTCCTCGATTCGATTTGACTTCTATTGAGGTTTGCCCAAACACGAAATCATGGACGGCCCGTTGCGGCCCGACCCAACTTCGCAGCGCCGTCTTGTCCCCCAACATTCTCAGAACTACACGCTGGAAGCAGACAAGCTCTGCAATTAGACCTTTCTGCTCCTCTTCGGTCAGTTGGGCCTTTTTCCCGCGGAAGAAATAGGCCCAACGTTCCAAACGGATGATGACAGCATGCCGTTGTTGGCCTTTCGGCACGTTTTGTAAAACGGCGATGATATCAATGCACACTTTAAGGAACGCATCACGCATTGCAGAATCCTGCAATGCGATGACGATGAGATGCCGTTGCCTATCTTCACCGGTCGCAATGCCTTTAAAGAACGGCATCGAATCAGTGCAACGTTCATCGGCATCGTACCCAATGAGCAAAGCTGGATTTCCGGTCTCATTTAAGGACCAGTGCAAATCTCGTTGTTGTGGATTCAATACCTCGTCCACACGTTTGCTTGAGTAATACGCGCTCGAAGAGACATTTCGTATGCCTTCCCACGGGTTGAAATCAGAGGTCTGGTTCGTCGTCATCGTTGCCTTCGCTTTCGATATCATGTTCGATTTGACGAAGCATCACATCGTTATAGACATAAGTGACCTCTTCCCTGATTCCGACTTCAGGGAAACTAATGCTCCAGCCAACAGTCTCTTCGACATAGGTCGCGGAAGGCCAAACAGACGAACTTTGCCCGTTTCCAGACTTAAGCCATTTTTCATACTCGGCAATATTCTTAAATTGCAATGCCACAGGGTGAATAATCAACAGCGGTCTGCGTCCGGGAATCCGTCGATAGTAGACATCTGCGACGTTTTCCTTATGAGGATTTTCCTCGTGGAATTGTTTTTCCGCTTGCGCGATCTCTGCATTGTTGAGGATGACCTTCTCCACGCCTCGGCTAGAAAGTCGCATCCGCGAAACATAAAAAACAGTCTCATTTGTGCCACGGCCAGGAGCACGGCGCTCTCGAATAGTCGTGTCTCCGAAAGCTGTAAAGCTTGCATGCGTTTCGGATCTCCTGCCTGCGGTTACAAAAACATCCCAATCGTCATAGCCTCGTTCATCAAGGAGATTGATATGCCTAAGCAGGTATTCGCTATTCGTCTTTGGCGATCCACTTGAATTACGGTAACGTCTGATGTAATCACGAATTAGACTGCTCAGTACGCAATGAATAAGCTTGCCGGATGGTTTCACGCAATCAGTTGAGTAATTCTTGTCAGGATAGCAGTGCTGTGCCTGCAGCTCCTTCAAGAAATTCTGGGCAAGCTTCTCATTATAGTTCAGCGTTTCAGGGTCACGATCGAAAGCGGTCGTCTCGACGAACGCGCCATCGAGTCTGACCTTCGCAGGCTTAATCGCTGTTCCAGACCCCATTTTGTTTCGTGCCGTGATCATCAAAGTATCCGGGCTGCTCTTAATCCTCAAACCATATTCGATGGGCGTCGAACGCGCGGTGCACATGGTGCGCACCTCATCAGTAAGTTCCTTGGTCGCATTGGCAACATACGCATACCATCGCGCCGACTGCTCAGTCATCCAAACACGACAGAGATTTTCGTATCCGAAACGATACCCGAACCAGCGAGCCATCTGCATCAAAGAGTCATAGGCCCTAGCATTGCGCGCATAATATGACACGAGAAGTCCCTCAAGTGTTAGGCCACGTGACAGTCGATACCCGCCGATGGCGATCACTCTCTGCGGAGCATGCGTGTAGTCGAGACCATCCTTAGACTGGGAATTGATTTCAGCCAGAGTGACAGGGCGAATCGTTTCCTGCAGAACGCCCAGTACGTCATTCCAAGTGAACGGAAGTCCGGAATACTCTTTCTCCCATATTTGATGCAGTTCACGCAATTTGGCAGACGCGTTGAGCGCCAAGCTGCCGGGCAAGGCCGCATAGGAATTGATGGAGCCGCGAAGCAGCTCCACATAGTCTCCGACGAGATAGTAGATGGAATGTTGCACCGTTTTATACGGCGACATGTTAATCATCATTGTCATGTGCTCGTCCCCATCGCCTGACAACACACGAATAGCGCAAGCGACGATGAATGTGTCAATCGCCTGTTCCAGGCTTTGGGGAAGCTCGTCGAGAACATCACCACTACGCCGTTTGATTCCCCGGCTTTCGTCATCGTCGAAAATCCATCGCACATATTTGGGCTTTGGATCGTCGATGTCTCCGAACACCTTTTCGGCGCCGAAATATGCAGTTGACTGTTCCAGCGTGTAGATGAAGCTTCGAGGAAAGATATCATCTCCAACTTCCTCGTCGCTGCTCTTGGAATCAATCAGTACGTTGGCGAAAGGCGTCGCAGTGTACCCGACGTAGGCACTTTGGGTAAAAAGCCCCAGTATTTTACGAATCTGCCCGTTTATTTTGGATACTTCGCCTTTGTCGTATTTGACATTGATCGACGCATTATCGGCCTCGTCGTCAATCAACAGGAGCGGACCATCGTCCTTGCAATTGTTTTCAAGCCAGAGAGAGATTTCTCGCAGGGAGTTGGTGTTCTTCTTGATCACGAAGACAAGCGGCTCTTGGACATGACCGGAGGTCACTCCACGCATGGCGTCTTCGGTGGCTTTGTTGAAATCGCGGATTCGTGAGGTGCCCAACAAGGGGCGACGTTGCCTACTGTTGCCTACGCCGACGTATTTTTTGCTAACGAGATCGTATCCGACGAAACCGTCTTCGATACGTTCCTGGGTTTGATTCCGGAGCACGTTGTAGATACCGGCCATCACGATAATGATTTTGTATCCGGCATCTGCAGCTTTGGAAATGAGTCCAATGTAATTGGCGGTTTTGCCTGACTGCACTGAAGCGACTACAAGTCCGCGACGGTCAAACGGCTCATCCATCTTGGGATTAGCCATGACATCAAGTATGTTGTCAGTATCCCTGTCCATGGACCGTAGAGTATCTGTCGACCAGTGTTTTTTGGTACGGAGGTAATCGTGGTATCGATTCCAGTAGAACCAATCGATATTGGGTTTCTCTAGATTCAGCCAAGGTTCGATTCTGTCATCTTGATAACAGAAGCCGACCGGTTTGAGAAAATCCTCTTTGGTCTTATAGTCTTGAATAAGTTTGTCGATGAAAGCCTTCGGATTTTCCAATTTTATATTCGCAAAATCAGGGTAGTACTCCGCCATTTTCAGCCAAGTCAAGAAGCATTGCTCGACGACGCTCTCAGTGACTGAATTGGGATCATCGTCACGTCTTTTGTCAAGATCGCGTTCAACGTTCTCATAAATCCACTCGGCCATGGGTTTGGTGTCGCTCATTGCTCCTCGATTCCTAATGCCGCCAAGGTTTCATTCCATCGGGTCCGATATGGTTCAATGACCCGCATGGATTCCAGAGCCTCTTCGTCGTTTTTGAACTGCTTCAACGAAGCGAAGAAGACTCGCGCGTTCCTATTGAAATCTTCTATCCCCATTACGGGCGCGACGACATTCTCTGCGTTATTGGACATGTCATAAAACAACGCTTCTGTCGGGAGCATGGCTCCGATCAATGCAATGAGTGAATCAAACTGTTCTTGTCCTGCCATGTCAAGGCTTTCCCTGAAGCTTTTCAGGACGGGATGATTCCCATTAATGCTGTAAACGGTTTTTTCACCATTCTCGATCCGATTCCAGACGGGATAGACAGTGGGGCTTGTCAAGCGGGTTCCTCTGCGTCTATACACCTTACGAGAAGGCGCACCTATCGTCTGAATAAGAGCCTTTACTCGCTTACGAACGATTTCAGGCATTTGAGCCGAAACTTTTTTGACGTCAATTTTCCAAGCCTCGTCTTGGTCTGTCCCGATATCGATCTTCACGCGGGTCAGCTGCGTGAGAGCGGTTTTCTTGGACAAACCAAACCAAGTGCCAAAAATGATGAGACGCTTGGCCCTGTAAAGGTATACGCCTTGGTTCCGCAAATAACCACCAGGCAAACCATAACGATCATATTCTCTTTTATCTTCATATGTCGAGATATGCGGGAGCGTGAACGAACGCAAAGTAACTCCCGGACAAACCACTTCTTCAGGAGATGCTTGGGTGGCCTCGTTGGCGACATTGAATGGATCAATGGGATCGAGAGCCCGTCCGTTAATGGAAATACTGATCTTTTGGGTGTTTCTCTCCCCAGATAGGAATCTATGGAAGACCAAAGATAGATAATCCTGTGATTCGCTGATTACGCGTTCATAATCGACCTTGCCGGAGCCATTACGACCGGTCAGCCGATCAACCTTCTCCCAGAGAACCATCGTCCCAGTGGAAGGCAGCTCCTCTATCGCAAATATACGGTCGAAATCGGTCCTTTCCAGAACCGACCACGAATTTTCCTTTACGACGGTATCCAAATCCCAAGTGAAGGCAGCTATCTCACCATGTTGTCTCGAGACAACCGTCAATCGTCGGCACTGCGAGAACGAAGCTGTTTTCAGTCCTAATCCAAAACGGCCCAGATCGCCAATGGCACGTTCTTCCCTTGGATCAGTGCTGCCTAGCCGCATAGCTTGGAGAAGATCCGAACGCTTCAGCCCATTGCCATCATCAATGATGGCAACCTTGAAAGAGTCCGCTACCGGCAATGCGAATACGGAAATCTGACTCGCACACGCTGTGATGGAATTGTCTATGATATCGGCAAGAGCGCTGTTAAAGGAATATCCTATGTCCCGGAGACTTTCAACTAATATTCCAGGCTCAGGAGCCAGCTCGATCTCATCAGTCACTTGCTGCAGCCCCTTCCTCGCACACTGGTTTCTCCAGTATAAGGTGGGATTGCCGCAATCAGTGGATTTCTTTCTATATTGACGCGTCAATCAAGGGGGATGAATCAAAAAATTTCAGTCCACGCTTTTTCTTGTCGATCAAAATAATCGTCAGTCGGAATGCCGAGGCACTGAGCGACGACTTTCGCAATCTGATTTGCCAAAAGTGGTGGTACGGCATTACCGACTTGTTGGTATTGGGATGTGCGGTTCCCTTCAAAGAAGTAATCATCGGGGAAGGTCTGCAAACGCGCGGCTTCGCGAACCGTCAGACTGCGGCATTGCTTAAAATCTGGGTGAATGAAATAATGGCCATCCTTAGAAATATGCGATGTGACGGTCGTGGAGGGATGATCATACAGTTGGACGCGGAAACGATCAGAAAACTCCACGGTTTTTAGATTTTTGGACTTTGTCACGTTTTTATGTGCCGGAAGTAGATATGGGGGGAAATCCTCAAGTTTGGCCGGTCGTCCATGCACTTGCGCGAAAGCAGAGCAGAACAAATAGCGGTCAAGGTCCTTTGCCATATGGGAGCGCGCCACATGATTGGTGAGCAAGTTGCTATCGACTGCAGACAACCGGCCACGGTACCAATCGGTGAGACGGTTGGCAGTTGGAGTTTCCTGTACATGGTCTCCAGACGTTAGAGTCGGAAGATCTTTGATGACGACTCCAGATAATTCGCTAACTAAATCAGCATCAGGATACTTTTTTGACAGCAGTCGGGCAGCTCTCAGAATGTATTTCGGCCAAGAAATGTCCTCTTCCTTGTCACGTCGAGAGAAGCTGCTTCGAAGCGGCGGCACCCCCGACAGCGCAGCGCGAACGGTTCCTTCCGGACGCTGCCTGAGCTGTGCTGGGTCGATGTTCAAACCATCGCGAATACCAAGAAGAATGACTCGATGCCGGGCTTGAGGTATGCCATAGCGTTCAGTCTTCACCACATAATCCGAAGGCTTCTGCGGCTCGGCGCACACCAAGGAATGGATGGTGTAACCGGCTTTTTTGATATCAGCGCGAATCATGCCAAGCACACCTTCATTATAAAGCTGCGCCGAAAGGATGCCCTTGACGTTTTCCATCACGAAGACTTCCGGCTGGATTTTGTCCAAGAACTGAAGATAGCACTTGTAAAGAGTCTGCTTTTCATCAGCCTGAAGTAGAGGATCATGAGCACGGCGGGCACGCCCGACAAGCGAATACGCTTGGCAGGGAGGGCCGCCAATAATGACTTTAGGGCCCTCATACCCTTTTAACCGATCAAGAGCCTCCTGCGCCAAACTGTCATCGTCTTCTTTCAGCTTGGCTTGGACAGCCTCGTGATCAGCCTCATCCCATTGATCCGGAAAAGCGTTCTTCAACCTGTCAAGTTGTGCCACTGTGGGATTTGACATGTAATCCAAGTATTGCTGGGGAATCCTTCCCTCAATGTCATAAATTTTCCGGAAGAAGGAACGCAAACGAAGTGTTTTATGTGCCGAGCTTTCCATCTCCACAGACATGATAGTTTGAAAAATGCGCTCTCCGGTGGAATCTGTCAATGAAGAAAAACCTTCGCCGAGACCGCCTGGACCTGCGAATAAGTCGATGATAGGTATCCTCTTACGCATGTTCCGCCTTTCCTAGTATCTCCAGGATAAGCATTAGCCTGGAAAAGTCCAGGAATCATTCACATCGAAACAGCAGGAGAAACACTCAGCCATTAGTATCCATGCCGCGATGTGCAGGCTGAGCTGTTTCACGTTCATTGATAATTGTGCTACGTATCTCCACCGCATGATGATATTCATTGCGCCAGAGTCCGTATCATTCAGGAAACCCCTTGGGGCTATATCACTTCCCTAGACAGGAAGTTCAATGGGCTCTGTCCTCACAATCGCAGTGAAACAATGTAGTGCCGGAAGATTGTTGACATTAAGGAAGAGATACCGCCGCTCAACGAAAGAAAACCGAGTCCTTCTGTTGACCGATCGAATGGAACAAGTAACACGTTAAATGAGTTTGCTTGCGGACTAGGTTCTACTACAGACAAACCCATGATACCTATTACCTGATAGCTGTCATAAGAAAACCTATTGAACCGAATCGGGAATCAGGCCCATCACGATGAAGCCCAAACGAGCCACGTCAGCATCATCCCAAAATATGACACTCCCGTAAAAAGTAAGTGTTGTATATGAAAGTGATGCAACACTTAAAAAGATCGATATCGACTGCGCAATAATTACGCAGTCGATATTTTCACCGTGGCAACAACCTGCGCATGCAGCCCGTATCCCGCCGGAAATGGGTTCCAGACCGGAGAGCGGCCTGCGGCCTTTAACCTCGGAAACGATCGACGGACACTCAGAATATCAGGTGCAACATTATGTCGCACCTGATATTTCTCGCCACCATGCAGAACGGGCGGAACAGACAATAAGAACGGGTAGGCAGACGCAACAGATAGCAAAGCAAGACGAAAAGCAGCAAGAACGGTCATCTACCCCTTCAGCGAGTCAATTAGGGCCTTGAGCTGGTCGGCCTGGGATTGACCGCCCACAGGATAGAACATACCGGCCTTCATCATGACCATCGCGACCTCGTCCTTGTCAATCGACAATTCCGACGCCAAAGAAGCATTGCCACAACTCGTCCTCGAGGCAGTTGTTAACACCGTTGATCTTCTCGTGCCACCGCTCGGCCGAACAGACACCGAACGCATTCAACTGATATTTTCTTCACATCGATGAATGCAACGGAACTCACCGCCATGATTCATCCGTCTGTCTTATCCTCTACTGCGGAATCGGCCCCGTGTATCCGATGTGTCTCAGCATACGTTCGGCATCGCCCTGCATACCGTACCGGTCGATTGCGTTCATGAGGTCAACCACATATCCGTCAGTGGTTGCCTGTTCGATGAGTTCCAGCTTGTATTCCAAGATGGTTTTGAGCTGGAACATGCATGCAAGACGGCTGGAACGTTTGGACTGTTTGGTTTCCTCCTGTGCGCGCAGGATTCGTTTCCTTTTCGTATCCGCGCGTGCCCGATAGTCTTCGGCACTCCTTGTCAGATGATCCGCAGCCTGTTCCACAAGCAGCCTCTTTTTGGAATCAGCGGCCGCTTGCTCCCTCAGGGCTATGCCTGCCGGCATGCGCTGCCGCAGAACCGAGCCGTGGGACCGCGCTCATCGGCCCGTCGGCCTCCCGCGATGTTGTCCTCGCGCCAGATATGCTTCAACGCGGTCTCGTAGGCAACCATCGTCTCCTTGTGGTCCAGGTCGCCTGTGTATTCGTCCTCGAGCTCGTCTCCGGGCTCCCTGATTCGTCCCATGAACGCGCGGGGCGCCCTGCCTTCCGGACTCACATCCGGATCGTCGTTCCATCGGCGCACGCCATTCCAGTGGACGCTGTCGGCTATCAGATCCATTCCATCCGAACCGATCTCGGTGGCGATCCTGCGGAAATCCTCCCCATACTCAAGAGGGACCATCGGATTGATTTGGAACATCAGTATCGCCGTCCGAGTGAGCTCATAGACCATCTGGACGACCATCTGATCATGCTTGGACTCGACTTCGTTCCAGTCGGCGATCTCACGGCCCAAAAACTCCAAGGCGTCCCTCCGATCGGACCAAGCCCGCATCAGACGATCGTCATATGCCCATTCGAGGTGCCGCCGCTCATCGGCCTTCCTTCTTCGAATCTTACGTTTCGAGTACACCTTGGCGCATTTTCTATGCCAACGCCGATACTCGCCTTTCCTGCCGGCCTCGGTCGTTCTTTGGCAGACCTCGCTTTTTTGGTTGACTGGTTTCCCGCATACTGGGCAACGGGGATATTCTGTTTCTTTTTCCATGCCTTATCCACGTCCGCGGCATCCTTGATTCGCCGATATCGGGCCAAAACCCTGCCGACGAATTAACAGACCCTGCAAAATGGCGGTATTCCGCCGTCTTCAAGGGTCAGCCGCGAAGCTAAGTGCAAGACGCGCATGGTCTTTTTTTGGTAGGTATAGTTTTTGTTTTTTCTGCTTTGATTGTGGATATGGATGTTTTTATGTCTGTTGTTGTGTTGCTTGTTCTTCTGGTCTGCGTTTGATTGTGTGATTCTTCTTTTTCTATATGTCTTCTTGCTGCTTTTCGTCTTGCTTTACATGGACCGTCCGCACATTGTCGTCACAGTGAAATTATCAACTGCAACAGAATGATGCAGTTGATATCACACTTTTTAAGTGTTACATCGCTTCCATATGCAACACTTACCTTTATGGCCATATTGCGCAGCCGAAGTAATCGATGCCGATTCAAAATATCAAGGTCGCAACAATTACGGATACACGACGGAAATATCTGATGCGTAATTATTACGCAACTGATATTCGGGTTTTAAGCATCCCCCGCTCTCCCACACAGCATCCGTCCTTATAGACGGTTTCACAATCAAGACGACCGGAACCGGACCAGAATATCAACTGGCGCATTATGCACCAGTTGATATTTGTCGGCGGGAGAAATTATCAGGTGGGACATGATGTTCCACCTGATAATTCAGCGTGGCACGGTCGCAACCCATTCCTTGGCGAGCGATTCCGGGGTGGATCCCATGCCAAGACGTTCCATCTCCTTGTCCGAGTATTCGGACGTGTCCTTAAGGTAGACGATGGAACGGCTGCCGCGTTCAGCCGCCCTGGTCTGCCCCAAGCCAGCCAGCGAAAAGGCCTTTCTGAGCTTTGCAGGAGTCCACCTGCGGTCTTTGCTCTCCGCCTGATGGAACAGTTCTCTTGTCAGCATATGATTACCGTTCAAATGAACGGCATCATGCATCCATTCGGCCATGGCTTCTCTGACGACCGGGTCCGTCCGATCCTCTTTCATGACGTTTTTGAGATCCAGATAGTC
>PPYE01107573.1_pt1 | contig 14297 bp, 10 predicted proteins | sample 1559881 | NCBI WGS metagenome assembly PPYE01 (sample SAMN08240022, study PRJNA423297) | Human gut metagenome, whole genome shotgun sequencing project.
GGAGTGGGTGTTCATGACGCCCCCCGCCAGCTTGACCAGCTTGCCGATGTGGCCCACCAGCACCACCTGCTCGAATTTTGACGCCGCCGCCATATCCAGCGCATCGCCGATGAAGTTCGAGGTCTTGACCACCGGGATGCACTTCAGGGCCGGCAGATTCTCGTGGAGGTAGTCCAGCCCATAGTTGCCCGGGGCGAGGATGAGCCGCCGGGGCGTCCCTGCCCGAAGCGCGGCCTGCCCCATCTCCAGCTGGATGGTGTCGAGGATGGCCTGCTGGCTCATCGGCTCGACGATGCCGCTGGTGCCGAGGACGCTGAGGCCGCCTTCCACGCCCATGTGGGGGTTGAAGGTGCGCTTGGCTGTCTCGGCCCCGCCCTCGATGGAGATGGTGACATCGAAGCCGCCCGCATATCCGGCAGACTCCGCCTCCTTTTCCAGCGCCTCCTTTATCATGGCCCGGGGGACGTGGTTGATGGCGGCTTCGCCCACCGGCTGGTCGAGGCCGGGCTTCGTCACCCGGCCCACCCCCTCGCCGCCATGGATGCGCACCTCTCCGGCCAGCTCCGGCCGGAGGGTCACACCGGCAATGACCGGCAGGCCGGTGGTCACGTCCACATCGTCGCCGCCGTCTTTGCGGATGGCGCACTCTGCCCCCTCGCCCGACCGGCGGCAGAAGATCGGCTCTACCTCCACCACGATGCCCTTCGGGGTGCGGAGGGCCACCGTCTCCGGGGCGCGGCCAGTGAGGAGGAGACGGGCTGCGCCCGCCGCCCCCAGCGCCGCGCAGGTGCCGGTGGTGTAGCCGCAGCGCAGGAGCTTCTGACCGCTGCGGACATAGTGCTCAAAGCGGGGCTGCCCCGTCTCGGCGGGCTTTTTCGCTTCACCGTACAGAAAAGCGTACTGCTCGTCGCTCAAATCATAAATTTTACAGATGTTTTCCCGGGCAAACGCCTGTCCGGGCGTCATAACGTCCGAGACGCCCGCCGCCGAGACGCAGACGACCTTATCCGAGATCTTCTGGGCCAGCTCTAATTCGTGGAGGCTGAGGATGACAGCCATCTTCTTGTCCCGGGCGAGGCTCTTCAGGATGGCCAGAAGCTCGGCCTTGCCCTTGATGTCAAGGAAGGACGTCGGCTCGTCCAGCAGGATCAGCTCCGGCTGCTGGCAGATGGCCCGGGCCAGCAGCACGCGCTGGCGCTGGCCGTCACTGATGCAGTTGAAGTCCCGTCCTGCCAGCGCTTCGGCCCCCACGAGGGCCAGCGCGGCGTGGACCTGCCGCCTGTCCTCCGCCGAGAGGACGCCCAGCCGCCCCGTGTAGGGGTAGCGCCCGGCGGAGGCCATCTCGAAACAGGTGGTCAGCTCAGTGCGGCGGGTGTGGGGCACCATCAGGGCCATCTTCCGGGCGCGCTCAGGGCCGGAGTAGTCCGCAAGGCTCTTTCCGTCCAGCAGGACAGCGCCCCCCTGCGGGGCCAGCTGGGCCGCCAGCGTCTTGAGGAGGGTGGATTTGCCCGCACCGTTGGGTCCGATGAGGGTGAGGATGCTCCCCTTTTCGGCTCCGAGACGGATGTGCTCCATCAGGGGCGTTTTGCCGTAGCCGATGGCAAGGTCATCGGTGCGGCAGAAGGCTTTTTCTTCGCTCATTCCCGGCCTCCCTCTGTCTGGCGGCGCACCAGCAGCCAGATGACCACCGGTGCACCAAAAACTGCTGTCACCGAGCTGATGGACAGCTCGGTGGGCGCGAACAGGCTGCGGGCGATAAGGTCGCAGAGCAGGCAGAACGCCGCCCCGCCAAGGCAGCAGCCCGGCAGGACATAGAGGGGTTTGGCGCTGCCCAGCAGACTCTTGACCAGATGAGGCACCGCGATGCCCACGAAGGAGATCGGCCCGGCAAAGGCCGTCACGCAGGCGGAGAGGAGGCTGGAAAGGAGCACGAGGGCCGTCGAGAAGGCCCGCACCGGCACGCCGACGCTTCGGGCATAGCTTTCCCCCATCTGGTAGGCCGCCATGGGCTTGGAGAGGAGGAATGCCGCTGCCAGTGCGGGCAGCACCACGCAGGCCGCAGCGCCCACATTGGCCCACGTCATGCCGGAAAAGCTGCCCATCGACCAGTTGTGGAGGTTGACGATGTTAGAGTCCTGCGCGAAGGTCACGACGATGTCGGTGATGGCCGAGCAGATGTAGCCGATCATGATGCCGCAGATGACAAGGATGCTCATCCGGGGCACCCGCCGGGCCACCACCAGCACGAAGGCCATCGCCGCCATCGCGCCCGCAAAGGCCGCGATGATGAGGGTGGCCGAACCGGTAAGCAGCCCCCTTTGCAGGAAGACCACCATCGTGAGGGCCACGGCCAGCTTCGCGCCGCTGGACACGCCCATGACGAAGGGGCCTGCGATGGGGTTGGCAAAGAAGGTCTGCAAAAGATAGCCCGCTGCGGAGAGGGCTGCGCCCAGCAGCACCACCATGACGGCCCGGGGCAGGCGCAGCTGCAGCACGATGCCCACAGCCAGCGCATCCCCACCCCGGCCCAGCAGGGCTGCAGCCACTGCCCCGGGCGTCAGCTCCACGCTGCCCCAGAACAGGTTGAGCGCGAACAGCACCGCAAGCCCCGCCGTGAGGGCGAGGTAGGCGAGGCTGAGGCGGCGTGTGGTAGTCATGGCAATGCTCCTTTTATACGATCTGCTGCAAAAAGCGGAGGGAGGCCGGGTCGGGCCTGCCCTCGGTAAAAACGAGGTTCATATCGGAGATGAGGTCGGCCAGCTCCATGCTCTGCTGGAACAGGCTCTGGGCCGTACACCAGCAGTCGCCGGACTGGACAGCCTTGAACTCCTCCAGCATGGGGCACTTTTCGATGAGCTGGTCACGGGTCTCCACGACGCCCTCGATGGTGCTGTTGTAGATGAGGACATCGACGTCCTTGGCCCGTGCGTAGAAGGTCTCGAGGGGCAGCTTGATGGTGGACTGACCCGGGCTGTCCCCCTCGAGGTCGTCAAAAATGTAGACGCCGCCCGCCATCCCCACCATCTGGGCCACATAGTCGCTGGTGCGGCGGACGGTGATGAGGTTGTTCGACGTGATGGAGAAGAAAGCCACCGTTTTTCCGGTGCTCTCCTGCCCGAGGATGGGGGCCACCTGCTCCACCTTCTGGCGGAAAATTTCCTCCGCCTGCTCGGTCCTGCCCAGCAGGATGCCGTAGAGCTTGAGCCACTCCATCCGGGCCAGCGGGCCGCTCTCATAGCTCGAGCGCTCGATGAGCACCGGCACGCCGAACTTTTCCAGCTGTTCCTTGACCGCAGGGTCATGGAGGATCATGGTGTTCTCGATGGCGAGGCTGCACCCGGCTGCAAGGATCCGCTCATAGTCCGGGGCGCTGTACTTGCCGGCGTAGGCGATGCGGCCCTCCTGCATGGCCTGCTTGGCCTCCTCCACATACCAGCCCTCGGCCTTGGTGCCAGAGAGGGCGATGCAGTCCAGCGCATCCAGATGGACGAAGAGGTCCATCACCGAGGTGGAGACGAGGTAGATGTTGTCCAGCGGCTGGCGGAGCGGGACAACATCGGCGGGCAGGTCATCCACCTCTGCCGCGTCCTCGGGGATCACGAGGAATCTGCCGCTGTCCGGGATGTTCACCAGCACATATCCCCCCTCATAGCAGTCGGCGGAGAACTGAGCCGCATAGTCCAGCGGATAGCTGTGGTCGAACACGAGAGAGGCCGTATTGGCCGGGGCGGTCTCTGCCTGCCCGCAGCCAGCGAGGGCAAGTGCGGCGGCGGGCAGGGCTTTCAGAAAATTGCGGCGCTTCATAGGCTTTAACCTCTCAGTCTGCGAAGCGGTTTACTTCAGCGTAAAGGTCAGCGTATACTCGATCTCGTGCGGGGTGCTCATGGCGACAGTATCGCCCACCACATCCAGCGGGGTGTCGAGGGCGGCGACGGGGATCTCGAAGGTGGAGTTGCCCTCGGTGTTGGTGGGCAGATACTTTTCGCCGTCCACCAGCATATAGTCGTAGTTGGGGCTGGACCAGACGATGGTGGCGGTCATCCTGCCGTCGGCCACGGTCAGAGCCGCAGGGCTTTCCACGGTGGCGCGGCCGGAGCCGCCCTCAAGGGTCACGTCGCAGGTGTAGACGCCGTCGGCAAGGGCCTCCTCCATCGTGGGCTGTGCATTGCGGACGCTGACGGTGTGGTCGTACCACTTGCCCTTCTTGCCGAGGATGGCAACGGAGAAGTCCGTGTCCAGTGCCTCCACCGGGATGTCGAAGCCGTACACCTCATCCGAGGTGCCGTCGCTGTAGGTGACGGTGTCGGTGGTGGGCTGGAGCCAGTCGGCCTCGTGGGAGGCCGCGTCCTCTGCCGTGCCGACGTAGAGGTTGACGATGTTCTTGGAGGCGAGACTGACGTGGAGCGTCATCTGACCATCCTTCACGGTCAGCGCGCCTTTTCCGTCGAATGCCTCATTGGCGTGGAACATGGAGCTGTCGGTGTCAAAATCAGCAGCGTAGGTGCCGTCGGGCAGCGCCGCCTCAGCAGAGGCAGAAGCAGCCTCGCTCACGGCAGAGGAGGCCGCCGCCTCGGAGGAAGCGGCAGAGCTGGCCGGGGCGCTGGATGCGCCGCAGCCGACGAGTGCACCGGCCAGCATCACACCGGCCAGCAGAAGAGAGCATTTATTTTTCAGTTTCATAGCAGTTACCTCGACTTATATCGTATCAAAAAGATTATAACACGCAATGGCCTGATTTCAAAGCAGACCGAAAAAGAAATTGCCCGAAAAGGCACTCCTTTCCGGGCAATCATAGGGTCAGAATCAGCCGTTCAGGGAATCGACAGCGGCCTTGGTGTGTGCGATGTAGAGCTGCTGGATGTCAGCGATCTCGCCCAGACCTGCGATCTGGCACTCGACGGAATCGAATGCAGCAGAGGCCTCGAACTGGCTCTTCCAGGAATCATCGTCGTCGCCCGCCATATCGTTGTTGGCATGGTCGCCTGCAACGACCATCAGGGGACGCAGGACGACCTTGGTGTAGCCAGCGGCCTTGACGGCCTCAATGACGTTCTCGCAGGCAGTCTCCTCCGGCTCACCCTCGACAGTACCGATGAAGACGTTCTTGTAGCCCAGAGCGTTCATCTGAGCCTGCATCTGGCTGTAGCTCACCTTTGCGGTGTGAGAGGTGCCGTGGCCCATGAAAACGAAGGCGGTGCCATCCGCAGCAGCAGCGTCCACGCTGTCGAAGCCAGCGGTCTTGACGGCCTCAGCGGTGATCGCCTTGGCGACAGCCTCCTTGTCGGCGTTGATGACGGTGGCATCGCTGCCCACCTCGCCCAGCAGAGGCTCGGCGACAGCGACAGATTCGAACTTGTCGCGGTAGCTGTCCACCAGCTCCATCATCTCGTCGTACTCCGCGCCGTGCATCAGGTGGGTGGGCTGGACGACCAGATTCTTCACGCCGTTGGCGACAGCGCGCTCCATAGCCTGCTCCATGTTGTCGATCTTCTCGCCGTCACGGGCCTGCACATGGTTGATGATGATCTGTGCAGTGAAGGCACGGCGGACAGACCAGTCGGGGTAAGCGGCCTGAATGGCATCCTCGATGCCCTTGATGTCCGCTGCGCGGCTGTCGTTGAAGGAGGTGCCGAAGCTGACGACGAGGATCTCGTTGTCGCCGATGTTGTCCTCATTGCGGGGGTCGTCCTTGGAGGCGTCGCCGGTGTCGCGGCCAAAGTAATCGGGGTCAGCCTCTTCACCCTCGACCAGCTCCTTCTGGGCGTCGGTCAGGGCGTCCCATGCGGCCTTGGCGGCCTCGCACTGGGCGTCGGTGTTCTCGTTGCGCTCCTGCACATAGATGGCGTCGATGAGATCTGCCACGTTCTTTGCTGCCATTTCATCGGCCTCCTCGCTGCTCACCTCGCTGGCGGCAGCAGAGCTTGCTGCGGCGCTGCTGGCGGCAGTAGAAGAAGATGCACCGCAGCCGGTGAGCACACCGGCACACAGGGCCAGTGCGGCGGCAGCGGCGGTGACGCGCTGCCAGTTCTTGTTGGTTGCTTTACGCATTGTTTTGAGTCCTTTCTGTTTGGGTGGGATCGGTATTTCCGATAGAAAGGGTACGAAACGGGGGCCAGCTCAAACGAAAAAGGGCCTTTCTGCCGCGCGGAAGGCACAGCAAAAAGACCCTTTGAACGATTCGGGCTTTTTGGTACGACCAATTCCTCGTGATCCGGAGCTTGGCGCTCCTGTACCAACAGCGGGCAGGTTTCCTGACTGAAAGCTCATCATCCGCTGCCGCCTTCCCAGAAGCAAAGCTCCCAGTGACCGGCGACGTGCGCCAAGGCAGCGGACTCCCTTATCACAGTGACGAGATCGCGCGGGACTCTCACCCGCTTCCCTTTTACCCTCCCGGCCAAAGGACAAGCCCTTGGCGGCAGGCACCTGCTGTTTTCTATTCAGACGAGAGGAAGTATAGCACACCTCACCTCAAAAAGCAATATCTCAGCTCTCCTGCGGCATCGTCCAGACCATCCCCAGCGCCTCAAGCTTTTGGATGTGGGCGGCTGTCAGCCGGTCATCGGCGGCAGCATAGCTCTCCCGCATCCGGCGGACCCAGTCGCCGAGGCAGAAGCCGTCGCCGGTCTTGTAGTTCACCGGCACCAGAAGATCGCCGTGGGCGGCACGGTACTCCTCGGCGCGGCGGAACGCCCCGTCCCATTTGGCCTCCCGGGCGTCCCACTGCATCCCGATGGCGTCCAGCATGGCGATGTGCTCCGGCGTGACCTGAAAGGACTCAGGCCGGGCCTTGCGGGCAGCGCGGAGGTTCGAGATCCAGACGCCCAGCCGGAAGCCGCTCTCGTCCACATATCCGGCGGGCACGAGAAGGGTGCCCTTCTTTTCGGCATAGCGCTTGGCGCTTTGATAGTTGTCCAGCCAGTTCTGCTCCCGCACGCTGCACGCAGGCGGCACAGTGGCCGTAAGGCGGCGGGTATTCTCGCCCTGAAACAGCTCTCTGAGGGCGGCGCAGCGCTCCGCAGAGAGCTTTTTGCCCTCCCGCAGCATCAGCTTCTGGCGGGAGAGCCAGCTGCCCAGCCAGATGCCGTCCTCCGTCCGGTACTGCGCCGGGACGGCCAGACTTCCGTGCTCTTTTTTGTATGCCGCCGCCAGCTCGTAGCGGTGCTGCCACGAGTCGGTCTTTTCCCAGATCATGCCCAGCTCATCCAGCAGGGCTTTCCGCTCCGGCGTGACCCGGGCACTGCTGCGCTCGGGGTTCTGCCATGCATACCGCTGGCGGGACACCCACTTGCCCAGCAGGATGCCGTCCTCATCAATGTACTCGGTGGGCACATCGATGTTGCCATGGGCGCTGTAATATTTCACGGCGGCCTCGTAGGCAGTCTGCCACTTGCGGTCGTTCCGGTTCGCCCAGTCCACACCGAGGGCTTCCAGCTTTTCGATCTGGGCGGCGGTCAGGGTTCCTTCCTTATAGGCGGCCCGCTGGCTGCCCAGCCAGACGCCCAGCGCCATGCCGTCCGGCGTGACGTACTTGACGGGGATCTCGAGGTCATCGTGCTCGAGATGGTACTGGACGGCAGCGGCATAGTTCTTTTCCCAGAGGATGCTGCCGGTGTCCCACACCATGCCCAGCGATTCCAGCCGCTCGATGCGGTCATCCGAGAGGCTGCCGCCCTGATAGCGCTGGCGGTTGTAGACGATCCACTCGCCCAGCGCAAAGCCGCTCTTATCTTTATAGTGGACCGGCACCAGAAGGTCGGCGTGGCTGTCGCGGTACCGCCGGGCCGAGGCCCAGCCGTTCTCCCACGCCAGCTCAAGGCGCTTTTTCCAGTTCATGCCGATCTTGTCCAGCCGGGCGACCTGCTCGGCAGTGAGGCGGCCATTCTTCTTTCCGGCCCGCACGAGGCGCTGGTTTTCCAGCCAGCGGCCCACGGCCACTCCCTCAAAGGTGTAGGCGCGGGGCACATCCAGCGGCAGCTTTTTTGCGGCCATCTGTTTCGCGGCGGCAAAATAGCGCTCCCATTCGGCGTCCAGTGCCCGGCGAAGCTGCCGGTAGGCCCGGCGGCAGGCGGACAGCGGCTCAGACAGCGGGAATGGCTTCTCGCCGCACTCCTTCCGGAGCTGCGGCACGCAGGTCAGTCCTTCGAAGGTAGCGCTCAGCTCTGCCACCGGCACACTGCCGCAGGCCGCGAGGGCGCGGGCCAGCATCTGCCGATAGGCGGGTGCCTCAGCGGTGCGGCGGACGAGGACAACGCCTGAAATGCCGGTCAGCGGCGTCTCGGCGGCAGGACTGTTGACGCAGACCAGCAGCCGCAGCGCGTCGGCCTCGTCGGTCAGGAAGGGCTTTGCATCGCTGGAAAGCGCATCGGCGCAGCAGGTATGCACCCCCGCACCAAACAGCGCTTCGGCCTGCTGGGCCATCTGCGCCGCCGTCTGGGCATCCTCGCAGAGGACGAGATACCGCCCGGCGGCATCGGGGAGCCACCGCGCCAGCAGCACTTCCACGGAGGGCAGCTGCTCCACAGCAAGGCTCAGTGCCTGATATTTTTCGGCGTTGGGGTCGGGCGTGCCGGGCACGCGGAGGTTCTTCACCTCGGCGCGGAGGCGGGCCATTGCGGCCTCCTGCGGCCAGAGCAGCGCCGTGTAGGAGGTCGGCATGGGCAGCAGCCCATCGGCCAATGCCCCGCCCAGCGTCAGCGGCTCCACCACAGCATCGCCCAGCAGCTCTTCGGCAGCGCGGCAGCTCTCGCCCGGGGCGTCCGGCTCGGCCAGCGCCAGCACCTTGGCCTCCGGACAGAGGCGGAACAGGAGCTGGACGCAGTCCGTCCAGTCCCGTGCGCTCATCTCCCGCCAGCCGTCCAGCACCAACAGACCGGGCCGGAACTCTGCCAGCGCCACCCAGCCCAGCGCGCTCTGTGCAGCCAGCTGCTCACAGTCCATCAGCCGGACGCTGCCGTCCAGCGTTTTGCCCAGCTCCTTCGCCAGTCCGCGGCGCAGTTCGAGCCGCGCGGCGCAGGAGGCCACCCAGAGGACGCGGGTGTCAGGCTGTTCTGCCAGCATCTCCCACACGATGCGGCCCTTGCCGGTGCCCGCCGGACACACCAGCGCAGCCCGGCAGCCCTGCTGCAAGGCGGCTGCCGCCGCACGGCAGGCCGCTTTGTTTGAATCATGCACTAAAATCGACATATCCTTTTCTGCCCCTCCCGGTGGTTCAGAAATCGTTTTTTCTGCAAAAAAGAAATGCGCCTGCGCAAAGCGGACTGCCCTGCCTGCGCTGCGCCTGCGTTCTTTTTCGTTAAAATGTTAGTTTCATATCCTATTATTATCATAAAAGTTTATTTCTTGTCAAGGCAATTTTGCAAATATCTCTAAAATCTCCTGAAAAATCTTCTCCCCGGCAACAGTTGACGGCAGAGGCCGTTGGTGGTAGACTCTTGGCATCCGCTCCCCTTTTGCGGGAGACATCCCTATTCAGGACAAGTGAGGTAATCGATATGAACATCATCAGCACCGAAAAAGCCCCCGGCGCCATTGGCCCCTACTCTCAGGGCTACACCGTGGGCGGCCTCGTCTTCACCTCCGGCCAGATCCCGGTAGACCCCGCCACCGGCGCGGTCGCTGAGGGCATCGCTGCACAGGCAGACCAGAGCTGCCGCAATGTAGGCGCCATCCTTGAGGCTGCGGGCGTGGGTTTCGACAAGGTGGTCAAGACCACCTGCTTCCTCGCCGACATTTCCGACTTTGCCGCCTTCAACGAGGTGTACGCCAAGTACTTCACCTCCAAGCCTGCCCGCAGCTGCGTGGCGGTGAAGGACCTGCCCAAGGGCGTGCTCTGCGAGATCGAGGCCATCGCTGAGGCATAAGTTTTTCCCGGTCTGCAAGGAGGCCGTCTGCACCCTCTCCGGGGTGCGGACGGCCTTTTTGTGTTGCTATCGATTCCAGTTTTTCATGGCGGCTTACTTTCTTTTCCGGAGAATTGACTTCACTTTTCACTTTTGTTACAATAGAATCGAACTGTTGTAAAATATTTCCGGTCAGATTCGAAAGAGAGGTCCCCGCCATGTCCAATTCCCGTGTCGAAAGCCACAACCGCGCCGAACTGCGCAACCGGATCATCAGCGCCGCCACACTGCTCGAGATCCTGCTGTCCGGCCTCGTCCTCATCGGCCTGCTGCTGTCGATGATCCCCCTGCTGCAATGGATGCCCGGCCTGCTGTTCGACGGCAACGACGTCGAGGTGAGCATCTTCTTACAGCGCGCGCTGGACATCGTCATCGGCATCGAGTTCATCAAGATGCTGGCCAAACACAGCCCCGGCTCCAGCCTCGAAGTGCTGCTCTACGCCATCGCACGCCACATGGTGGTGGGCCACGAATCCGCACTGGAGAATCTGCTGAGCGTGGGGGCCATCGCCCTCATCTTCGTCGTGCGGAAATTCTTCTTCGTCCCGGCCTTCGGCGCTCACCTGCCCGACGGCCACCCCGCACCCGACCTCACCCCCTCCCAGAGCGGCATCCCGGAAGACGAATTTGCCGCCCGGCTGCGCAAGCACCTCAGCAGCAAGTCTGCTGAACGGGAAGAGACCATCGCCATCGAAGACCCCGAGTACGAGGACAACACCGAGACCCTTCAGGAAGCCGACGCGGAATAACTCTGCCAAACAGCAAAACGCCCCGCAGGCAGCTCGATGGAACGAGCGCCTTGCGGGGCGTTGCTTTTTGCGGTTACTTGCTCTTGTGCTTCTGACCGAAACGGTACTCCTTGCCGTCCCGGATGCGCTGGATATTGGTGCGGTGCATCCAGATGACCATGCCGCCCACGATGGCAGCGCCCACGGTGCAGACCACGACGTCCTGCGTCGGCAGGCCGCGCAGGAGGCTGTACACCAGCGTCAGCACCGGATAGGCTGCAGCCATCGTAATGCTGCCCAGCGACACCATACCGGTGGGCAGCAGGCAGGCGAGGAAGATAAGCGCCAGCACCGGCAGCAGCACCGGCTGGACGGCAAGGATGGCACCAGCGGCCACCAGCACGCCCTTGCCGCCCTTGAAGCCGAAGTAGATGGGCTTGGAGTGGCCCACCACGGCGAGGATGGCGGCGAGGTAGACGCCCAGATAGGACGAGATGGCCGCATCGGCGGGCAGATAGCTGAACAGCCATCGGCCGAGGCAGACGGCCACGACGCCCTTGAGCACATCGCCCACCGCCGTGAGGGCAGCGGCCTTTTTGCCGAAGGTGCGCAGCATATTGGTCATTCCGGCAGCGCCCGAGCCGTGGGTGCGGACGTCGTCATGATAAAGGTATTTGCTGACGAGGATGCCGGTGTCCACGCTGCCCAGCAGGTAGGCTTCGGCAGCGACAGCCAGCACGATGAGAAATGCAGTCATGCAGCAAGGCTCCTTCCCTTATACGTCCTTTGCGCCCACCTCGCCGGAGCCGCGCTCCCGCACGACAAGGCGGATGGGGGTGTGCTCCAGACCGAAGTTCTCGCGGATCTGGTTGATGATATACCGCTGGTAGCTGAAGTGGAACAGGTGCTTTGCGTTGACGAAGGCCACGAACGTCGGCGGACGGGTGGAGGCCTGCGTCAGGTAGAAGATCTTCAGGCGGCGGCCCTTGTCGCTGGGCGGCTGCATCCGGGCGGTCGCACGGGCCAGCATCTCGTTGAGGACGCCGGTGGGCACGCGGGCACCGTTCTGGCTGTCCACATCCCGGATGAGCTGCATCAGCTTGTTGACGTTGTAGCCGGTCTGGGCCGAGATGAAGATGATGGGAGCATAGCCCATAAAGCTAAAGCACTCGGCATAGCCGCGGCGCTGCAGCTCCATCGTGTTGGTCTCCTTGCCCTCCACGGCGTCCCACTTGTTGACGACGATGATGCAGGCCTTGCCCTGATCGTGGGCATAACCGGCCACCTTGCTGTCCTGCTCGGTGAAGCCGACGGTGGCATCCACGAGGATGAGGGCCACGCGGCTGCGCTCCACAGCGGCCAGTGCCCGGACGACCATGTAGCGCTCGAGGCCGTCGGTGATGTTGCTGCGCTTGCGCAGACCGGCGGTATCGGTGAAGATGAACTTGCCGTAGGCGTTGTCCACCGGGGTGTCGATGGCATCGCGGGTGGTGCCGGCCTCGTTGGCCACGATCATCCGGTTCTCTCCGAGGATGCGGTTGGTCAGGCTGGACTTACCCACATTGGGGCGGCCGATGATGGCGACGGGGATGCGGTCCTCCTCCACGACGGTCTCACTGAAATCGAGGTGGGCACAGACGGCGTCCAGCAGGTCGCCGGTGCCGTGGCCGTGGACGGACGAGATGGGCATGACCTCGTCGAAGCCGAGGTTATAGAACTCATAGAGCTCCATGGGGGTCTGGCCCACATTATCACACTTGTTGACGGCGAGGATGATGGGCTTATGGCTGCGGCGCAGCATATGGGCCACGTCCTCGTCGGAAGCGGTCAGGCCATTGCGGACATCCACCACCATGATGATGCAGTCGGCGGTGTCGATGGCGATCTGGGCCTGCTCGCGCATATGGGCCAGAATGCCCTCGGTGGCCTTCGGCTCGATGCCGCCGGTGTCCACCAGCAGGAACTCGTGGCCGCTCCACTCGCAGTTGGCGAAGATGCGGTCGCGGGTGATGCCGGGGGTGTCCTCCACGATGGCCAGACGCTGGCCGCAGAGCTTATTGAACAGGGTGGACTTGCCCACGTTGGGACGGCCCACCACAGCTACGATCGGTTTGCTCATAGGGGGTTCCTCCTTTCACAAAAGGGGTAACGATTACGGTCTTCTCCGGCGGGCGATGTGGAGGCCGCTGCGCAGCAGGGCCTTGGCCTCGTCGCCGCCGCTGACGGGCAGGACTTCCACCTTCACGCCGAGCCGCTGGCCCAGCTGCTCGATGGTGACATCGTCGAGGAAGGTGTCCTTCTCCTCCCGCAGCATCACGGCAGGCACCCCCAGCGTGCCGCTGGTCAGCCTGCCCTCGCACTGGGCGATGATGTCCGTCGCCGTGACGAGGCCCGCCACGCCGACGTTGCCGCCGAAGAAGTTGTTTTTGATGGTATGCACTGTCACCTCGATCATGGGGTACTGACGGTGCAGCTCGTCCATCATCTCGGTGATGAGGGGGGACGCCATCGTGCCGGTGACGACGTCCAGCTTCTTGGAGCCATAGACACGGTGGGGCTTTTCCAGCTCGGCCAGAAATTCCTGCCGGAAGAGGCTCATCATTCCCACGCCGTTTTCCAGCTGGTCGTAGTCCTCATAGAACTCCGGGGCCGGGATAGGCCGGCCCGCCTTGAGGTACCACTCGTCGCTGGGGTAGATGATGCGCTTGCCGTGGCGGCGCTTGCACTCATCCCCAAACTCCTCCATGATGTCGATGACGGCGGCGCTGGTCTCGGCGTCGTAGGGCGTCTGCTTGAACAGGTTCTGCCGGTAATCCGTCACGCCGCAGGGCACCGCTGCCACGCTCTGCACCATCGGGGTCAGCTCCAGCAGGTCAGCGAGGGTGCGGCGCAGCTCATCGCCGTCGTTGATGCCCCGGCAGAGCACCAGCTGGCAGTTGACGGCGATGCCGCCCTCCACCAGACGGGGCAGGTATTGGAGCACCTCGCCCGCCCGCTTGTTGGCCAGCATCCGGACCCGGAGCTGGGGGTTCGTCGTATGGACGGAGATGTTGATGGGCGAGATGTGCATCTTGATGATGCGGTCGATCTCGTGGTCCTGCATATTGGTCATGGTGATATAGTTGCCGAACAGGAAGGACAGCCGCTCGTCGTCGTCCTTGAAGTAGAGGCTCTCCCGCATCCCCGGCGGGAGCTGGTCGATGAAGCAGAACATACAGTGGTTGGAGCAGGAGTGCTTCTGGTCGCCCAGATAGGTGGAGAAGTCACAGCCAAAGGGGCCGCGCTCCTCCCGCCGGACATCCCATTCCCGGATGCCGTCTGCCACCCTCGCCTTAAGGTGGAAGCTCTTGCTGTCGGTATAAAAATCGTAGTCCAGCGTGTCGTTCAGCTCGTTGCCGTCCACGCTCAGCAGCTCGTCGCCGCCAGCGAGGCCGAGAACAGCGGCCTCGCTGCCCTCTTCCACACGCTCGATCCGGATGGCCATGCTTTCACCTCACAGTTTCGTTCCCAGACAAAGCAAGAAGGGGAAGGCATTGCGCCCTCCCCTTCTGTACATAACACCAATGTGCCACCAATTCTGCGCAAATTAGCCCTTCTTGATGACTTCCTCGCCCTTGTAGTAACCGCAGTTGCCACATGCCTGGTGGGGGAGCTTCAGAGAGCCGCAGTT
>PPYE01759242.1_pt1 | contig 14293 bp, 10 predicted proteins | sample 1559881 | NCBI WGS metagenome assembly PPYE01 (sample SAMN08240022, study PRJNA423297) | Human gut metagenome, whole genome shotgun sequencing project.
AACAACATGGCGGATCTGGTGGACCTGCACAAATGCGGCGTGGCTGCATTCAAAGGGTTTACCTGCCCCAACGGCGATTTGTTCCCAACCGTGAACATGGGCAATGTGAGAAAGGCTCTGGAAATCTTAAAGCCGTACGGGGCCCTGTGCGGTTTCCACTGTGAAGAGTTCGGTCAGGTGCTGGAACGGGAAAAGGAGGCAAAGGCAAAAACCGGAAGGACCAGCGAAGAGAAAATCAGGGATTTCCTGGATTCCCATGATGTGTGGACCGAGTATGTTGCCACTAAAAATGTGATTGACATGGCCAGGGCAACCGGGGGCAGAGTGCATATCTGCCATGTGAGCCACCCCATGGTGGCACAGGTTGTAAAGGACGCCATCCACGAAGGGCTTCCTATTACGGCTGAGACATGTCCACACTATCTTGGGTTTACAGAGGATTTTGTCTTTGAGAAGGGCGCTCCGGCCAAGTGTACGCCGCCTATGCGCAGGAAAGAGGATATGGAACGGCTGTGGGATTATGTTCTGGACGGCACATTATCCTGTGTGGGAAGCGACCACTCACCGGCTGCGGATGAGGAAAAGGACAATTCCACAAAGGATATCTGGCATGCATGGGGCGGTCTCAACTCCATCCAGTTCTTCCTGCCTATGATGTTTGACATGGTGGTAAACAAGAAGGGCTTAAGCCCCACCCTGATTGCCAGGGTGATGGACTACAATCCGGCCAGGGTATTCGGTCTCTACGGCCGGAAGGGGGCCTTTGAGCTGGGATTTGACGGGGACATTGTTATTGTTGATCCTGAGAAGGCCTGGAAATGCAGCCAGAATGAACTGCTGACCAAGGGGCATGTATCCTGCTTCGACGGTCTGGAAGGAAAGGGCGCTCCCGTATGCACCATCATCCGGGGCAAGGTGGTTGCTTCCGGCGGAACCTATAGGGAAGACGCTCTGGGCTACGGGGAATACGTGACTCCGGTACATGACTGTTAATACGAGGAGAAGAAAATAAGGGGTGATATTATGAGCGATGTAAAAAATGAAGTAAATAAGCAAACAGATTCATTGGCGCCGATTCAGGACAAGGACCGTATTATGGGGTGGGGATCCTACCTGATGCTGTGGCTGGGAGGATGTATTTCCATCGGCACATTGACCATGGGGTCTGCCCAGTTGGACAAGGGGCTTAACCTGATGCAGGTATTTTTGGCGGTGCTGATTGGCTCCACCATACTGGTTATCGGCATCTGTGCAAATGACCGTTTCAGCTACAAATCAGGCGCGCCCTATGCGGTTCAGCTTAAGAGCGCGTACGGCACAAAGGGAAACATTGTACCGGTTATGATCCGTGGTCTTCCCGCTATTGTATGGTACGGATTCCAGACCTGGCTGGGCGGCTCCGCCATCAACCAGATATCCATTGCCATATTCGGATATGACAATGTTGTGCTGTTCTTCCTCCTGTTCCAGGTGGTCCAGATTATATTATCAGTAAAGGGCTTCCACGGAATCAAATGGGTGGAGAACATCGGCGGCGTGGTAATCGTCAGCGCCATGCTCTATATGTTATTTGTATGCGTGACCCAGTACTGGGGCGTGATTGGCGATAAGCTCATCAGCAGGAAGGGTTCATGGGGAATGCCCTTCATCGCTGCCATCATAGCTTTCTTTGGCAACAGCACCACGGTTATGCTCAATGCCGGCGACTATTCCAGAGAGCTAAAGGGCGGTTTTTCCGTAGGAAAGCGCGGTGTTGCCTATTTTATCGCCATGGTACCAACCACTGTCCTTCTGGGACTTATCGGCGCAATGGCTTCCACGGCAACAGGGATTGCAAACCCCATCAACGCATTTTCACAGATGGTACACAACAAGGTTCTGCTGGTGGCAACCCTTGGATTCATCCTTTTTGCCCAGATGACCACCAACCTGGCCAGCAACGTGGTGCCTCCTGCCTATGCGTTTATGGACGCATTTAAGATGAAGCACAGGACGGCCGTGATCCTGGTGGGAGTCCTGGCTGTATGTACCTGTCCGTGGATCCTGACCAACGACAGCTCCGCGGCAGGACTGGATCTGTTTGTTAAGATTTACACCGCTTTCTTTGGCCCAATCTTTGCCGTGCTGATTACGGATTACTACATCCTGCACAGGGGGAAGATGGAAGGAGCGGCTCTGGATGACCTCTACAATGATAACGGAACCCATTCAGGAATCAACTGGGCAGCCATCATTGCAACGGCAGTGGGCGCGGTAATCGGACTTGTCAATGTAGACATATCCTTCTTTACGGCAACCATACCTACAGGACTGGTATATTATTTCTGCATGAAGCATATGCCGTCCTGCCAACGTTTCAGGAAAGGGACTTCCCTGGAGAAGTAAATAGGAGGCAAAGCTTATGTATGATCTGTTAGTGAAAAATGGAAGGATTGTTACCGCCCAGGCAGTGACAGAGGGGAATATCGGCATAAAGGACGGCAGGATTGCCGCCCTGCTGGAGGCCGGGCAGGAGCCGGAGGCTGCAAAGGTGATTGATGCAAAAGGAAAATATGTATTTCCAGGAGCCATTGACACCCATGCACACCTCAATGATCCGGGGTATGAATGGCGGGAGGATTATGAACATGGGACAGCGGCGGCAGCCATGGGAGGTTATACCACCATCATCGACATGCCCCTTCAAAATGAACCGGCCATGACAAACGCGGCAATTTTTGACAGAAAAGTGGAGAAGGTGGACTGTAACGCATATACGGACTACTGCTTCTGGGGCGGCCTGGTGCCGGATAATTTTGACGAACTGGAAGGCCTGCATGAGAAGGGCTGTGTTGCCTTCAAATCCTTTATCGGACCGGTATCACCTGATTACAGCTCCTTAAACTACGGGCAGGCCTATGAGGCCATGGAGAGGATTAAGGAATTTGGCGGCCGTGCCGGCTTCCACTGCGAAGATTTTTCCATGATTAAATGGCAGGAAGCCAGGATGAAAAGAGAAGGACATATGGACTGGCAGGGATTTCTGGATTCCAGGCCGGTGATTGCGGAGATGGTTGCCACTGTGGATATGATTGAGATTGCCAAGGCAACAGGGTGCAAGGTACATATCTGCCACGTGAGCAGTCCCGACGTGGCCCAGAAGATAAAGGAGGCCCAGCAGGCGGGCTATGATGTGACGGCGGAGACATGTTCCCATTATCTGAGCCTGACGGACCAGGATGTCCTTGCCAACGGACCTCTGTTCAAATGCGCGCCTCCCCTGCGGTCCAAGGAAGATGTGGACCGTCTCTGGACCTATGTGGAGGACGGTACCTTCAGCGGTATAGCAAGCGATCATTCTCCCTGCTCCTACGATGAGAAATTCAAAGAGATTCTGGGAAATAAAATCGAGAATGTATTTGACGTATGGGGCGGCATCAGCGGCATCCAGAGCGGATTCCAGGTGGCGTTTAACGAGGGATGCGTAAAGCGGGGCGTGGATCCCAGGGTATTGGCAAGAGCCATGGCCCTTAATCCGGCAAAAGCATTCGGCATATACGGAAAAAAGGGTGACATACTTCCGGGATTTGACGCGGACCTTGTGATTCTGGACCCGGAAAAGGAGTGGGAGATTACAAGCGAATCCCTCCTGTATGTAAACAAGATTTCCGCGTTTGTGGGAATGAAGGGCAAAGGACTGCCCGTATGCACCATCATCCGCGGCAATGTGGTGGCTGAAGACGGAAGGATTACAGCGGAAAAAGGCGTGGGGAATCTGGTCAGGAGACTGAGCTGACAGAACGTGATTTTCAGACACTCCCCGGAAAAGGAGAAAGTATGAGTAATATAGTTGAAAATATGAATTTGAATCCGGAGCTGGTAAAGAACGTGGATCCGGATCTGCAGCCGACGAAAAAACGTATTATGGGGCCTCTTTCCTACGCGGCAAGCTTCATGGGAGGGTGCGTATCCATCGGCACCTTCTCCATGGGCGCCGGCCTGATAGGGGCATTGACAGTGGGGCAGGCCATCCTTGCCATGGTCATCGGATGTCTGGTCATCGCGGTGGCGCTGGTAATCATCGGCAACTGCGGGCATAAGTACGGTATTCCTTACACGGTACAGCTTCGGAGCAGCTTCGGCACCACCGGCGTCAAGGTGCCCGGCCTGTTAAGAGGTATTCCTGCCATTATCTGGTTTGGTTTCCAGAGCTGGGTGGGAGCGGGAGCCATCAACAGCTGTCTGAGCATCCTGTTCGGTTTCAGCAACCTTCCCCTGGTCTATGCCCTGTTTACAATGCTGCAGGTTGCCCTGGCCATCAAGGGATTTGAGGGTATCAAGTGGCTGGAAAATATTTCCTGTGTATTCATCATCGCAATACTGGCCTACATGCTGTATGTGGTCAAGACACAGTTCGCAACTGAGATTGATGACGTGTTCTCCGGAATCAAGGGAACATGGGGCATGCCTTTCTGGGCAGCCACCACCTCCTTCCTGGGAATCTACTCAACCATGATCATCAATGCATCCGACTATTCCCGTAACCTGGAGGGGAAGGTGGGACCCACCTTTACCGGAAGCATTTACACGGTTGCCATTCTGCCTGTAACGCTGTTTATGGGATTGATCGGACTGCTTGTGACGGCTGCTACCGGCAACAGCGACCCGGTTGTGGTGTTCTCCACAACCATGGGAAGCAAGTTCCTCACAGTAGTGACATTGCTGTTTATTGCATTTGCCCAGGTCACAACCAATGTGCTGAACAATATCGTTCCGCCATCCTATGTGCTGATGGAATCATTCCACATGAAATGGTCCCACGCCACCATCCTGGTAGGAATCCTCTCGGCATGCTGTATGCCGTGGAAGCTGGTGACGGATGATTCGGCAGCGGGCTTAAGCCTGTTTACCCAGTTCTATTCCGCATTCCTGGGCCCGATTTTTGCCGTAATGGCGGTGGACTATTACATTCTCCGGAAAAAGAAGCTGAATATCAATCATATGTATGACAAGCAGGGTGTGTTCAAGGGAATCAACTGGGCAGCCATCATAGCCATCGTCATCGGCTCCCTCTGCTCTCTGGTCATCGTACAGCTGTCCTGGTATGTGAGCCTGATTCCCACGGGACTGGTGTATTACTTCCTGATGAAGAACATGAAGAGCGCAAAGTCATTCCGCACAGGAACCATTTTCCAGGAGCAGGAAGGCTAGTTATCAGCACTGGGCCGGCGACAGCTTCAGGTTTTCCTCCAGGAATGCCAGTGTCTCGTCCAGCAGTTTTTCCGTAAACGGGTTTTCTTCATCCCGGTCAAAGTCGTGGCCATCGCAGGAGGCGATGAACTGCCATGGGCGGAAACGGTTTGACAGCTCCAGGAATTCCCCATAGGGCACATCATTGTCACGGGTGCCGTGAGCGCAGAAAAGGGGGCAGGGAAGGGCGGTGCAGGCGCGCAGGGTGTAGTCCAGATAGAAATATTTATCCCTGCCTTCATACAGAAGGGAACGCCAGGATCCGGTCTGTCTTGCATATACATAGATGCTGTAGTGGGTGTCCAGGCTTCCGGCCGTGTGAAGGTCAGCACCGGCCTGTTCCAGGCAGGACGCATCCACAGCCGGAAGGGAGCAGTAAAATCCGCTGGGTGTCTCATACCAGTGGTCGCACAGGAATCCGTATCCGTAGTAGGAGAGGATCCCCGCAGGCACGGCAGGCAGGTCACCTTTGGCCCCGGCTAAGAGGCAGAGATATGCTCCGGCGGAACGGCCCCACAGGAAGAACGGGAGTTTGCGTCCGCAGTACATTTCAGGATGATTTATGTAATGGGTGATGGAGGAACAGACATCACCCATTATGGTATCCAGCCTGGCGGCGGGCGCAAGAGGGTAGTCGTAGGATATGATGATATATCCGGCCCGGGTCAGGGTATCTATATGCCTTCGGGGCAGATCCTCCCTGCTGCCGTACAGCAGCCCTCCCCCATGGAAGTAAAGGATACAGGCTTTTGCATCTGTATCCTTTTCTGAATATACAGTTGCATACTTTGGATAAGCTGGATGTTCCAGGTTTATCTCTCTTTTTTCCGTCATAATGGTGTTCTCCTTTGTATAATAGATAAGTTATATTTAAAGATATTATAACATGAGACCGGAAAAAAGTGGGATGTGAAAAAATTAGCAATAGGGTATAAAATGGATAAAAATCATAGGGAGATTTGCATAAATACATAATTGAAAAAAGAGCGTTGTTTTGCAATAATATAAATATAAAAAAGTTGACCAAAAAAGGCCTTTAACAAAGAATGAAAGCGAGGAAGTAAATATGAGTTATTTAAATGATCAGGTAGGATACAGAGAGGAATTACTGGCAACACGTTCTGTAATCAAGAAGGAAAATTATGTTCTGCTGGAACCGGACGGTCTGGTTAAGAACAGCATCCCCGGTTATGAGAACTGCGACGTAACCATTCTGGGTTCCCCTGCCATGGGAGCTACCTTTGCGGATTATCTGGTTACGGTAAAGGAAGGCGGAAAAAACAGCGGCATTGGCGGTGAAGGTCTGGAGACGTTCATTTATGTACTGGCCGGCGAAGTGGTTGTCAAGAATGCCGACAAGGAAGAGAGCCTTACCGAGGGCGGTTATATCTTCTCCCCTGAGAGCGTTAAGGTTTCCTTTGAAAACAAGAGCGGCAAAGAAGCCAGGCTGTATGTATATAAGCGCAGATATGAGAAGATTGAGGGATACAGCGCATTTACGGTAGTGGGAAATGCCAATGATATTCCCTGGACAGAATATGAGGGAATGGACAACTGCCACATCAAGGATTTCCTTCCGGCAGCAGGTAATTTCGGATTTGATATGAACATGCACATCCTGAAGTTCAAGCTGGGAGCGTCCCACGGCTACGTGGAGACACATATCCAGGAGCACGGAATGTATTTCCTGTCAGGCAAAGGCATGTACAGGGCTGACAATGACTGGGTACCGGTAAAGGCCGGAGATTACATGTTCCTGGACGCATATTGCCCGCAGGCATGTTATGCGGTGGGACGTGAAGAGGATTTCGCGTATATTTACTCCAAGGATTGCAACAGAGACGTGCAGTTGTAGAATATTGAGAAGAAGCGGGGTGCAGATATGAAACTTTCCCATGATGAGTTAAAGGGGTTAATGAAAAATAAGCTGATGCAGGCGGGGCTGAAGGCGGATCATGCGGATATGACGGCCGATGTCCTCACCTGGTCTGACGAAAGGGGTTATCACTCCCACGGGGCTGTGCGTGTGGAGTATTACAGCGAGAGGATTGCCAAGGGCGGCATCACGGTTGATCCGAAGTTTGAGTGGAGGGAGACAGGACCTTGTTCCGCTGTCTTTGAAGGGGACAACGGCTGCGGATATGTAGCGTCTGTGCTGGCCATGGAAAAGGCCATCGAGATGGCAAAGAAGTCCGGCATCGCAGTGGTTGGCATCCGCAACATTTCCCATAGCGGCTCCATTGGTTATTATACGGAAATGGCCGCCAAGGCGGATCTGGTGGCGATTGCATGCTGCCAGTCCGATCCGATGGCGGTGCCGTACGGCGGGATAGAGCCTTACTACGGTACCAACCCCATCTCCTTTGCAGCCCCCACGGCTGACGAAAGAACGGTTGTATTCGACATGGCTACCACGGTCCAGGCATGGGGCAAGATACTGGACAAACGCTCCAGGCATGAATCCATTCCCGACACATGGGCAGTGGACGCCAAGGGACGTCCGGTTACGGATTCCAGCCTTGTGAATGCCCTGGTACCCATTGAAGGCGCCAAGGGATACGGCCTGATGATGATGGTGGACATTTTCTCGGGCGTGCTTCTGGGAGTTCCCTTTGGGAAGCATGTAAGTTCGATGTACCATGACCTGTCGGCAGGCAGGGAGCTGGGACAGATGTTCATTGTCATGGATCCGTCCAGATTCGTGGGATTAGACGCATTCAAGGCGTCCATGTCACAGGTGCTTGATGAGCTGGGAGAGATGCCGGCCGCAGAAGGCTTTGATAAGGTGTATTATCCGGGTGAGCGCGCGGTCATGAGGCGGGATAAAGCCTATGCCACAGGCGGCGTGGAGATAGTTGATGAAATCTATGAGTATTTAAAGAGCGATAAGGTACACTTTGATAAATATGACCACAAAAACAGGTTTGCCGAATAAGGAGAAGGGGAGCGTATGTTAAAAACCATAGTAAAAAAAGGGAGTTATCATGATTCTGTAGTCCTTATGCTTTTGACTAACCAGATTTCTTCCATAGAAGGTGTAAAGAAGGTTTCCATCATGATGGCAACTCCTGCCAACAAGGATATTTACAGGCAGAGCGGCCTCAGTACCAGCGAGCTGGAGGAGGCGTCCGCCAATGATATGGTGGTAGTGGCTGATGTGGATGACGACGGGCTGCTTGACGTGATCATGGAGGAAGTGGAGGCGTTCTTTAAGAAACAGTCCACTTCAGAGTCGGATAAAAAGGGAGCGGAGGCGGTCCGGTCCTGGGATAAGGCACTGGGAAAGCTGGCGGACGCCAACCTGGCGGTGATTTCCATACCGGGCGCTTATGCGGCGTTGGAGGCTGACCGGGCATTGGATGAGGGCATGAACGTATTCATGTTCAGCGACAATGTTACGCTGGAGGATGAGATTAAGTTAAAGAAAAAGGCCCATGAAAAGGGGCTGGCTGTTATGGGACCGGACTGCGGTACCGGAATCATCCAGGGCGTGCCCATTGCCTTTACCAATCATGTGGCTCCGGGACCCATCGGCATCATCGGAGCGTCAGGCACCGGCATCCAGGAGCTGACCACCATCATAGACCGTCTGGGAGAGGGCGTTAAAAACGCCATCGGCACCGGCGGCAGGGATTTGTCCACTGAAGTAGGCGGAATTACCATGATGGATATGATTGAGGCCATGGAAAAGGATGATACCGTGAAAGTGTTGATCATCATATCCAAGCCTCCGGCAAAGGCGGTGAGGGACAGGATTTCCGACCGGCTGAGCAACTTTAAGAAACCGGTTGTAACCCTGTTCCTGGGTGAGAAGCCGGAGTACCATGAGGAAAACTTCTACCATGCGTATACACTGGATGAAGCAGCCCGCCTGGCCGTGGGGCTGGTGAGGGGCCAGGATATCGCAGAGGGCAGCGTGGAGGCGGATACCTCCAGCTTCTTCGCAGCAGAGGAAAAGAAGACAATCAAGGCATACTACTCAGGAGGCACCCTGGCAGGGGAAGCTGCCATGTTAATCAAGGATGCCCTGAACCTTAAGGTTCCGCCCCAGAAGGCAGAAGGCTTTATGTTAAAGACCGACGGACATATCGTGGTGGACTTGGGAGACGATGTATACACCCAGGGCAAGCCTCATCCCATGATTGATCCCGCCAAGCGCATTGAGTGCATGCAGGAGGCGATAGACGACGGGTCCACAGGCGTTATCCTTTTGGACATTATGCTGGGTTACGGATCCCATGAGGATATGGCCGGTGCCCTCCTTCCTGCAATCATCCGCCTTCGCGACAAGGCCAGGGAGGAAGGGAGAAAATTATTCTTCGTGGCCACTGTATGCGGGACAAGAAGGGATTTCCAGGGTTATGACAAGGCCGTGGAAACACTGAAGGAAGCAGGGGTCATTGTATGTGAGAATAATAAGCTGGCTGTACATACGGCAATCCGCGCCATCGGTCTGGACTTTGAAGAGCCGGTGAAGGAAATCCGCCCCAAGACAACAGCCCGGATCCAGAAAACGGAAGCATCGGAAAAACTCCTTGAACTTCTGTCACAGAAGCCAAGAGTCATCAATGTGGGCCTTAAGAGCTTTGCTGAAGTCATAGAAGCCTTTGGATGTGACGTGGTCCAGTATGACTGGGCGCCGCCCGCAGGGGGCAACGTGGAGCTGATAAAGGTCCTGAATTTCCTGAGAAGCTGCCGGGAAATGGATATTGATGAGGCCAACCGCTCCGTTATTGCCAAAGTGGTTGCCAGCCAGCCTGTCATCAAGGATGTGGTGCCGGCTAAGTCTGTCATCAAAGAATTGAATGAGGGCAAGGTGATTCTCCATGCGGGACCGCCAATCCGGTTTGAGAACATGCCGGACCCGGTACAGGGTTCCTGTGTCGGCGCAGCACTCTTTGAGGGATGGGCCGCTACAGAGGAAGAAGCAAGAAAGATACTTGCGTCCGGTGAAGTGACCTTTATTCCCTGCCATCATGTAAAGGCCGTGGGCCCCATGGGAGGCATTACCTCCGCCAACATGCCTGTGTTCGTGGTTGAGAACCAGACCGACGGCAATGAGGCATACTGTACCATGAATGAGGGAATCGGCAAGGTGCTGAGGTTCGGTGCATATTCCAAGGAAGTGGTTGACCGCCTGCTGTGGATGAAGGATGTGCTGGGACCAACCCTTGGAAGGGCCATCCGTTCCATAGGCGGACTGAATGTGAATCCTCTTGTAGCCAAGGCAATCGCTATGGGAGACGAGTTCCACCAGAGGAATATTGCGGCGTCCCTGGCTTTCCTGAAAGAGGTCAGCCCGGTGATTACCAAGATGGATATGGACGAAAAGGACCGCTATGACGTCATCAAATTCCTGGCTGATACAGACCAGTTCTTCCTGAATATCATGATGGCAACAGGTAAGGCTGTCATGGACGCCGCAAGGCAGGTAACCGACGGCACCATTGTCACTGCCATGTGCAGAAACGGCGTGGAATTCGGTATCCGTATAAGCGGCATGGGGGATGAATGGTTCACCGCTCCTGTCAACACGCCCCAGGGACTCTACTTTACAGGTTATGACGGTGAGGACGCCTGCCCGGATATGGGTGACAGCGCTATCACGGAGACCTTCGGCGTAGGCGGCATGGCCATGATCGCGGCTCCGGCCGTTACCAGATTCGTGGGAGCCGGCGGGTACGAGGATGCGCTTCGTACCAGTACGGAGATGACGGAGATCACCATTGACCGGAATCCCAACTTTATCATACCAAACTGGAACTTCCAGGGAACATGCCTTGGGATTGATGCCAGACTGGTGGTAGAAAAGGGTATCACACCAGTTATCAATACGGGAATCGCCCATAAGGTGGCTGGCTACGGACAGATAGGGGCCGGCACCGTACATCCGCCTATTGCATGTTTTGAAAAGGCAATCGCGGCATACGCGAAGAAACTGGGGTTCTCTTTGGACTAAGCTTATGATGTAAGGGAGATGGGGTTATGGATAAAAAAAGAGTAGTAATTGCCCTGGGCGGTAACGCCCTGGGCAAGGATATCGAAGAGCAGAAGCAGGCAGTGGCAAAGACAGCTGAGGTGATTGTTGACCTGGTGCAGCAGGGCATGGACCTGATTATCACCCATGGCAACGGCCCCCAGGTGGGCATGATCCAGAATGCCATGGACCAGCTGGCCTGCAGCTATGAGAATTACAAGGAAACGCCGCTGCCGACCTGTGTGGCCATGAGCCAGGGGTATATCGGCATCGACCTGCAAAATGCCATCAAGTATGAGCTGTATAAGAGGAACATGGATGTAAAGGTATCCACGATCCTGTCCCAGGTGGAGGTGGACCCGGAGGACGAGGCATTTAAGAATCCCACAAAACCCATCGGCAGGTTCCTGACCGAGGAAGAAGCAAGGAAAAACATGGAAAACGGGATTCCCTGCATGGAAGACGCGGGAAGGGGTTACCGCATCGTGGTGGCCTCCCCCATGCCCATGAAAATCCGGGAGCTCAAGACCATTGAGACGCTGGTGGACGCCGGCCATATCGTCATTACCTGCGGCGGAGGCGGTATTCCTGTGGTGAATGACAATGGCAGGCTCTCAGGAGTCAACGCCGTCATTGACAAGGACAATGCCAGCAGCCTGCTGGCAGCGGAGCTGGAGGCGGATTACCTGATTATCCTGACCGCTGTGGAAAAGGTAGCCATCAATTTCGGCAGGGAGAACCAGGAATGGCTCAGTGACCTTACAGTAGATAAGGCCAAGGAGTACATTGCCCAGGAGCAGTTTGCCAAGGGGTCCATGCTTCCGAAAATCGAGGCAGCCATCCGTTTCGCACAGTCTGGAGAAGGCAGGCGTACACTTATCACCTTGCTTGACAAGGCGGCGGAAGGAATCGCCGGCAGCACGGGGACAGTAATACATAAGTAATCGGGAGATAAAATATGAACGTACCAACAAATCTGTTTATGTGGATAATGGCATGTCTGCCAATCATTGTCCTGCTGCTGCTAATGATTAAGTTCCAGTGGGGGGCTACGGAAGCAGCCCCCGTGGGGCTGGCCATTACGATTATTACCGGCATTGTATTCTATAAAGCTGATATCAGGTTGCTGGCAGCGGAAAGTGCAAAAGGAATATGGAGCGCTCTTATTATCCTGCTGATTGTATGGACTGCGATTCTTCTGTACCAGGTGGCGGATGAAGCCCGGGCCTTTCTTGTAATCCGCAACGGGATGAGAAAGCTTTTGCCCAATGAACTTTTGATGGTGCTGGCCCTGGGATGGATACTGGAGAGCTTTCTCCAGGGAATTACAGGATTCGGTGTACCGGTGGCAGTGGGAGCTCCCCTGCTCATGGGCATTGGAGTAGTTCCCGTATTCGCGGTCATTATACCTTTATTGGGGCAGGCATGGGGCAATACCTTCGGTACCCTGGCAGCTGCCTGGGATGCCCTGGCTATGTCCACCGGACTTGTGCCCGGTACGCCTGACTATCTGGCGGCTGCCTTTTGGGCAGGTGTGTTCATCTGGATGTGGAATGTGGTGATTGGTCTGGTGATATGCTGGTTCTACGGAAAAGGAAAGGCTGTGAGGAAGGGGCTTCCCGCCCTCCTTATCCTGTCCCTGATTCAGGGAGGGGGAGAGCTGCTTCTGACCCGGGTCAATACAACCATAGCCTGCTTCCTTCCGGCCTGTCTCTCCCTGGTGGCCCTGATACTGATAGGCAGAATGAAGATGTACAGACAGGAGTGGAGTGTGGAGGACAGCCGGATTATGGACCGTGGCGCTGCGTCCGGCACATCGGAGGAGACGCCGGACGGCATGACGCTGGTACAGGCATTTGTGCCTTATATCCTGCTGACTGCGGTTACCATGGTGGTGCTGGTGGTGCCTCCGGTAAATCGTTTCCTGAACCAGGTGTCCATTGGATTTTCCTTTCCGGAGACTTCCACGGGGTATGGATTCGTCAACCAGGCTACGGAACAATTTTCGCCGTTGCGGCCCTTTACCCATGCCAGTATGTTCCTGTTTCTGTCATCCATTGCAGGGCTGGTGTATTTCGGCAGGCACGGATGGATTCGTCCGGGAGGCGTAAAGCGTGTGTTTGTCCGTTCCATAACCATGTCCATGCCGTCGGGAATCGCTATCATCGGTCTGGTCATTATGTCCAAAATCATGGGCGGAACAGGGCAGACCAGCGTGCTGGCGGACGGGATAGCAAGGGTACTTGGCAAGACTTATGTCATATTGGCGCCTCTGGTGGGAATGGTGGGATCGTTCATGACCGGAAGCAATATGTCATCTAATATACTCTTTGGAGAGTTTCAGGTAACCACAGCCAATCTGCTTCATCTGAACCAGGCGCCAATCCTGGGCGCCCAGACAGTGGGAGGTTCTATCGGAAGTGCCATCAGCCCCAGCAATATCATCCTGGGGACTACCACAGCGGGAATCCTGGGAAGCGAGGGACAGGTGCTAAAGAGAATCATACCCTTCACAACCATTATGACGCTGGCAATCGGTATTATCGTATTTTTATCAGTGGCTGTTTCATGACGCGCAGGCAGTGCCGGGGCAGAGGAGGATGACATATGGAGACAGAGAAATTTTTCAAGACAAAAGGGGGCAGGCTCACAGTGGCCTTTGCAGCCATCCTGGCGGCCTTTGCCCTGATACTGACAGGACTTAAGATGCAGGGAGACGGGGTATGCCTGTTGGGATTTATTCTGCTGGTGGCGGCTATGCTGTACTCGCCGTTTAAGGTATATGTATTAGACAGAAAGAAATAAGAGGAAACACAAGTTGGTTTCCAAATAAAGAATAGAGAGGGTTTACTAATGGTGATTGAGGAGATTACAGGCAGGATTGCCAGGGATTTGGAGCATTTAAAACAGTTTACGGCAACACCGGGAAACGGCTGCACCAGGCTGCCGTTCACAAAAGAGGCCAGGCAGGCCGTAGAGTATTTAAAGGAGCTGATGACGGAGAGCGGACTTGATGTGAGGGAAGACGCTGCCGGCAATGTGATTGGGGTATTAAAGGGTGAGGACTCCCAATTACCCTGTGTCATG
>PPYE01358049.1_pt1 | contig 14286 bp, 8 predicted proteins | sample 1559881 | NCBI WGS metagenome assembly PPYE01 (sample SAMN08240022, study PRJNA423297) | Human gut metagenome, whole genome shotgun sequencing project.
TCTTTATCGTCACCCACTTTTTGCCGTCATACTTGTCAAGAACGTAACCGTTAGCAGATATGTTCTTGTTCCACTGTAAGTTTGCACTTACGTTTGTCTTACTGCTGCACTTCATTCCCGTTGTGGTGTACGGTCTTGTGTTGACATTAAGATAAGTGAACGCACTGTATTCCTTGGTACTGCCGAAATTCTTGTACGCTCTGAGCCTGAACCTGAACGTTGTGCTTGCCTTAAGACCCGTCACGTTGAAGCTCGTATTCGCATTGCTTGTGAATGTCTTTATTGTCACCCACTTTTTGCCGTCATACTTGTCAAGAACGTAGCCGTTAGCAGATATGTTCTTGTTCCACTGTAAGTTTGCACTCACGTTAGTCTTACTGCTGCACTTCATTCCCGTTGTGGTATACGGTCTTGTGTTGACATTAAGATAAGTGAACGCACTGTATTCCTTGACATTATCTATAGTTTTATACGCTCTGAGTCTGAACTTGAACGTTGTGCTTGCCTTAAGTCCTGTTACGTTGAAGCTCGTATTTGCATTGCTCGTGAATGTCTTTATCGTCACCCACTTTGTGCCGTTATACTTGTCAAGAACGTAGCCGTCAGCGGAAATGTTCTTGTTCCACTGTAAGTTTGCACTTATATTGGTTTTTGATATAACCTTGAAGCCTTTGACCGTTGACACTCCTGATTCGTGAGATTCCGATTGCTTGCCGTACTTGATCACGGCATCAACAAAAGCCTTATCATACCAGCCGAGCGTTGAACGGTTGAGGTGACCGTGGCATTCGCCTCTGTCACCGCCATTGAACGCATTGTTATCCCACAGCATACAAGGCACGCCGTATTCGGCGGATTTGCCCATATAATACTGTGCCCACTTTACACGTTCAGCTGCATTGTTTTTGTTGGAGGCACTGGTTTCACCGATTATTGCAGGGACACCTTTATCAATAAAATGCGATTTTATTGTGCTGTACAGATAATCCACTTCATTTTTCAGATCATTCGTAAATTCAGCTGTGCCGTTTGCGTTAAGAGCAAAATTATAAGGTGTATATGCGTGTACCGATACGATAAGACGATTGGGCGTAGAATCATCCGGTAATTTGAAAGTTGATGTTGTACAGCCGTCTATGGATGCACCGTATCCGGGAACCATTATACATCTGTCGGTATTTTTACCGCCTGCCGCACGGATAGCATCAACCGCTGTCTGATTGAGTGCGTTTATTGCACTGATTGAATCACGGACAGCATTATTCGGATTGTTTACGTCAAACCACCATTCATCGCCTGTGCCGGCAAGTCTTGGCTCGTTGAGCGTTTCAAATATCAGCTTCTGGTCGTAATCCTTGAAATATTTTGCTACCTGCGTCCATATTGATGTTACGAATTTCACCGACTGTTCTTTGTATTCAGATGAAGGGTAGTAGTACTGTGTGGATGTGTCGTGGTGAATGTTCAGGATAACGTACATATCGTTATCAATGCAGTAGTCTACAACTTCTTTTACTCTTGCAAGCCACTTAGAGTCGATAGTGAAGTTGTCGCCGGTCGTATGGTTGCCCCACGATACAGGTACTCTTACTGCGCTGAAGCCTTGTGCTTTTACGGCGTCTATCATCGCCTTTGTTGTTTTCGGATTTCCCCATGACGTTTCGCTGGAAAGGCTGTTTCCGCCTCCTATTGCGTCAAGGGTGTTTCCTAAGTTCCAGCCTGTGCCGATGAAGCTGACAAGCTCTGTTGCTGTGTTACCGTTCATCTCTGCCGCTGATGCGACCTGAGTAACACACATTGTCATCAAAGCCGCAATTGCAAAAATTGCTACGGCTGTAATGACAGAAAGGGTTTTCTTTGCTGTTGACATTTTTTCTCTTCTTTCCTGGTAATTTGCCATTATAACATTCCTATTATAATATTCTTTATATCAGAAAGCGGAGCCTGTTTTATGACTGCGCCTTCTTCAAAAGCAACACACGGCATACCATATACAACGCAGGAATTTTTGTCCTGACCTATCGTATATGCGCCTGATTTTCTCATTTCGGCAAGACCTGAAGCACCGTCACGTCCCATGCCTGTGAGAATTATACCTATAGTTCCTTTTCCCGTGACCTTTGCTACAGAGCTGAACAAAACATCAACAGAAGGGCAGTGCCCCGAAACCTTTTCACCGGGCTTGGAGGTAACATATAATCCAACTGAGTCCCTGTGTACCTCAAGCTGTTCCGAGCCGTGTCCGAGTATTATAAGACCCTGTTGCAGTCTGTCGCCGTTTTCAGCTTCTTTAGCGTTCATCTTGCATATGCGGTCAAGGCGGTCGGCGTACATTTTCGTGAATCCGACAGGCATATGCTGTACTATTACGATAGGCGGAGTATCCGCAGGAAGATCCTGCACAACTTCTATTATGGCGTCTGTACCGCCTGTGCTTGCGCCTATCGCTATCATTTCAATCTTACCGCTGTTGCTGTAAGGTCTGATTATATCGCTCCGCTTGTTTTTCTGCGGCGCTGTCGCTTTTTTGAAAAGAACAGAAGGATCGCTGCCGTCGGGCGACTGCATGATTTTATCAAAATGCAGTTTATCGGCAGATTTACGCTCGAGCGTATTATGAGTGCCGTTATTGATGATAGCTATCAGCTCTTTTTCAAAAGCAACAAGACCTGCCGCACCGCCGCTTGTGTTTTTGATTGCACCAAAAAGCCCGAATCGCTTCGGGTCATTCAGTATTCTGTCATTATTGGTTATGAGCACCGACGGAACATCGTTCAGTGCCGACGGCAGACGATAATATACATCCGCCATCAGATCGTTTATAACGGCAAAATCATAGTCTGCTTTTTTGGCAGAAAGAGAAAGCTGTTTATAGTCAACTATTTCAGATTTACAGTTATGCAGACTGCGGTCGATGATCGTTTTTGTGACTTGGCTTACAGCTGCACTGGTTCCTGTTATAAGTATGCGTAGAGGCAAAACCTCACCTCCGTCTGCGGCATTATGCCGTCATATTGTGCAAAGCCGTTATTTAAGCGGTCTGCGGTAAATAGCAGGTTTAATATATTCATAATCGGTTGAATCTCTCGGAATACTTTCTGCGTGACCGATGAACAGGTATCCGCCCGGTCTTAACACATCGTAAAACCGCTTTACTAAAGCCAGTTTTGTTTCCATTTCAAAATAAATCATTACGTTACGGCAGAAAATCAGATCAAACGGAGCTTTTTTAAAGGGTATCGGCTCCATCAGATTGAACGTGCGGAAAATCACTTCGTTGCGAAGCGCCGGCTTTACCTTACATTTTTCGCCGTCTATCCTGTCAAAATACTTCTCAAGCCAGCCGGGTGGCAGATCCGTAAGTCCGCTTTCCAGATATACGCCGTTCTGAGCGCCTGCAAGTGTTTTCAGCGAAATATCGGTAGCGAGTATCCTTGTATCCCACGAGGATTTTTCACTGCCCAGAAATTCGCTTATGTGCATAGCCGTAGTGTACGCTTCTTCTCCGCTTGAACAGCCTGCGCTCCATATACGCATTGTTTTGCTTTTTGCGTTGGCCTGCTTTATAAACGGAAGAACGGTGCTTGTAAGGTAAGTAAAATGCTCCGGTTCACGCATAAAATAAGTATGATTTGTGGTCAGCTTTATAAGCAGACCGTCAAGCTCTTTACCGCTTCTGTCATTCATACAGCAGTCAAGATACTCATCGTAGTTTTTGAATCCTCGCTCAACGAGCATATTACCGAGTCTGCCCTCGATAAGTGTGCGTTTGTGAGAAAGGTTTATACCGTAGCGCTCTCTCATGAATGATACCAGACGGTTGAATTCATTATCTGTTATTTTAAGCATTACGGCTCACCTGCCTTACTTCATTTCTTCGCTTGCGTGTTCGTCTATCAGTTTTGAAACGTCAAGGACGAGTTTTATTCCATCGTTCATTTCAAGAATGGACTTGATGAATTTATTCGAGTTTACACCTGTAAGCTCCGGTGTCTTTGATATATGCTGTTCGGTTACGGGAATAACGTCCGCAACGCTGTCAACGATAAGTCCGACCGATACATCACCTGTCGAAACGATGATTATGCAGGTGCGGTCGTTGAAAGGAATCTCTTCCTTGCCGAATCTGCTTCTTATGTTCACAACAGGAACGATCTTACTGCGGACATTGATTATGCCCTTGATATAAGACGGTACGCCGGGTACGGCGGTTATGGGCGGTACTTCAATGATTTCGATGACATCGGGTATTTCAATGCCGTATACCTGCTCGCCGATATAGAAGGTCAGTACCTTAGTTATTTCTGTATTCTGAGGATCTTTCTTTGCGTCCTCCATTGCCTTCTGCGTGTTCAGAAGTTCCTGTAATTTATCATTATAATTCTCTGACAAAGTAAAGCCTCCGTTTCCTTAGCCGATAAGATTGTTGACATCAATTATAAGCGATATTGTGCCGTCGCCCATTACGGTACAGCCCGACAGACCCTCCGCCTTGATATTGTACTGGCTGAGGTATTTCGGGAACGGTTTTACAACCACGGGCTGTTCGCCTATCAGCTTATCTGCAAACAGGCAGACATTCTTTCCGCCGACATCGACAAGAAGCAGGATACCGTCCTCAAGCTTTGTGACCTCGGTCGGCATATTGAACTTTTCGTGCAGACGAAGGATAGGATAGCACACGCCTCTTATCATTATCATTTCGCCCTGCTTTGTATCGTTGAGCAGCTGGTTGTTTGCAACCATAAGGCTTTCCTTTATAGATGAGATCGGCACTGTAAAGATAGTAGAGCCGACTTTCAGCTTCATACCCTCAACTATCGCAAGTGTGAGCGGTATTCTGATTATAAAGCTTGAACCCTTGCCCTCTTCGCTTTCAACGGTAAGTGTACCGCCGCACTGTTCGATATTACTGCGTACAACGTCCATACCTACGCCTCTGCCGCTGTATTCCGTAACCGTATCATTGGTCGAGAAGCCGGGCAGGAGAATCATATTCTGGATCTCCTTCGTTGTATATTCGCTTTCGGGCTTTGTAAGAAGTCCGTTTTCCTTTGCCTTTTCAAGAACCTTTTCGCAGTTGATGCCTGCACCGTCATCTGAAACGGTGATGATAACTTCACCTGCCGAGTGCTTTGCAGACAGCTTTACAGTACCCTTTTCGGGCTTGCCCTCGGCAATACGGACATTTATATCGTCCTCTATGCCGTGATCCATACAGTTTCTTACAAGGTGCATAAGAGGATCGTTAAGGTTATCTACTATGCTCTTGTCAACCTCGGTCGTTTCACCTTCAAGAACAAGCTCTGCTTCCTTGTTCAGCTTTATCTTCATATCACGGACAATTCTGCCCATCTTCTGAAATACGCCTGCAAGTGGTACCATTCTGATAGACATTACAGTATCCTGAAGCTCGTCTGTCAGCTTTCTGAGCTGTCTTGCAGCCTTTGAGAAGCTCTCAAGCTCAAGACCCTCAAGATCCGGGTTTGCTATTACCATTGACTCGGTCGTTATGATTTCACCGACAATATCATGCAGTGTGTCAAGCTTTGACAGGTTTACGCTGATAAGGCTATGCTTCTGACCGCCGTTAGCCTTTTTAATGTCCTCCTGAGCCTTTGTGACCGCACTCTTTGCGGCAGGCTTTGCAGGAGCGGGCTGAGCCTGCGGCTTTTCTTCCGTCTTTGCAGGGGCGGCAACGGGGGTAGCCTCTTTAACCGGTGCGGGAGCAGGCTTTTCTTCGGCAGGTGCCGCAGACGGTGTGTCTATTATCTCGTAAGACTCAACGTTGACTGCACCTTCTATGGCTTTAATTACCGTATCATTGTCTCCGTCGAAGCCCTTGAAGGTTACAAGGAAGCCGTTCTCGACAATATCCTTTGCCGTATCCGCATTGGATTCAACATCGGGAGGAGTACAGCTGATAACTTCGGCAACTTCCTTTATCTTTGTCAGCAGAAGGAAAGCACGGAGGTTTTCCATCTTACAGCCGTCCTCGAAGAATACACGGACGGTCATGCTTCCCTCAACGTTGCTTCCTGAAGGAGCGGCAGATGCTTCCTGCTTTGCCGCAGGAGCGCTTTCAGCAGGAGCGCTTTCAGCAGGAGCGGCACCGCTTTCCATTGCCTTTAATCTTTCCGTTGCGTCTTCGAGCTTTTTGAACGTTTCCGAGAAGTCGGTAGGCGTATAGTCGTCATCCCCCGAATTCTGTATATACTCGATCTCAGCCTTATATAGATCGGAAACCTCAAATATAAGTTCATATACAAAATGTGCGTCCTTCGCAATTTCGGGCTTCTCCCTTATTACAAAGAACATATCCTCGCCCTTGTGTGCAAGATGCTGGAGATTTTCAAATCCCATCATCGCAGACGAGCCTTTGATTGTGTGCATTATTCTGAATATCTCGTTGATATCCTCCTGCGAGAATACATTTGCATCCTCTGTTCTAAGAAGAATTTCATCGAGCTGTTCAAGCAACGTATTGGTTTCAAATATGTACATTTCGAGCATGGATTCCATGCCGGGTTCAACCTTTGCCATATACAAAACCGCCTTTCCCTGATTTTTTTTATTTTGCAATCGTAAGATTGATATTGATAAATCCCTTGAAATGTGCTAAACTTAAAGTCAAGCAATGCGATGCACAGCTTTAAAATGTGCATCTGAAAGGAAATATATATGCCCAACATTCCACAGATTACGGCTCCTGTTTCCAACAGTAAGAGCTATTCGTTCACTAACCGGCAGTATGACGGTAATATAGAACCGTTTGATATGGTCGAGCTTGCTCAGCCTATCAAAGCATCTACGGCGCAGGATAACGATTCCGCCGCCGCTATGATGATGGGCAGAAAGAATCTCGCTCCGCTTACTGTTCAGATAAAAGATCCCACTATGGCGGTCGAAACGCTCAAGAACCTGTTAAGCTCGGATCTGCTCGAGCAGACGATGATCAACGGTTACACAGAGCTTTACGACGATATGGATGAACTTATCAAGAGCTTTTATCTTGCTCCCGAAAAGCTGGTCCGTGAGATTCAGAACCAGGAAAAGCAGAATACGATGTTCAGCGGTGATGAGTTTTACAAGCTGCTCCACGGTATCCTGAAGACCACCACAAGCCCCGATATAAAAGAAAGTATCGGTCAGCTACTGAAAGCACTCAACTATTCGTCAAACAAGCAGGAGATACTTAATGCACTCGGTGCGAATCTCAAATTCCTGTCCGAATATTTTTCACCTAACGAGTCGCTCTCCCGTAAACTCTCCGATTTGTCTTCACAATGGAAGAGCAGTAGTGCGGCTGATATGTTCGAGCCGCTCAAGAGTGAAACGCTCGCACTGCTGAAGGACGTTTCCGCAAGTCTTCTGAACGATGAAAGAACACAGACGTTCATTCCGCTCATAATACATAATCTTTCACGCTACAACACCAACAACGGTATGCTCAAGGAGAGCTTTGCAAATCTCCTTGCATATATTCCGTCGGATGATATGCGTAGGGAACTGTCTGTTGCATTTGGAAATCTTCTTAAAAAGATTTTCAGCAAAAAACAGCTCAGCGAGATGTCGGATATTCCTGATAGTTATAATAATACACTAAATCAGTCTGAAAATCAAGACTATTTAAGCATTTTTGACAATAAAGCTGAAAAATTAACTCTGTCTTTGTTCATTAAGTCGCATTTATCCGATGAAAGCTATCTTTCGGAGCTGGATTTGTCCAGAGATAAACTGGAGTTTCTGACATCGCCGTTTGATGAAGGAAAACAATCCGGATTGCAGACACTTAAGAATATAATAATGGCGATGCTGACAGGCACTGACAGCCGACAGATTATTCCTGCGGTGCATCGTGATTTTCAGGGGATCAAGGATATGGCGGCACTTGTCGATTATCTCAACGAGATTCTCCGTGAAATGCCGGATATACCTCAGCGTGACACGCTTTTTGAGTTTTTCACCAATATAGTAAATGTGATGGCACAGCGTAAGGAACTGCCGCCTTCGAGCAATATCCCTTCCGCACCGTCTACTCTTGATAAGCTGACCGATTTTATCGGTAAGAATATAAATCACGAGGCTATTCAGTCGCTGGATGATTTCAATGCGTCAAATCTTCTGCAGAGCCTTCTGAATGCACCGGGTGTATTCACGCCTCTTGCACACTATATCCTGCCGTTGCAAATTGAGGATACAAAGGCATTCGGCGAGCTGTGGGTCGATAATGACGAGAATAACCCCAACAACACGCCTGTCGGACAGAAGAATTATCACTTGTTCCTGACATTTGACGTTGAATCTATAGGACGTTTTGAGGTCGATATGTACGCACTGGGCGAAAACATCAATTTGTCGCTTCTTTATCCCGAAAAGTTCGGCTTCAAGATAAAAAAGCTGACCGATAAGATTGACCTTATAATAAGGAATATCGGCTATAAGCCCGCAAAATTTGAAACTGCGGTGCTGAGAAAGCCTCATGTGCTGACAGAGGTTTTCCCGAAAATAATTGACAGGAGGAAGGGTCTTAATGTCCAAGCGTAATTTAGGAAAGCAGGCTGCGGCGGCGCTTAAGTACAATCCCGACCTTAACTATGCTCCGGTCGTGGTAGCGTCCGGCCTTGGCGAGCTTGCGAAGAAGATTATAAATATCGCAGACGAGAACGGCGTTCCCGTTTACCGTGACGACAGCACGGCGGCGCTTCTTGTAATGCTCAACAGCGGTGAAACGATACCGGTCGAGCTGTACAGAATTATTGCGGCTATCTATGCGGAGGTCGTTTACTCCGCCAATGATATGAAAAAAGGCAAATAAGCCAAATACAAAAGAAAGAAGATAAAAGAAATGGTAAAGACAAAAAATCTCACATTAATGGTTACGGCGGCTGTGCTTGCCGCACTTACCTGTGTTGCGACAATGGTGGTACAGATACCTATGCCGCTTACAAAGGGCTATGTAAATCTCGGTGATGTAATGGTGCTTACATCGGTATGGCTTATCGGCTCGCCGTGGGGAGTTGCGGCGGCAGGCATAGGCTCTGCGATGGCGGATCTGCTTACAGGTTATGCTTATTATGCGCCTGCAACGCTGATAATCAAGGCGCTTATGGCAGTAGCGGCATTCTACATTGCTAAGTGCTTTATGAACGGCTCTTATTTCAAGTCGCTTGTCGGCAAGGTAATCGGCGGCACTGTGGCAGAAATAATTATGGTGGCAGGCTACTTCGTTTATGCTATTATACTTTACGGTAATGTGGCAACAGCGGCGGCAGGCATTTTCGGAAACGCAATACAGGGCGCTGTAGGGCTTATAGCAGGCGTGCTTCTGACAGTTGCGCTTGAAAAAGCAGGAACGAAGAAATTGCTCGGTTTTGATAAGTAATCATTCATTATAGTCAGGCGGCGAAGGTAATTTTACCATTCGCCGCCATTTTTTGACCATTCGTGCCATATTTGTTGAAATTCTCTTTATGGAATGTTACAATTGTATGATAGTAAGTAACGTTTATTATTATTTAAAATTTCTCGGATAAGGAGAGGCAAATGAAAAGAACATTTTCAACAAGAATCATAGCCAGCATAGCAACATCTGCTGTGCTTGCAGTCGGATCGCTGTCCTTTACGGCGATAAACGCAATTGCCGATGAAGCGGTGAGTTATTACGGACTGTCTGCAGACGGTACTGTTGTAAGCGGAACGGTAACTGATTATACAAAGATAGCTTCATCCGATAGCGCATGGGGCATTGCCGGTAAAGAAACGTGGTATGTGGCTGACGGTATCTTTAATATCTATACAACAAATCCTCTGAATCTCAAAGGAAATGTAAATGTCATACTCAAGAACGGCGCAGAGGTAATTGTAAGCCATGGTATTGCCGGCACAGACGCAACAATAACTTTTTATAGTGAGAGTGAAAGCGCAAGCGGTGTTATTGGTTTTATCGGAGCTACAGGCAGTGAGGGCAGTCGTGGTAAGACGTGTAGCGGTTCCGATGCGGTTGACGGAGAGAACGGTGCGGACGGCAAAGCTGCAGTAAATGTTTCTTCATTCACGGTTGCAGGCGGCACAGTAACTGTTATCGGCGGCAAGGGCGGTAAAGGCGGCGATGCAGGGTACGATGATATGACATCTTCTGTGTTGTATGAAGGCACAGGAGGTAACGGCGGTAACGGCGGTGCGGCTATAACCGATAATACAAAGGTGCATCTTAATGGCGGCAGACTTAACGTTACAGCAGGCAGAGGCGGTGATGCCGGCGTAAATACGCACGCACCCGATGAAGAGCGTGATAATTATAAAGGCAAGCCGGGAAATCACGGAACATCGGTAAGCGGAATATACGCCGTAAACGGTATTCTCAATGTCAATAAGCTTGATGATTCCGATGCAGACGATATTTCGGGCGATTTTAAGCTCCTGTCTGTGAACGGTTACGAAAATGCAAAGCTCGATATAATCGGTAAAGGAACGGCGAAGGTAACTGACGGCACTGTTATTGAAACCTACGGTGATATTTCCGTAGCAGGCACTCTGTCTGTTGACAACGGTACGATACTCACAAACGGCAGTATCACAAAATCCGGCAGTGCGGCACAGATAACAAAGACGAACGGCGGCGTTATCCGCAGGCTCACACCTGCTTACGGTGCCGGATATACACTGGATTTAGCGGGCGGTAAATGTATTGCGGAAACCGGCTATAAAATAAAGCTGTCGCACGGAAATACTTTAACCGATGTTGCCGGTCCCGACACAATAGTATCGGAATCAAACAGACTTAATATTGTCCGCAGCGGTGACGGTGAAATAATAGATGACAGCGAGCCACGCACAAATGTAATGCCCTATTGCATAAAGGCAAATAATACGAATGAAACAACCGTAACGGACGGAAATGTCTTTGCTATGAGAGGAGTTTCTTCAAGGCTTGTATTTGCTCTGAACGATCCCGATGAATACCGTTTCTCAGGCGTTAAGGTAACAGATATTGACGGTAATGCGATACCTGACAATATGTACACGTTTGACAGCACGACAGGCGAGTTCATCGCACTTTCGGTTGACCGCAACCTTATTGTAACCGCAGACGCAAGTCTTAAAGATGTTGAAATATCTGTAACAGACAGTGAAAACAATCCTGTGTCAACTGTTAACTTCGGTACAGATTTTGATAACGGCAGTACGGCAACGCCTTTGATGTTTAAGCTGAAAGTCACAGAGGGCGGTTCTATAGCAAAGTACAGAGTAGTAAAGGAATCCGACCTTAATAAAGCAAACGGTGACATAACTGATACTTCTTCGTTCACAGTATCATACACTGCTGGCAATGAATGGGGTACAGCCGATGACGGCTCTTCAAAGCTTGCAAAGGGCGCAACGGCAACATTCACAGTTAAGCCCGACAGCAATTTAGCCGCAGGAACTTATACAGAAGATTTCATCGTTATAACAGACAGAACCGCTTATGCTGATGCGTCTGCAGGCACTCAGGATAAGGCTCTGGCACGTTTTACGCTGACTTATAAGGTTGAACACGAGAGTGACGGTAAACTGTATTATTCCGATCTTACCGGACACTATAATCTTTGTAAGAACTGTCAGGCAAAAATCAATAAAGTAAATCATATATTTGATGTAAAGACCGTAAATGAGGATACGCTTGCCGCCCCTGCGGATTGCTTAACTCCTGCCAGGTATTTCTATTCGTGCGAATGCGGAGCGCACACGAATGACACAGCGCTCGTGTTTGAAAGCGGTGCTCCAAACGGGCACACATTCGGTGAGTGGACAGTATCAAAAGGCTCTACCTGTGTTGCAGACGGTCAGAAAACAAGAAAATGCAAGGTTTGCAGTTATACCGAATATGAAGATACCGATATAGACCCGGATGGTCATGTATGGGAATCGGATTATACAACAGATAAGGAACCTACCTGCACGGCAGCAGGCTCTGAATCAATTCATTGTTCACTCTGTGACGCAAGGAAGGATATAAAGGAGATTTCTCCGAAGGGACACGACTGGTCCGAGTGGAAAACTCTCGTTGAGCCGACAATCACATCTGAGGGTAAAGCGTCCAGATCCTGCAACGTTTGCGGCATCAAGGAGGAGAAAGCACTTTCTAAGCTCAGCGGTAAGAAGGAATGGAAACACGATAAGAATAAGCACTGGCACGTTGACGACAATGGCAATATAATCGATGCTGACGATCACGAGTTCAAGTGGGTGGTAGATAAAGAGCCTACCGCCACAGAGCCGGGTATAGGCCATTATGAGTGTATAGCTTGTGCGTTTGAAAAAGCTCCCGAAGAATTCGGAAAGAGAAACCCCGAAACAGGTGCATCGTCACTTGCCGTCTGGATTGCGGTAGCGGCTGTTGCCGGCGGAGCAGTTCCTGTAACGTATAAGGCAAGAAAAAGAAAGAATAAGTAAGTAAAAGTATTTGAGAGCAGACGAAAGTCTGCTCTGTATTTTTTTGCACACAAAATGCCCTGCAACGTTCAAAATACGCTGCAGGGCAGGTTTTATGCGGTTTTAATGTTAAATTCTGAAGTAGTCAACGCCACCCTTGAACAGAAGCTGTTCCTTGTTGCCGTCAACATTAACGCAGGTATCCGAGCTTATACGCTCTGTATGACCCATCTTACCGAGTACACGGCCGTCAGGAGAAATGATACCCTCGATAGCGCACATCGAGCTGTTGGGATTGTATGCAAGATCCATTGTAGGCTCGCCGTTAAGGTCAACATACTGAGTAGCAATCTGACCGTTTTCGATGAGCTTTGCGATAACCTCATCGCTTGCTACAAAACGTCCTTCGCCGTGCGAGATCGGTATGTTGTAAACCTCGCCCACCTTGCAGTGCATAAGCCACGGCGACTTGTTGGTGCAAATCTTAGTAAGAGCAAGCTGTGACTGGTGTCTGCCTATGGTGTTATATGTAAGCGTGGGGCTTTCGCTTGACAGAGGAACTATCTTGCCGAAAGGCACAAGACCGAGCTTGATAAGAGCCTGGAAGCCGTTGCATATACCGATCATAAGACCGTCACGGGCATAGAGCATATTCTCTACGGCGTCCTTAATCTTAGGATTGCGGAAGAATGCGTTGATAAACTTAGCAGAGCCTTCGGGTTCGTCACCGCCTGAGAAACCGCCGGGAACAGCTATCATCTGGCTGTCCTCGATTCTCTTTGCAAATTCGTTTACGCTGTCTTCCATATTCTTTGCAGAAAGGTTTCTGATAACAAATATTTCAGCTTCACCGCCGTATCTGTTGAATGCGGCAGCCATATCGTATTCGCAGTTAGTACCGGGGAATACGGGGATAAGTACCTTAGGCTTTGCAATAGTGCCGGGAGCCTTGTTTGTGAGAAGATCACAGCCCTTGTCATAAGCAACCGATACGGGCCTCGGCATTTCGGGGAGCGAATTCTTGAAGATAGGCTCAAGAACAGCGTCATACTTCTTCTCAAGATCTGCAATGTCGAGCTTGACATCGCCTGCCGTAATCGTATAGTCGCTCACCGTTTCACCGATAAGCTCTGCGCCTTCTATTGCGCCCTTAGCCTCGATGATGAATGCACCGTAGTGCAGACCGAACAGCTTTTCATCGTCCATAGCTTTAAGTTTTGCACCGATTCTGTTACCGAGCGACATCTTGAAGATACCTTCTGCAATACCGCCGTGAGCTAAAGTCCATACCGACAGGGCAGTGCCGTCTGCAATTGCCTTTTCTACTGTAGCAAATACCTTCTTGACGCTGTCAAAGTCAGGCATACCGTTTTCATCGTATGCAGGTTCAATGTAGTAAATGTCACTGCAGGGGAGCTTGAATTCGGCGGAAATTATCTTGTCTGACTTTGCTGTTGAAACTGCGAAAGAAACGAGCGTGGGCGGAACATCTATATGCTCAAATGTACCAGACATTGAGTCCTTGCCGCCTATAGCACCGCTTGAGAGTGCAATCTGAGCCTTATATGCACCGAGGAGTGCGGCAAAAGGCTTGCCCCAACGCTCAGGATCGCCCTGTGTACGTTCAAAATATTCCTGGAATGTGAGCCAGCACTTTTCGCTCTTACCGCCTGCGGCAACTACCTTTGCCATACTCTCGACTACTGCCAGAGCGGCTGCGTGATAGGGTGACTGACGGCTTACGAAAGGATCGAAGCCCCATGCCATTATGGAAGCTGTCTTTGTGTTGCCCGAAAGTACGGGGAGCTTTGCCGCCATAGCCTGTACGGGTGTCTGCTGTGTCTTGCCCGAATAAGGCATAAGTACAGT
>PPYE01275808.1_pt1 | contig 14285 bp, 8 predicted proteins | sample 1559881 | NCBI WGS metagenome assembly PPYE01 (sample SAMN08240022, study PRJNA423297) | Human gut metagenome, whole genome shotgun sequencing project.
TTGCCTTATTGGGCTGTAATTTTAGTATTGTCAAAAATTTGGTGATTATTGCATTTACACGGTTTCTTTTTCAGAACCCTTGCTGTAATTCGGCATATTTCTTTAAACTTATTTAAAGCATTTACTTCTGTTAAAATGAGCATGAAGGCAAAACGTTTTCGTTGCTCTTTTGATGACAATTTCCTTTGCTCCGTCATTTTTAACAAATTATCTTGATTTTTCATGCGGAAGACCTGAAAAAAGCTGCTCAAACTATTGAAATTTTAGTAAAAATGTGGTATAATAGTTCTATGTATATGTTACTCGGACAACGATTTCACCGAAAGGTTTGATAACATGAATAATAATATGGAAATACAAAGAGAAGCTATTATAGAGATAGTCGGAACGCAGTACGAAGGTCGAGCTGTAAACCACAATCCGCTGTTTCTTCAGCAAGGTCTTATACTCAAACATCAGAGTGACAATCCCCATGACCACAATGCTGTTCTTTTACTTACTGAGGACGGTAAAGAACTCGGCTTTCTTCCCAAAGGCTACGCTTCATTATATGCTCCTGCAATAGATAGTGGCAGATACACTTTTTCTATTGAGATCGTAAAAGCAGAGCCCGATCCCGAAAGACCGATACTTATAGTAAAAATCATTTCTGAACTGGCGAGTCACAGCGAAGAAGATATAGAGTCAGGTATTCTCGGCTTTGTTCAGAATATCGTTAATGGCTATGCTCAGGGAACAAAAGACTATTTAACATTTATCTACTCTGATCAAGTTAATGTTGAAAATCTACTATCAGCATTAGATAGAGTTCGATTGATACAAAAACTGCTTTCTTGCGCAAATGGTATTATCGAAGACCGTGCTATAAAGCCGAATTCTGATAAGGTCACTCTGTTCACTAAGGAGAGTTCAACTCAGTATCTTGGTGAATTAAAGGCAGATGTTAGCGACGTCTTAAAGAAGATACAAAAGGCATACAATGAATCCCTTGATATTGATGATGAAGAGGAATATCATCGTGTGCAAAGTGAGATTCGTGAGAGAAGAAAGCGATTTCGCCAATATGATGAACTTTTGGCAGCTTTGCTTGACACAGTAACATCATATGCCAATATAGCTACACAGCCACATTCATCTGCTCCGGAAGTTCATGACACTGATATTGATACCACAACGCCAATAGATGAAGCTGCATTAACCGTTTCTGAACCTGAGAAAGCTGAATCCGTTCCAGCTGCAACAAATGAGCCGGAGCCTATAAATAATATACCAGATACTCCGCAACTGACGGAACAGGCGTTCTTTGAATGGCTTATATCTGAGGGGGGCGTATCCGAATCAACTGCTAAGCAATATATATCGAATATCCACAGCATCGAAAAATTATATCAAACTTTGTTCGGTATCAGGCGAAATATAATCGGCGCACCATCTGCTGACGCTGTCAGATCAATGATAGAGACACTCATTCTGAGAAACGAGTATATTGATGCCAATGAGCGAAGGCATAATAGTTTTGGTGTATCTTTAAGCAAGTTCTCACAATTTGCTGATATATCTGTTGCCGGACTTAAAAGTACAGCGGAAAAGAAAAACTATCAGCCGCCTGTCAGCACACAGCCATATGTAATTAAAACAGTGGATTTTGAAAATCCACACAACTGCACATACTATAAGCCGTGTTCCTTTATATTGAATGAGCTGAGGTATTCTGTCAGAAGTTGGAGAGAGTTGTACTCCAAGTTTCTTATTCTGCTATATACAGACAATACCTATTCTGATACAATAAAAGGATTGAACGGAAAATCGTTGTATGGTCATCGCATAGATTTTGCAGACAAAACGCTTACCCATGAACTGCGCAGACCTATAAGGGTATCTACTAATTTCTTTGCAGAGGGTAATTTATCTGCTATTGATATTATAAAGCGTATCAAGTGCCTTATGGAACTTTGTTCTATTGACGATGAGCATATGATCATCGAATACTCTACGCAAGAGAAGGATAATGATACCGTTCTGCCTGATAATGATGACGGTAACGAGACGAATGAATTCCAGCAGCTTTCTATAGATTCTGAGCCTGAGCAGAATAATACAAGTAGCGAAATCAAAGAAACGATAGATACGGGTTCTTCCGTGGATAAGACTTTTACAACTGATGAGGAGCGAATCGCTAAGGATAGCTTTATTGAATGGCTTACAAGTGTATTCGGTTTAGCTCCTGCAACTGCTCAAAGCTACTACTCATCTATTATTACTTCTGAACGTATTGCACGGGAACAGAATCTTAAATCTCAAAGGCTGTTATCAGCACAAAACTATGCAGAGGCAAGAGAAACATTTGATGAACTCCTTAAATGTGATGCTTTTATAAAAATGAATGCTACTGCACACAACAGCTTAACAGCGGGTGTAAGAAAACTTATAAGCTATATGTTGGCTAAGTCAAACACTCCATCCCAGGAAATCACTCCATCGCTGACAACTACTGAGCATGATCAGCCAAAAATAAATGAGAATACTGCACCTGCACCAGCTTCTTTCACTCCCGACACCACAAAATCATTTGTCTTGAAAGATGCTGTTATCGATATTTTGCTGACCGAAGCCCCTGAAATCACTAAATATCATGAGCATAAGGGCGGTATTTCATCAAAGAATCTCCGTGAACTGATAAAAGCGTATTACGGGAAAACAATCGGATTGTTTGAAATTTCCAAGCTCCTGATGTTAGACAAAACATTCCAGTCAGTCGGTAAAGGCTGTTATGTAGTGAATGAAGCTGCTATCCCCCATAGCGAACCTGAATCTGAGTTTGCCCCAAAGGACGAGCCTGTAAAAGTCGTTACTGAACCTGTTCCGGTAAATACTCAGGAAGTTCCAACGGTTGCAGAGCCTGTCAAAACTATGCCTGAGCCGATGCCTACAGTTACTCAGACTGTTATTCATGAGGAAACAACGGTTGACGATACCGTTGAAACTAAAAACGAAAATAAACTTACAATTGAGCCGATCATAGCTGTAATTAGAGAAAATTACGACAATCTACAGTATGAGGACGGATTTGGAGCATACGAAGTCAAGACCTTGCTTTTGCAGAAAGGCTACACCGATCTGTCAGAAGATGAGATCGAGGCTCTGATGTCTGACTGTTCACAGCTCAGAGAGATAGAGGACGGATATTATACTCTCGCAGAGGTCGGAGATACTACCGAAACTACTGTTGAGGTATCTGATAGCGTAGATAATAGTACAGAAGATACCGTAGCTGAGGTCGCAGAATCGCCAATAACGACAAGTGTTCCTGATGAACCGCAGCAAGTTGATACGGACGCAAGACACATTGTTCTTAGACTCAATGGTAATGTAATCAGAGCTTATGATTATTCTGATGCACTGAATAAAATCTGTGAGTTCTCGATCAACTATAAGCCGTTCAGAATGGCTCGTATAGCAGGACAAGCTATACAAATTCACGGAAACAGTGTATTTTATCGAAAGTCCGTGCCTGTTGACGGGTATAATAAACTGTCAAATGGGTTGCAGATCATAACCATTGCCACGCTTTCCGATTTACAGATGATTACAGCAGCAGTACAAAAGTATTGTCAGATAGATGATAATATGATTGCTATTATTAGCAAGTGAGGAGATTTATAATGGATAAACTAACCGAGATAAAAGAAAAATTGAATGTCATATACAAGGAATATAAAAACAAAAAATCGCAGCTTAATGGTGAGAAAACAAGGATAGCCGCAAAACTGATTGTTGAAATGACGTTTTCAGAAAATGTCAATCCAAGTGATGTTGCAGCAGAACTTGCTCGATTCTCCGCAGATATTGTTAATGTTTACTTTGAATCGTTAACAAAGTCGGCGAATATTCCTCTCGGAGTATTAGACGAAGTATTGAAAGAATGGTATTCCACTGATAAGAATTCAAAGCTATCTCAGCATTATGTTCAGAAGTATATATTTGCTGTTACAGCAATCATCAAAAACTATAAAGATAAGTCATCGAAGTCAACTCAGCTCCCTCGGTTGGTTGTTTTTATAGCCCAGTTTGCTGTAAAATCAGATAAGCATAGGAGTAAATTTCAAACGCTTATTAACAATACAATGGCTGGCATATTTATGCTTGACTACTCTAACATAAGCAAAAATTCTTTAGTCAATGTATGGAACGCAACTAAAGCTATATATCCTGACTTATCCAAGGCTAAATATGAGTCCTTTATCTTGGAATGGGCTGTTAAGTATGGCTTTATCACTTCCACTACACCAGAAGAACCGACTTCAACTGATAGTAAAGTAAAAATCGAAGAATCTGTAGTAGCTAAGGAAACGCCCAAGGAAGAAGCTTCCGTCGCTGTGCAACCGCCAGTTAAGACAGAAAGCGTTACTCCTACTACCAAAAAGGAAGAACCTAAAACCCCCATAACCAATACTGCTGTAAGCGAAAAAGAAGATAAACCGATAAGTGCGCCTGAATCTAAGAAAGCTGATGCTCCTGCGGAAAAGCCTGTTGCAAGTGCCGATGAGAAGGCTTCAACTAATACCTCCGAAGCTGCTGCCAGTGAAAAAGCCCCTGCCAAAAAGAGTTCTGTTCAGGTTCTCTATGAAAGATTGAAACGAGATATGGACAAAGAGCAGGAAGCTATTCTCACTGCTTTTACAGATATGATTACTCCTGTTGGCAAGGCATTTGAATCTATTCAGGGTGAGATCAGTAAAAGCCGTGAAATAGGCACTGAGAACGTATCATTGAAAGCAAAGATTGCTGATCTGGAGAGACAATTGTCCGAGCAGAGAGACAGATTCCAAACGGTAAATCAGTCTTTAATGGCTGCCAGAACCAAGAATGAAGAATTGAGAGGCAGAGTTTCCTCTCTTGAAAGCCAGAATGCTGAACTTGACAGCAAGCTGAATGATGCCTATGCGATAAATAGCCGTGAATCCTCGCTTGAAGCCGAGAAAATACGCTCGGAGCTGAAAAAGGCGTTTGCATTCTTATACGAGGATTGGCTTGAATATGAGTTTTCTGATGTCAGTGAGGACAATTATGAATCATTGCAGGCTATCATCAAGAAGATTTTCCGTTCGCTTGAAAGGAACGGGATAGATTTTAAGGGGAATAACTAATGAAGAATGGATCATATTACGGTATTGACTTTGGTACAACAAATACCTCTGTCTACTTGTATAATTATGAGCAAGGCAAGGGCTCTAGAGAGGCAGGATACGGTACGGACGGTAAAGACCTTACTCCGTTCAGTTCCTGCATAGCAATATCAAAGACAGTTAAGAATGACTTTAAGTTTGGGCGTGAAGTAAAGGAGAAAATCAACGAATATGCTGATGATTATCAGATCATCACTTCCTTTAAGTCACTGCTCGGAACTGATCAGGAGATCGTTGTAAACGGTATGCGTTTTACAGGAAAGGTGCTTGCTGCACTTTTTCTGAACCATGTAAAAAAAACAGTCAAGCGTATCAGACCTGATTTCGATGAAGCAGTATTTTCTATTCCTGTTGACTTTTCAGCAAGAGCCAGAACAGAGCTGCTTGAAGCCGCTGAACGTGTCGGCATCAAGGTAAAAGGCTTTGTCAGCGAGTCATCTTCTGCGTATATCTCTAAAGTTAAGGATATAAAGGCTTTTTCAAAAGTCATGGTCATTGACTTTGGTGGTGGTACGCTTGATTTAAGTATCCTTAATCTGAAATATCATCAGGTCTATGAAGATGCTGTTTATGGTATTAAATTTGGCGGTGATGATGTTGATAAAGAGCTTGCCAGGAGCTTGATGCCGAAGGTTTATCCAGGTGTGTCATATGAGGAGCTTGAATCCAGAAAAAAAGACAAGCTCATGAATGAAGTTGAGCGTATGAAAATCGAATTTTCGGAGTACGATGATTATACGATGACGTTAGGGGAAGGTTCAAGACCTGTTGATATTGATTATGATACATTTTCTGATATAATTACGCCGCTGATTACGAAAAACGTGCTTAACGCTATCTTGAAGATAATGGAGAAGGCTAATGTCAGCCCTGAAAATATCGATGCTGTTATTCTTGCAGGCGGTTCAAGTGGGTTAAGACCGTTTGCTGACATGATTCTTTCTTTATTTGGTGAGGATAAGATCATCTTTGATGATGAGAATAACCGGTATCAGTGGATGGTTGCTAAGGGTGCTGCAATAACATCTGCAATAGATTGTGATTTCAGGTTGAGTGATGATATTTGCATTTTGCTCAGTGATGGTGAAACGTATCCTATTTTGAAGAAAGATGTCAATAAAGTTGGCGATCAGAGCGAGCCGATTTCATTTTCTTTGACAACAGATTCTTATGATGCACACTTCATCTTTACCGATTCTACGGGGAAGAACCGTTATGCTGCGATTTCTGTCAAAGCAAAGGGCTATGTCGATGAAAAATTTGATTTATCTATGGAAATAGGCAAAGACCAGATAGCCAAAGTAGTTATTAAGAATGATTCTGTGAGAACAGGATATCAGGTTCAGCACGAAATTAATAAAATTAGGTTTTATTATGATTTGAAAGATGTTGAGGAATAATTATTATGATTAAATCTAATATTGGTATTTCTTCAAATATATATATCAGGAGTAATCCTGACATCAGAAAGGATCGAAAATACACGGAGAAAATAACGGATGCTAAACTGCTTCACAATATTCGTAAGCGTTATTTTGGACTTGAAGCAATTCCGTTAACAGACGTTCAGAACCAAATTCTATCTGGCAACCAGACCTGTTCATATGCGAAAAATGGCGAGAGGTCGTTTGGTCCAGTAATGGTTGACGGTGTTCTTCGTTGGGAGAGCAGATGTGAATATACCGCTTGTCCAGGCTTTAACGGCTGCATCCCGAGAGAAATCCCCCGTGAGACGGTAACAGAAGAGGATGTTGAGGATAAAAAGAGCTTGCAGGAGTTCTTTAAAAAACTCGGAATAACCATACAAGACGACACGGTTGTATTTGAAAGAAACAGAAACACGGCGAAAACAGAGGAAAGCCCGAAAGAATATACAGCTCCTGCTGAGCAAACAGTTGAGGAACTCAAGAAACAAAGCCGTCAGTCTATTGAGATAACAACCCCTGACCCCATTGTTTCTGCTCCGTTGGATTCGCATATTCTATTAAATTCAGGACCAGGAACAGGCAAAACATATACTATTATTCAACGCTTAATATATATTCTTGCGAATAAACTCTGCCTTGCTGATGAAATCTATATTTTATGCTACACTCGTTCTGCAAAAAGTGTTGTTGAAAGCAAAATCGAACAGGCTGTTGAGAAAGGCATGATACCACCTTCTGCCAAAAACATTTGTGTGCTTACGTTCGATTCGTATGCAACATATTTCCTTATGGAAATGAGAGAGCAAGGCATTATCAAGGAAAATTTTGACAGTTATGAATATAATGAGCGTATTAGGCTCTTTAATGAATACATATCAGCGGAAGATTTTGAAAATATCAAGTATTTTATTGTCGATGAGATACAAGACCTTGTTAATGAACGTGCTAAGATGGTTCTGAAAATTTTGGAGAACTTAAAATGCGGATACTTGCTCGCAGGAGATCGCTGTCAGTCCATCTATGATTATGAAGCTGATGATGATGCCACACTGGACTCTGTCAAGTTCTACGCACTTGCAGAAAAACTATTTCCAAGTGATATGCTTAGATACGAGATAACTGTAAACAGAAGACAATCAGCCGAATTAGCTAAAGAAGCAACAGAAATGCGTCGGATATTGCTCAATGAAAGCTTTATCAACCAGAACAAGCTTGCAAACAATATCGTATCGAAATACGCAGGTAAAACCAAAGTCGAACAGTATATCAAAACACTTACCAAAGCTCCGACGGTATCAACGGCTATTTTGTGCCGAAATAATGGCGAAGCAGAGTATATCAGCGGTTTGTTATGCGAAAAACGGATCATTCATGTCCTTAACAGAGGCGTAGACAATGTATCTCCGCTTCCTCGGTGGATTGCTGATGTATTTTGGGATTGCTGCAGTTCGACGATCAGCAAGAAGAATTTTGTTGAAAGATTTAAATTTCGGTGTGATAGCAAGTTGCATCCAGAATTTCTTTGGGAATTATTATGTAAACTTACCAATTCTCAGGATAAAACGGTTATCAGCATTCCAAAGCTGACAACGGCACTCACGATTACGAATAATATCCCCAGCGAGTTTTTTGACGATACACCAATGCTGACGGTTTCCACGATTCATAAGGCAAAAGGCAGCGAATTTGACAGGGTGATTCTAATCGAATCTGATATAAAGCCTTCTTCTGATAGTGCAGAAGAAGCAAGAGTAAGATATGTTGCTCTCACACGTCCTAAGACACAGTTCGTCACGATGAAAAAGAATACAAAATACTTTAAGCGAACCATGTCAGGACGAGTAATTGAAACAGGGCTGCATAACATCTATAAGACGACCAATAAATACTGCAAGTGCATAACCGTCGGATTGACCGGAGATATTGATAACAATTCTTTTGTTTCAGGAGATTTTGACTCTATTCTTGACTTACAGGAGTACATCATTCACAGTGTTAAGCTGTATGACAAGCTCTCCGCTAAGCGTTCAGCAACTTCGAGAATGTATGAAATCTATCATAATGGACGTTGTATAGGCTGTCTTTCAAAGAAAATGACAGCAGAGCTTGATCTGGGCGTTAGTTCAACAGATTATAAATACAATCTGCCTAACAGCTTAGAAAACCTTTATGTCAGCGGTATCACTACGGAAGTGCTGAAGCAGTTTGATGCAAGTGTTCCGGTTGAATATCAAAAATCAAGGATATGCTTTGGTATTCAGATAACAGGACTTGCTAAACTTGTATTTGAAAAGAAGTGATGATATGTCGCATTTTCCTAAGTTTTATGATGCAATAGATGATATTGCAGATCATCTGAGGACTGATTTCATCGGTCCGGTTGACGATAATGAAGTGTTAGAGATGGAAGAACCATTAAGCCGTTATTCGCTCGGAATCCTTTGGGCGCAGCCTAAAAGCAAGGACTCTGATGCTGTCGTAACTGACAGTGCGGCTGAAGAAATGTTTGAGGACGATTCAGAAGATAGCGAAGAACCTAAGAACGTCAGCGTATTCAAGCCCTCAACTATGGGAGTATCCTTTGCTTCATTTTCAGGTGACGAATTAAGCATCTCATTTACCTACGCCGTATATCATCACTCAGAGCAGATGATAACCGACAACGGAAAGGAAGTCAAACGGCATTATTATTCAAGAGAAGCTAAATCATTCTCTAAAAAAGTGATCGTTCCTGATAAGGTTTGTAATCAGATTATTTCCGATAGCAGAGATCAAGATATTACGGTATATTTCCATGTCAGGAAGATAGGCAGCGATAACAGTGAACTTATTACAATATCTGTTCTTAACAGGCATAAGGCGGGAAATGAGTTCTTGGAAAGCAACACTGGCGCACTTTTCCAATGCTCACTGTCCATTAAGAGCAGTAAAGGCTTTATGCCTGTGTACAGAAGAAATATCCACAAGTCTTTTGAAGAAGAAAAGAACGATATGCTCTATGATTCTGTCAACAACTATTCGTATGGTCACGGCTGTTCATCTGTCCATATCGAAAGTCAGGGTGTTGTAACAGAGGTAAGGAGTGAATTTATTCCGCAGTACAGAATGTTACAGATGATGCCGAGGCTTTTCGATCATTCCGAGTATCTCTACATGGAATACTGGAAAAAAGCAGATCGAACCGTAGCTTGCTATCAGCTTGATTCCTTTATTATGCAATACGAAGAATGGTTTACTGCACTAAAGAAAAATACTGAATTAGTGGAGAAATACCCTGATACTGCTGCTGACTCATTCAACAATATTGAGAGGTGCATAGAGCGCCTGCGTAACGGTGTTGAGGTGATCAGAAAGAACGATACTGCGTGGAAATCATTCATCTATATGAATGAAGCTATGCTGCTACAGCGTGTTAAAACAAAGCATTGCACATCAGATACAGTAAGCTGGTATCCATTCCAGATGGCTTATATCCTACAAATAATCCCCGACATAGTAGATAGCGACTCAGAGTATCATAATGACGTTGATCTTCTGTGGTTTCCTACCGGCGGCGGTAAAACAGAAGCATATCTCGGTTTATCAGCGTTTTCGATATTCTTCAGAAGGCTGAATAAAGGCAATTACAACGTAAACGGTGTCACTATTATCATGAGATACACTCTCCGCCTTCTTACGCTCCAGCAGTTTGAACGAGCAACGGCACTTGTGTGTGCTTGTGAGCATATGCGTAAGAAATATGGTATCCCGGGTGAAGAAATCTCTATCGGCTTGTGGATAGGTTCAGGTATGACACCAAATCATATCATGGACGCTTCTGAAACGCTAAAAAAGCTCCGTGAGGATTCAACTGCTACAATATATGAAGCGAATCCAATGCAGATAACAAAATGCCCGTGGTGCGGTGCAGAGATCGGCATAGGTGGCTATGATATTGTGGGAGGTTCAATGAATATTTCCTGCTGTAATAACCCTGAATGCGAGTTCCATCATCATTTGCCGATATATGTAGTTGATGATGATATATACCGCACAGCTCCTACGTTTATTCTTAGTACGGTTGACAAATTTGCAAGAATAACGTGGGAAGAAAAGTCAGGCAATCTACTCGGTGCAAACGGTTGTAAACCACCTGAGCTTATTATTCAGGACGAGCTTCACCTTATTTCGGGGCCGCTTGGTTCGATCACCGGAATATATGAGATGGCGATAGAGAATATCTGTCGGCATTATGGCAGTGTTCCTAAGATCATCGCATCTACGGCAACAGTTAAAAACGCTGATAATCAGATAAAAATCCTTTATAACAGGAATATGATACAGTTCCCTCCGAATGGCTTAGAGCATACAGATTCGTTCTTTGCTATTGAAGCTGATAAGGAAAAGCGCCCTGCAAGAACGTATATCGGCGTTTGCTCAATAGGCTTCGGTACGTCGGAGATGCTGATAAAGATTTTTGCACTGCTGACTTTCATGAAGCATCTGTACAGACTGCAAGGAAAGCCAACAGACGTTATTGACCAGTTCTATACATATGTAGGCTACTTTAATTCACTTAAAGAGCTTGGCTCAAATTCTATCATCATATCTGACCGTATCTCGGCTGAGATCAAGTATCTTGCAACCTATAAGTTCAAAAAGGAAGCTGAGAGCGTTAATCTCAAAGTTGACAGCAGTAATGCGGATATTCCGCCATATTTCAAAAGCAATGAGCTTACAAGCCGTAATTCGGCTAAGGAAATAAAAGCGGTACTTGAAAGACTTGCCAATAAATACACCAGTGAGGACTGCTTTGACTACATCATGGCTTCAAATATGCTGTCAGTCGGTATAGATATTGACAGACTCGGTGTTATGTGCGTTTATGGGCAGCCGAAGTCAAATTCAGAGTATATTCAGGCAACGAGCCGTGTCGGAAGAACAAATCCGGGACTTGTTATATCTCTTTACAACAGTATGAGATCAAGAGATAAGTCCTACTATGAGCAGTTCCGGTATTATCATAGCACCTTTTATAAGTATGTTGAAGCAACGAGCGTTACGTCTTATTCTCCCAGAGCTATTGAAAAGGCTCTGCATTGCGCTATGATGGCAATTATACGACATACTATCCCAAAATACAATCCTAATGAAAATGCTTGCAAATTCACAAGAAGTGATAAAGATGTTGATCGTGTGAAGCGAGACATTCTGAATCGTGTAGGAGAAATAGAGCCGAGAATTGTAAGCTATGCTGAGGAATGGCTCGATTACTACTTGGATTGTTGGGAGGAACTTACCGAAAGTTTGCCTAACAAGCTGGTCTTCTCGGACTATCACAATGAAGATGCAGCTCTTTTCCGCAGTGCAGATAATCAAAATGGATCGGATATTCCTTCGATACTCAATTCAGTAAGAAATGTTGAGCCTGCCGCAAATATATATTTCGTTAAAAGATAGGGGGCTTTGAAATGCCAAAACCGACGTTCAGAAAAAAAGCAAATAATGATGATAGCAGCAGTATTTCCAAGTTTTCTAATGAAAAGATCTCTGTTGGAGATATAAGAAAGACGCAGTTAATTACTACTTTTGGTGTTGGTTCTATTGTCGATTTTAAGGACGATACTGTTATCATAGCTTCGACCGATGACTGGGACTTCAATCCTAATGATGCAGATGAAGTCGAAAGCCGAAAAATATTCAATGAAAACCTGTCGGTAATTACCGATGCTGAGTATTTTTTAATGCCAAGAACTACTCAAAGCACCAACAGTTTCTCTAAAGGTAAAAACATAACTTCTTATGTTTTCCCTGAAAAACTCCATTGTTCAAGATGCGGTAATATCTATGATTTCAGAGAATTAGACGTAAAAGACCGTCATAGATGCCCTCAATGTAAAAATAACCTTAATGCCTCTCGATTTATAGTTGTATGCACTCATGGTCACATGGATGATTTTCCATATGATTGGTGGGTTCATGGTGGAAAGCCGTGTCCTTCCGGCGTAAAATCGCCAAGAATAAAAATGGTCAACATCTATAACAGGACTGATATTGACAGTTTGAGGCTTGAATGCACCGAATGCAAAACCACAAGGAGTATGGTACAGGTATTCTCAGATAATGCTTTATCGGAGTTCCCGTGTACTTGTAAGCACCCACACTTCAAAGATCCCTATGCAAGAGTACAATATGGCTGTCATGATAAGATGCGAGCGAGATTACGCTCCGCATCAGGTGTTTATTTCCCCATAACAAAGGCAGCTTTACTTATTCCGCCGTGGAGCAAAAAGGTAGTAAACTGTATTCAGAAGAATTATAGCATACTGAAAAACGTTGAAGAAGATAAGCTCGTTTTTACCATAAGACAGGTTATTCATGACCAGAATATTACCGATGATGAGATCATGCGTTCATGGAGAGCTGTGAAGATTTCTATGGAACAGAAGCGAAAACGCTCGGAATTATCGGTATATGAAGATGAATACAGTATTTTGTCCAAAAACGAAAATGAGAATGAAGATAATTTTTCTTCATATACAGCGACTATTCCGCAAAAGTACAAATCATATTTTGAGCAGATCGCTGTTGTTGACCGTCTCACTGTCACTCAGGCGTTTACCGGATTCACAAGAATTACCCGTAACGAAGCTAACAGTGTTGCCATTTCGCAGTATCCCAAGCCGTGGCTTCCTGCGGTAGAATTAACCGGAGAAGGTATCTTCATACGGTTCAACAAGGATAAGATAGCGGAATGGAGGAATGCTCATTCTTCAAGATACAAGAGAATGAAGAAAGCTATGGAAGACAGTAAGTTCATAAATGAATCATTCTCTGAAACCTACGTTATGCTACATACCTTTGCACACTTGTTTATTCGGGAAATATCCAATGTATGCGGATATAGTGCTGCATCAATAAGAGAAAAGATATACAGCGAGATTAACGATAAGAAAGAAGTTAAGATGTGCGGAGTTTTGATCTATGTTTCATCATCGGATAGTGACAGCAGTCTTGGTGGTCTTATAAGCGTAGCGGATAATGAAGACATATTTGAACGAATAATGGATAGTATGCTTGAACGTGCAAGCTGGTGCAGCGGTGATCCGCTGTGCATTTCTGCCACAAAGCAAGGATACAAGAATTTGAATTACGCTGCGTGTCATGATTGCACTCTGCTCCCTGAAACATCATGCGAGAGCTTTAACTGCTTCCTTGACAGAGCTTCAATAGTCGGATTACCTGACAATCCGGACTTAGGATTTTTCAAATGACATAATACAAATAGAGGGCATTGCTTACAAACGGCAATGCCCTCTGTCTTGTTATTCGTCTTCGTCGCTGCACTCGTTAAGTCCGTGCAATAGCTGAATGTAAACGCACTCCGTACGTTCATGCTCCTCGCCATCGGTGGACATCATAAGTTCAAGGAAATATGCCTTAGCTTCTTCGTAGTCCGTCCAGACCTCTCGTTTGCCGTTGCATACGGTAGTGACCTTGCGTGTTCTCGGCATTGCCAATTCAGGTGTTTTCAACATAACTGTTACCTCCAAAAGATTTATTGTGAATCCATTATAGCTGATATTCTTTCCAGAGTCCAGCTTTGCAGAATGCTTGTATACCAACCTCTACATCAAATCAAGCACGTATTAGCATCTAAACACTGGAAATTGAAAGTAAGTAGTGACGAAAG
>PPYE01131581.1_pt1 | contig 14275 bp, 15 predicted proteins | sample 1559881 | NCBI WGS metagenome assembly PPYE01 (sample SAMN08240022, study PRJNA423297) | Human gut metagenome, whole genome shotgun sequencing project.
GTAATGGGGACACCTAACTCCATCGAATCGGAGCAATTTCTGCTCCAAGTAAAAAAGAAAGGAACCAACCATGTCCAATAACCCCAAACAACCTCTTATCATTGCTGAACAAGGCAGTTTTGCCATCGGCGGATCGACGCTGAAACATGACGGCGTTTTCCGCACGGACCATTTTCTTGAACCAGAAGGACAGATTGCCTATGGGGACCATGCCTATGCCTTTTACCAGGTACCCGTGGACGCGCGTCCCTATCCGCTCATTTTTCAGCACGGCGGCGCTCAGTGCAAACGGACATGGGAAACGACGCCTGATGGCCGCGAAGGCTTTCAGACCCTTTTTTTGCGCAAGGGTTACACGACGGTCCTCATCGACCAGCCCCGCATGGGGGAAGCCGGTCTTGCCTTAAAAGCGGATGACGGGCGCAATCCTTATGCAAAAAATCCTCTGTATGCCGATAAGACGATGTACATGCTTTGTCGCTGCGGCATTTTTGACGGGGATACGCCCGTCCCCTACGAAGATTCGGCCATGGCTGGCGACGCTGAGACGTATAACCAGTTCCAGCGCTCTTGGACGCCGTACGAAGGCGAACTTGATGACGATGTGAGTGCCAATGCCATGGCCGCACTCCTTGAAAAGATGGGCCCGTCCATCCTCGTGACCCATTCCATGGGCGGCACCATTGGCTGGCGCACCCCCTTCCGCACGGATAAGGTCAAGGCCATTATCGCTTTTGAACCGGGTGGATCGCCCTTTATTTTTCCTGAAGGGGAAGTACCGGAACCCGTGCCGACTCTCTACGATCCCGTCAAGGCCCAGGCCATGGGCGTTCCCCTTGAGTCCTTCCTTGCCCTGACGAAGCTTCCCATGGTCCTTTTTTATGGTGACCACATTTCGGATGGCACGACTGATGAAATTGGCCCCGATAAGTGGCGCAGCGAATTCATGATGGCAAAAGAATTTGTGTCCTGCGTCAACCGACACGGCGGGATGGCGGAAATCGTCCATCTGCCCGACCTTGGCATCAAGGGCAATACCCATTTCCTCATGGCCGATAAAAACAATGAAGTCATTGCAGGTCTCATGGCGGACTGGCTTTCTGCCAAGGGCCTTTCCTAAGGAGGTTTTATCATGCAAGTCTTACAGCAGATGCTGATTTTTGTCATCATCATGGTCGTCGGCGCCTGGGCACGGAAAAAGAATATCCTGACGCCGGATAATCAGGGCCAGATTACGCAGCTTGTCCTGCAGGTTGCTTATCCGGCCATCATCCTTTCCGGTGTGACCGGAGATGGGCCCCATATGGAAGGCGGTGCCCTTCTTTATGCTTTTGGTGTCGTCGTTGTCATGCTGGCCCTCTTGATGCTCGCAGCCTTCCTCATTCCGAGGATCCTTCACTATGGCAAGGCGGAAAAAGGCATCGTGAACGTCATGGTCGTCTTTACGAACATCGGCTTCATGGGCGTTCCCATGGTGGATGCTATTTATGGAAAGGAAGCGCTCATTTATATGACGGTTCTTCTCATTCCCTTCAACCTGCTCTTTTTCTCCTATGTCATTGAAACCATCAAGGGCGGTGGTGGCGCCAAGGAACCTTTTCGCTGGAAGAACCTCGTTAATCCGGGCATGATATCCTGCATCCTTGCCATTGTTATCTATCTGTCCGGCATCAAACTGCCCTATATCCTTACCAGTTCTATCCGTATGGTGGGGAGCATGACGGGCCCTCTTGCCATGATGCTCCTGGGTTCCTTCCTCCTTGATACGGACTGGAAGAGCCTCATCAATCAGAAGATTATTGCTTTTACCATCCTCAAAATGCTTGTTCTCCCCATTGTTGTGACACTTATCTTGAAACAGTTCGTTGATAACACCTACCTACTTGCGGTTTTGATGGCCGCCCTTGCTACGCCGTCGGGCAATGTCATTCCTCTTTTGGCCAATCTCTACAATAAAGAAGGTTATCCTGTTTCAGTCCAAGGTGTTGCGGTAACAACGGCCGCTGCGGTCATCACTATGCCGGTAGTTGCTCTTGTCACCGGACTTGGCTGAGGGCTGTAAAAAAAGAATGGTAAGGATAAAAAAATACTTGACCGGTATTTACTACCGAATAGTAGAATAAAGTCATGAAGAGAAGAACCGATGAAAACCCTATCATCATAAGACCTTAAGGAGGAATAGTCCATGAAACAGAACCTTTTGGCGGCGCTCGTCCTTTCCCTTGCTCTTACGGCCTCTGCAGAAGCTTTCCATAACCCTGTGACGCTTGCGGACCAGGGAAGTTTTACGGCAGGGGGGACGGTTGTGACGGCACCGGGAACGCTCGATAACAGTAAGCCTCTTGATCCTTCCGGTCAGACCCTTCACGGTGATCACGCCTATGTGTTCTATCAAAAGCCTGTGAAGGCCAAAAAGAATGTGATTGTGTTCCTTCATGGGGCCGGTCAGTCCGGCAAGACCTGGGAAACAACGCCTGATGGGCGGGATGGTTTCCAAAATATCTTCCTTGAAAAAGGGTATGCCACCTACGTCGTGGATCAACCCCGCCGCGGCCGAGCTGGTCAGTCAACGACGGGAGGAACCGTATCAAAGACACCCATGGAGCAGCTTTGGTATGATAACTTCCGCATTGGCCTCTATCCGAATTATTATCCCGGTGTCGACGTCAAGTGGGACGAAGCGGCACGGGAAGAGTTTTTCCGCAGCATGACTCCCAACACGGGTGCTTTTGATGAACAGGTCATCAGCGACGCTATGGCAAAGGTCTTTGAAAGAAGCGGCGACGGCGTCCTTGTGACCCACTCCCAGGGAGGCGGTCCTGGCTGGTGGACGGCCATCAAAAGTGATCATGTGAAAGGCATCATTGCCCTTGAACCGGGAAGCGGCTTCATCTTCCCCGAAGGCGAAGTACCCGCTCCTATGGAAACGTCAAGTCCTTTCGGCGCCCTTAAAGGGACGGCCGTGAAGCTTTCGGACTTTGAAAAACTTACGAAGAGACCCATTCTCGTCGTCTACGGCGACAATATCCCGACGGAACGGACGGAGGCATGGAACCTTGATAACTGGCGCGTCCGTCTTGCCATGGCAAAGCTGTGGGTCGACGCGGTCAACCATCACGGCGGCAAGGCAACGCTCCTTCACCTGCCGAAAAAAGGCATCAAGGGCAACACACACTTTCTCATGAGCGATACGAATAATGAAGCCATTGCGGATATCCTGGAAGACTGGATGAAAGCAAATGGGCTTGCTAGATAAGGAGGCATGACAAGCATGCAGAAAGCATTTTCCTTTAAAAATCTCCTGCGCCACGTTTTCGCTGTTGTGACGCTGACGAGCCTCTTTCTTGTGAGTACGGGCTGCAGCAGCCAGGCGGCGCAGACGGAGCCCGTAAAAGAGACAAAGCCGGCCGCAGCCGCAATGGCGGATAAGAGCGGAAAGACCCTCGTCGTCTATTTTTCCGCAACAGGTCACACGAAAAAGGTCGCTGAGACCATTGCCAAAGAAACGGGCGCTGACCTTTTTGAAATCAAACCGGAACAGCCCTACACGCTAAATGATTTGAACTACAATGACAAAAACAGCCGTGTTCAGAAAGAACACAATAATCCGTCCCTGCGCCCGGATTATGTAGGCGACGCAAAGGACTGGGCCAAATACGACCGCGTCTTCATCGGTTTCCCGCATTGGTGGCGTCAGGCACCTCATGTGGTCTACACCTTTGTAGAAAAGCATGACTTTACAGGTAAGACGGTCATTCCTTTTGCCACGAGCATGTCTACACCAATGGGGGACAGCGGTACAAATCTTGAAAAGGCAGCGGGTACGGGCAAATGGCTTGAAGGCCATCGCTTTGAAGGAAACGTGCTCAGCCAGGATGTCATCAGCTGGGTGAAATCCCTGAAATAAACCATGAAAAATTGTCAAAGACCCCGGACTGGAGCCCTTTGGTCCTTTGGTCCGGGGTTTTCCGTGAAAAACAAGGAAACAAGAAAAAAGAAAGGTGACAATCATGAATAGTTTCGTGTTTCAAAATTCTACGAAAGTCTATTTTGGAAACGATAGTGTCTCCACTTATCTGCCGGGCCTGCTCGCTCAATACGGCCCCAAGGTCATGCTGACCTACGGTGGGGGCAGCATCAAGAAAACGGGTATCTATGAAGAAATCATGGGATATCTTAAGACAGCCGGCAAGACCGTTGTCGAATTTTCCGGCATCCGCAGCAACCCGACCTATGCCAAGGTCCTTGAAGGGGCAGCCCTTGCTAAAAAAGAAAAGGTGGACCTCATTCTGGCTGTAGGCGGCGGCAGCGTCATGGACTGCTCCAAAGCCATTTCTCTTGGTGCCGTCTATGATGGGGACCTGTGGGACGCGTATTGGGCCCATGCTGGTAAGATCGAAACAAAACCCATTCCCCTTGGCATTGTCCTTACCGTATCGGGAACGGGGAGTGAAACGAACGGCGGCAGCGTCATTACAAACGAATCCCTCAAAGTAAAGACGGGCCGCGACTATCCGGAACTGAACGCTCAATTTGCCATCTTGAACCCCAAATATACGGAAACAGTGCCGAAATTCCAGTTCATCTCCGGTGCTTTTGACAGCCTCTCCCATATGATGGAAATCTATTTCAGTGAACCCAATGACAATAACGTGTCTGACGTCATGAACGAAGCCCTTATGAGAAGCGCTGTCGATAATATCCGGGCCATCCTTGTGGATCCTCACGACGAAGGAGCCCGCAGCAACCTTGTATGGCTTGCGACTATGGCGGAAAACCGGATCCTCAAACTGGGAAAGAAGACGGACTTCCAGTGCCACATCCTGGAACACAGCCTGGGCGCCTATACCTTCTGCAACCACGGCGCTGGTCTTGCCGTACTGCATCCCGTCTACTACCGTCATATCGTAAAGGATGGGACCAAAAAGTTTGCCCGTTTTGCTGAAAAAGTCTTTGATATCGACCCTAGTGAAGGCGACGAACTGACGCGTGCCCAAAAAGGCATCGAGGCCCTGACCGCTTTTATCAAGGAAATCGGCCTTCCAACGAGACTGCGCGACATGAACATCGACCATGCCGTCCTTGTTGACGTTGCCGCTGGCTGCGTTGCTTCTCCCGGCAGCTTCCGGCAGCTGGGTAAGGAAGAAATCAGAGAAATCTTTGAGGAGGCGTATTAAAGAAAAGCGGCCTATAACTGTGAGGTTAAAGCTAGTAAAAAATATGACCGGCTGAATACCGCAAAAAAGCTGTGCCAAGCGTCAGCTGGAAAAGATGTTGTGGTGCAGCTTGGCTCAGACCGCCCGAGGTGGCTGGCCTAAAGGCCTTAAGGCTGTCTAAAGCCTGCGGATCTTGCTCTAAAAGTCAAAACCATAGGCTTAATCATCGTCCCATAAAGTTGTACGACTAAAGAAAATCGCCCAGATTGACGCAGGACTTCTGCCAGTAGATAAGAAACCCCTAGTGTGCAAAACTGACAGAAATAAAGCGCTTGATCATGAGCGGTTTTCTTTAGCTGCATGACCGATTGGGTGAATCATGAAAAAAGAAGTCTGGTTTAACTGGAGCAGATCGGCGCCATCCATGCGTCGAGTAAAAATAAAGGAGGTTTTTATGCAATCTTCAAAATGGGTATCGTTACTTGTTCTTTCTGCTTTGCTTTCATCGGCCCCGGCTTTTGCCAGAGCTGCTGCACCGACGCTTGCTGCCGAAAAAGCGGCTGCTCGCGTTCAAGCATCCCTTTCCCAAAAAGACCAGACTTTTCAGGCGGGACCCGGAATTGCCGTGACAGAGACGGACGCGGGCCGCGTACAAGGATTCATCAAAAATGGGATCTATTCCTATTATGGCATTCCCTATGCGGAAGCCACGCACCGCTTTGAGGCCGCAAAACCAGTGAAGCCGTGGCGCGGGATCCGTATGGCAACGCAGGTCGGCCCCATTTCACCTCAGGCCCAAGGCAATTTTCCCAATGGGGAGTGGGGAGAACCGGGCCGCAGTTTTACCATGGATAATAACTGCTTGAACCTCAACGTGTGGACACCAAACCTCACGGATGGGAAAAAGCGCCCCGTCATGGTTTGGCTCCATGGCGGCGGTTTTGAAGCCGGTTCTTCCCTGGAGTCACCCGCTTATGACGGCGCCAACCTCAGCCGTCGCGGTGATGTGGTCGTTGTTTCCGTGAATCACCGCTTGAACCTTGCCGGTCATTTCAACCTTGAAAAATATGGCCCCCAGTATAAGGATTCGGCCAACATTGGAATCGTAGACCTTGTGGATGCCCTCAAATGGGTGAAACATAACATTGCCTCCTTTGGCGGCGACCCGCAAAACGTCACCATCTTTGGTGAATCCGGCGGCGGTGCCAAGGTGCTCACCCTCATGACTGCTCCGAGTGCAAAAGGGCTCTTCCAAAAAGGCATCGTGGAAAGCGGCGCCGTCGAGTCCATGGGCCCCTACGTCATGAGCAAAGAGCAGAGTGAAAAAGTGACAGATCTTACTTTGAAAGAGCTGGGCGTGACAAAGGACAATCTCGAACGCCTGCAGACGATTCCTTATGAAACGCTTGCCGCAGCCTCGCGTAAAGCCCTTAAGACCGTGGGCACCGAATATAAGGTCCCTCAGGCCCTCGGGACAGGCTACGGTCTTAGCTGGGAACCTGTCGTCGATGGGGATTTCCTTCCCACCAACCCTGTGACGGAAACAGGCTTTGCCGAAGCGGGCCGCAAGGTGCCGCTGCTCATTGGGACCAACTTGACGGAATGGACAGGGTTTCAGGATATTGTAGACGCTGCGGACCGTCAGTATGACAATAAAAATACCTGGACGGATGCTGAAGTAGAAAAGCGCCTCAAACAGGCCTACGGCGATAAAAAAGACGCCGTCGTGAGCGAATTTCTAAAGGCGTATCCCAATAAGAAAAAGGCCGATGCCCTTTATATCGATACCCTGATCCGCCAGCCAATCTTGAAGATTATGCGCCGTAAGGCCGCACAAGGCGGAGCTCCGGTCTACGCCTATCTTTTCAGTTGGGAATCGCCGCTTATGGTTGGGACGTACATGTCCTATCATACGGCGGAAATCCCCTTTGTCTTCCATAATGTGGACCGCATGCTGAGCCGTACTGGCGGAAGCAAGGAAGCACATATCCTGGAAGACCGCATGAGTGACGCTTGGGTCCATTTTGCCCGCTATGGGACGCCGCAGACGGATGCCCTGCCGAAGTGGGACGCGTATACGAAGGACAGCGGCGCCACCATGATTTTTGACAACAAGATCCGCCTTGCCCGTCACCATGACGAAGCCCTTTTGAAGCTTCTTGATCCGGGTTATACATATTAAGAATAGAGGGTGTGGGGTTGGAGTAAAAAGTGCTCTGATTCTCCACTGCAGCGTGCCTCCATTGCTTAATTCTATACGAATGCAATGGGAGAAAATACGGACGCATAGAAACCTGTGGCTGTGAGAATTTTGTCAGTGGAAGTGAGGGCTCCTCACAATTGGACGGACCCCGCTGAACCGAATTGATAAAAAACAAATGGGAGAAAGACCACCAGGTAAAAGATTATAAAGCAAGCCCAAAACCGAACATAGACGCAGGTTCGGTTTTGGGCTCTTGGTTTTTATTTGGATTTTGTAAGAGGCTGCTTCTTTGAAATGGGAAGATAACGATAGCGCTTAGAACAATCCCCATCTTTTTTTTTTGCCTCTGAGCTCGATACGCGAACTTCCATCTGCCTTAGAAAAAGCGAAACAAGAGATCGTGCAGGGCGGTTAAGTGAGTCGCCGAATTTTTCGTTTTCTCTTATGCTGAAAAATTTGTGCAGAAAGCTTACTCAGAGGGCAGCGACGATAGGAGCATTCGGAGTTTCCTCTGCCGGAAAGGCCGGTCTTCTGGTGTGGAACAGCAGAGAGTGAGCCCTTTTATCCCCTACAGCTGTACCCGTATAAATCCATTGCGGTCGCAGAGATAGGGGAACCGTTTTCGTGTACGACGGGGCCGCTAACATAATTTATTGGCACTCATGTTGTGTGGAAATTTCCCTTAGCGTTTATCATTACCATTTTCCGGTTTCGGTGGTGGATGAGGACGCACAGCGACGTTTCATTACGAACGGTAGTGAGGACCATTTGCCCGAAGTTTCGAAGGACGCTTTTGGAGCGAGAACGAAATGTCGCAGGCACATGTTTCCGGGCAAATCTTTTCGAACCCGCTCCCCCGTCAGGGGACGGTTTGGGTTCGCGTCTGCACGGTTTTCCCTTTGCTCGGTAGGTACGGGATTGTGCTTCGGAGAAGACTGCATGAAAGCTGCTTGCTGTTTTTAGCATTACAGACGATGTTTTTTTATCCGGTACAATCTACCGATATAAGGATTTCGTAGGCTTCCAAGAACATCCGATAAATACTTAATTATTCCATTCTAAAAAATTCCAGATATTTTTTAGAAAAACTATTGACAGGTAGCAACTACCGAATAGTAAAGTGGAACCATCAAGGCAATCGGTGCTTTTCAATCCTTTTTATAGGATGCGCATCGGTGTTTTTCCATCGTATCAGGTAAGATAAGGAGTGATTATTTATGAAGGTAAAGAAAATGGCTGCAGCAGCCCTCGTCCTTTCCAGTGTCATGGCCCTTGGGGCCGTGGGGTATGCCGCCCCTGCCGCTGATTCCGTAAAAGATATCAAAAATAACGGCATTACTTTTTATGGCGGAGCCAATCTTGTGGAGATTCCCTTAAAGGATATCAAGAGCCCTAACAAGAATCCTTTTGGCCTTGTTTATCAAGGGGCGATTACGAAGAATGAAAACGGCAAGGTCAACATCCACCCCGTCCGCTATACCCTCAATGGCAACACCATAGCTGCGAATATCTATACGCCGGCAGGTTACGACAAGACGAGCGGAAAGAAATATCCGGCCATCGTCGTGGCTCATCCAAATGGCGGCGTCAAGGAACAGGTGGCAGGCCTTTATGCCCAGAAACTTGCGGAAGAAGGCTATATCACCATTACAGCCGATGCTTCCTTCCAAGGTGCCAGCGGCGGTACGCCCCATATGCTCGACAATCCTGCCTTCCGCACGGAAGATATCCACGGCATGGTTGACGTGATTGCGTCCTATCCTGGCGTCGATGACAGCCGCATCGGTGCCCTTGGTATCTGCGGCGGCGGTGGCTACACCTTGAAGGCAACCCAGACGGATAAGCGCGTCAAGGCGGTAGCAACGCTTTCCATGTTCAACTTCGGCATCGTTCGCCGCAATGGCTTTTTGAACAGCGGCCGTGACACGATCCAAAAGCGGCTACATCTATTATGGGAAGACCCATCGTCATCCTAACTCTACCTTCCAGTACACGGTCCGCAGCAACCTCGACCTCTTTACCTTTGATGAGGCAGACAATATGGACTTGATCAACCAGCCGCTCCTCATGATTGCCGGTGACAAGGCTGATACGCTCTACATGACGCAGGACGCCTTCAAGAAGGCGACGGGCACGAATAACAAGGAACTCTACCTCGTCAAAGGGGCTACCCACATCCAGACCTATTGGGTTCCGAAATACGTCAATGAAATCGAAGGCAAATTGGCTTCCTTCTACAAAGGCAATCTTTAAGGAGTGAAATCTCATGGAACGAGTATGGTTCATTACGGGAGCAAGCCGCGGGTTTGGCCGTGCCTTTACGGAAGAAGCGGTAAAACGGGGCGATAAGGTTATTGCCACCGTGCGCCGCGTTCCCCATGATGACATTTTCAAACATCCTTCCGTCCTCACCGTGGTCATGGACGTGACGAAGACGGACGAAGTGGAAAAGGCCATCAAGGATGGGATGGATCGTTTTGGCCGCATCGATGTCCTCATCAATAACGCAGGCTTTGGCTTCAGCGGGGCTTTTGAAGAAACGACGGACGAAGACCTGCGGAACCTTTTTGAAACGGATTACTTTGGCGTCGTAAACGTTACGCGCCGCGTCATTCCCCTCATGAGAAAGGCGGGGAAGGGCGTCATCCTGAACGTTTCAAGCCAAGGCGGGCTCATGGGCTTTAGCGGGAGCAGCGCGTATTGCGCCGCAAAATTCGCCGTCGTCGGTCTGTCCGATGTCTTGCGGGCAGAGCTTGGCGAATTTGGCATTGCTGTGTCTGCTGTTTGCCCAGGTTCTTTCCGGACCGATTTCAGAAGCAAGCATTCCTTTAGGAATCCTTCTGCAAGGCTTGATGCCTACAAGGACAGCAGCGCCCATAAAGCCGCAAAGTTCCTTGCGGAAAATACCTACACCCAGACAGGCAATCCGCAAAAGGCCGCCCAGTTCCTCCTAGATATGGTGGAAAAGGGGAACCTGCCGCCGCGTATCCTCATTGGTGCTGCCTGCTGCCGGGCTATGAAAGCACGCTATGAGGCGGAACTAAAAGACATTGCGTCTTATGAAGCGGCTGCGTCGAAGACGGATTTTGAAGAATAATTGAATGAAATGAAAAGGCAGTGAGAGCAGTTGCTCTGCTGCCTTTTGCATGAAAAGGAGACGATACCACTATGCAGACTTGGCTTATTACAGGCTGTTCCTCCGGCCTTGGACGGGGCTTTGCGAAAGCCGTCCTTAAAAGTGGGGACCAGGTGATTGTGACGGCGCGCCGCGTCGAAACCTTGAAAGACTTGGTGGATGCCTATCCAGAGCAAGCCCTTGCCCTGTCCCTTGACGTTACGAAGGAAGAAGACATCAAAAATGCCGTAGAAAAAGGCTTGGAGCGCTTTGGCACCATCGACGTCCTCATCAATAACGCCGGCTATGGCTACCGCGCTGCCGTGGAAGAAGGCGTTCCAAAAGAAGTGGACCAGCTCTTCCAGACGAATCTTTTCGGACCCATTGCCCTCATAAAAGCCGTCCTTCCCATCATGCGGAAGAACCATCGCGGCACCATTGCGAACGTTTCGTCCATCGCCGCTTTGGGCGCAGCCTTGGGATCCGGCTACTATGCCGCCACAAAAAGCGCCTTGGAATCCATCTCGGAAGCCCTTTACGGGGAAACGAAGGACTTGGGAATCCATGTCATGATCATTGAACCCGGTGCCTTCCGTACGAATTTTGCCGGCACGTCCCTTAAGGAATCGAGCGTGGAACTGGGGGACTACGAAAAGACGGCCGGTACGCGCCGCATCCGCAACGACCATACTGATGGCACGCAGCAGGGCGATCCTGATGAAGCGGGCCGCGTCCTTGTGGACCTTGTGCACAGCGGGAAGATGCCCCTGCGCCTCCTCCTCGGAAGCGATGCCCAGGCTTACGGCAAATCGCGGCTTACAGCTCGCCTTGATGAATATAAGGCATGGGAAGTAACCAGCAACAGAACAGACTTTAAGGAGTAATCACCATGAGCATTTTATTTATTAACGGCAGTCCTAACAAAAAAGGCAACACGGCACGCCTTGCAGCGGCCCTGCTGGGGAGCCGTGACTATGAAACCCTGAACCTGACGGATTATCGCATCAACGTCTATGGCCAGCGCCTTGCCGGCGATCAATTTGATGAAGTCATGGCAAAGATCAAAGCCGCCGATACCATTGTCATCGGTTCGCCGCTTTATTGGCATAACATCTGCGGCAGCGTGCGCACCCTCTTGGATCGCTTCTACGGCCCCGCTGCAAGCGGCAGCCTGCGTGGCAAGACCCTGTACTTCCTCTTCCAGGGTGCGGCGCCGGAACAATGGATGCTCGACGCAGGCAAATTCACCATGCAGCGCTTTGCTAAGCTCTATGGCCTTTCCTGGGGCGGTATGGCGACGACGGAGGGGGAAGCGCGGGCGCTATTTAAATAAGTCGGAGCAAAGATTGCTCCGATGATAAGAAGGGCGCACCCGCAGAAAGCCGAAGAACATGTTTCCGGGCAAATCTTTTCAGACCCGTTCTCCCGTCAGGGTCGGTTTGGGTCCGCATCCTCCAGCCGCTTCCCAAGGTCTTGAAAGATCAAAGACCCGGTCTTATGCTGTATGATTTCTCGCCATATGGGCCTATTCCGTTTTCTTAAAGTGGGCAGTCACAAGTTCTTTAAAACAATGGACCAATGGATTTGCTGTCTTACGATGAACCAAAAGGGCCGTCATAGAGGGATGATCGAGTTCAAGGGAAATTTTTTTCATAAGGCCTTTTTGCAGTTCCTCATGAACCACAAATTCGGGGAGAAAGGCGACCCCGAGGTTGCTTAAAATACATTGCTTGATGGCTTCCAGACTCCATACATCCATTTCTTGGGAGAGCGCAATGCCTTTTTCGCGTAGGTATTCCCGAAAATAGGTTAAGTAGAGGGCCTGTTTGTCATTGATCAGCAAACATTGCTCTTTTGTTTGTCCCTTCGTCATAAAATCACTGTCTTGCGGGGAAAGAAGCGGGGAAGCAACAAGGACCAGAGGATAAGTGATAAGGGGCGTTGTCTCAAAGGGTGAGGGATAGGCGGCGACATCGTAATGAAGGGCAAGATCAGCTTCCCCATGCCTCATGCTGTCATAAATGGCAAAGCAGTTTTTGACATGGAGGGAGAGCCGAACCTGGGGCGCTTTTTTTCGAAAGCGTTCCAGTACGGGCTGTAAGTGGTAGGTTAGAAGGGATTCGGGAAGGAGCACGGTCAACTGTCCTTCCAGGCGCTGGCTCCCGGCATGGGCGACGAGCTGGTCGGCAGAATGGAGGACCTGATCTACGTAGGGCTTTAGGGAAATCCCAGCAGACGTCAGGCGCTGTTCGTGGCCGCGGCGCTCAAAAAGGGAAACGCCCAGCTCTTTTTCCAGTTGTTTCATTTGGAAGGTAATCGTGGATGGGGCGTAGGACAGGACTTGTGCTGCCTTTTGAAAGCTGCCTGTCTGGATGATGGTTTCAAAAGTGTGTAGCTGTTTGATATCCATAAAAACCTCTTAATTCAAAAATATTAAATTTTATATTTTATAAATTCAGTTTGATTGAATTATCATGATTTTTTATAATACCCTATGAAACATCACGTGACAAGAGGGGGAAACCTGCATGAAATTTGACACTAAAATCAAGATTGTTTTGTGGGAGGGCCTTAAACCTTGGCAAGCACTCAATGTAACCGCTTTTCTCATGAGCGGGATTGCCGGGACGCAGGAAATCATCGGTAAGCCCTACGTCGATGCTGAGGGTCATCAGTACTTGCCCATGTCCCAGCAGCCCATCATGATTCATGGCGCGTCAAAAGAGCAGCTGCAGGAACTGCTTCAAAAAGGTCTGTTTTCAGAGGGCCTTGCCGTATCCATTTATACAGAAGAGTTATTTGAGACCTTTGACGATGAAGCTAACCGGGCTTCGGTTGCGGGGTATCAGGCACAGGAGCTCAATCTTGTTGGTATTGGCCTGCGTGGCAAAAAAAATAAAGTGGACCGGTTGACAAAGGGCCTTCCTCTTCACGAGTGATCTTTGTATAAGGAGTTCGCCCTGTTTTCGTCATAAGGACCTTCCACGAAAAAACCCCACCGTTTCAGGGCCCTTGGCCCCGTAAACGGTGGGGTGCATGTTTTGACAGTTTTTTTGCCCGATGGGAAAGGGTCCGTGTCAAGAAACCGTAACGGGATGGCATGCCTTGTGAAGGGAGGGGACTATCTATGGAGTGCCCTTGGCCTATGCTTTGAAAAAAGGTTGGAACGGGCTTCCTTAAGAACCTTTTCCCAATCATTCCGACTAGAGAAAGAAATAGGGCCCCTCAAGTTCACAGGAGTCCCATAACATGCTGCAGGAGGAGACTGACAAGGGTGATGCCAATCCAGCAGCAGGCACCGAGGAAAATCGGCTTACCGCCTTTCTTGACGAGGTCCACAAGGTTTGTGTTGAGCCCAATGGCAGCCATGGCAAGAACGATGAGAAACTTGCTAAGGGTCTTCATAGGTCCAAAGACAGCTCCCGAAATGCCCAAATGAATGCTTACGGTCGTGACGACAGAAGCAAGGACAAAGTAAAGGATGAACATAGGAAATACGCTTTTGGCGCTTACGGTGCGGCCTTCGCCCGCCCCACAACGGGAACGGTTCCAGGCCAAAAAGAGCGTAATGGGGATGATGGCAAGGGTCCGGGTGAGTTTCACCGTGACGGCCTTATCAAGGGTCTGGGTTCCTAGGTTCCACATGCTGTCCCAGGTTGCGGCCGTTGCCGTTACAGACGACGTGTCGTTGACCGCCGTACCGGCAAAGATGCCGAAAGCTTCGCCGCTCAAGGTATCCATATGGAGCGCCGTTCCAAGGAGAGGAAACAAAATCGCGGCAAGGACGTTAAAGAAGAAAAT
>PPYE01130907.1_pt1 | contig 14273 bp, 10 predicted proteins | sample 1559881 | NCBI WGS metagenome assembly PPYE01 (sample SAMN08240022, study PRJNA423297) | Human gut metagenome, whole genome shotgun sequencing project.
CCTTTAATGAGAATTTTGTCACTTTCATTTTGCTCCCTCTATCTCGCTGGGAGCAAAGGGGTTCCATGTCATTAAATTAGGGGGATTTAAAAATTCAACCATCAAAACTCACTTTTTTCTTTATTGAAGCAAAAGTAAATGCTTTTACAGGGCTATTTCACCGTCAAATGAAATTTTGACTAACAATTTGTCTTAATTATCTATTTTTGTTCAAAAAATAAATACCCAAATTCGTTAGCACGCAAGGGACTTAACCCTAATTGTCTCTTTTGTATGAAAGCGTAGACTGAAATCACCTACTTCCGAGGAGAATAGGATGACACTCAACAGAAGATCATTTCTTGTTGGGGGTGCAGCCTCTGCTGCCGCCTCCATTTCCACATTCGCTCATGCAGCAAATCCCTGCTCGACGCCCACCACTTGGGATAAAACCTATGACGTCATTGTCATCGGCTCCGGCGGTGCCGGTCTTTCTGCCGGCATCGTCGCCAAGGAAAAAGGCGCAAATGCTGTCGTTCTGGAAAAACTTTCCATTCCAGGCGGCAATACTATGGTTAGCGGAGGCGGCTTGAATGCGGCCGTAGAAGCAGATTACAAGAAAGCAGGCATTGAGGACTCTCCTCAGCTCCATACCAAACAAACGATGGCTGCGGGCGATTTCCGCGCCGACCCTGCTCTTGTCGCCACATTGTGCGAAAACGTTCCTCAAAGCGTCGAATGGCTTAAGAAAGTCGGCGTGCAGTTCAAACCCGGCATCTACCAAATCTATGGCGGCCTGTGGCCTCGTTGCCGCAATCCTGTCGGTCAGAGCGGCGGAGACTACATCAAAGCCTGCATGAACTACGCCAACAAGATCGGTCTTCCGGTTCTGACTAACCACAAAGTCATCGGGATCATTCGTGAGAAACCGGACTCCGGCCGTGTCTTAGGCGTTGAAGTTGAACTCAAAGACGCCAAGAAAGAGTTTTGGAAAGCCAACAAGGCCGTCGTTGCCGCAGCAGGCGGTTTCGCTGCAAACCCGACAATGTGCTCTTACTTTGACCCGCGTCTGACAAAACTCAACACAACGAACCAGCCAGGCTCTACCGGTGAAGTACTCAAATATATCCAAGGTATCGGAGGTTTAGCCGTTGGTTTGGATTACATCCAGTGCATTCCGTGGACTGCTCCCGGCTACAAACACACCGCTGATATTTTCCAAGCTATCGAATACACCATCTTCCTCAACAAGGAAGGAAAGAGATATGTTGCCGAAGATGCTCGCCGTGACGTAATTCGTGACGCCACTTTGGCTCAAACCGATCAAACGGTCTTCCCGGTATGCGATACAGACGGCTTCGATAAGAACAACGAGTATTACAACGAGATGAACCATCGTGCTCTAGAAAACGGCACCTTGTTCAAAGCAGACACGATTGAAGAACTCGCCAAACTCATCAAAGTACCGCCGGAAGTTATGGTCGCGACCATCAATGAATACAACGCAATGGTTGATTCCAAGAAAGATCCTCTCGGCCGTACCCCGATTATGCTGAGTCACAAGATCGTAAAAGCCCCGTTCTATGCGGGTCCGATCGGTATGTGCCGTCATCACACAATGGGCGGGGCCAAGATCAATACGAAAGCTCAAGTACTGGACCGCGACGGAAATGTGATTCCGGGTCTGTATGCTGCCGGTGAAGTCACAGGCGGTATCCACGGAAGCAACCGTATTGGCGGAAATGCTATTGCAGATATCTTCACATTCGGAAGAATCGCCGGTGAAGGCGCCGCTTCTGAGCAATAAGTAGGCTTATGAGTTATAGGCCGCCGGTTTCATCAGGCGGCCTTTTCACTTATATTCTCGGTAATCACTTCTCATAAGAAAGCCGTCCTGACAGCTTCCTGCTCACAATTGGTTAGATTACTCAGATTGTTGTCCGCAGAGCCTGATAATTCTCCTGCTAAATACTCGGCTGGGAGTGAGAGTCATGCCAAACAATAGATTAGATTTCGAAAGTATCGATCAGGTAGAAGTTTTCAAGGAAAACGGAGATGTCATCGGAACCGTTAAAGTCTCTGGTGTCCGTTCAATTGAAGCTGCTATCGAAAAAGCCCTTCAGCAGCTGCCGGAAGCGAAAGATCCAGAAGCCTATGTATTCAAGGTGTCAAACCTGTCTGACGGAACCGAGCGCCGATATCGTTTAAACGCACACGGTCACGTTAAATTAATTATCTAATCTTCAAACAGCAACCGGGCCTCGCTAAAGAACCGGATCCTGAATCAATGGTCCCGACGCCTTGGCATCGAGACCTTTGTTGATTAGTAGGACATGATCTGTCCGTCGGTACGCTTCTCGGTTGCGCCGCAAAGCACGCCGTTTTCATCTCTGAGAATGACCTGACCACGACCCATATGATAAGGATCAGGTTGGACGATGATTTGGTGTCCCATTCGCTGAAGCTGGCGAATGATGTAGTTGGGAGTTTCTTGCTCCACTTCGACTTTCTTACCGCCGACCCACTGCCAGCGTGGCGCATCAAGCGCTTGCTGAGGGTTCAGGTGCCAATCAATCATATTCATAACCACCTGAACATGAGCCTGAGGCTGCATCCATCCGCCCATAATTCCGAACGGTCCTAATGGTTTTCCGTCTTGAGTCAAAAATCCCGGAATAATGGTGTGGTACGGACGTTTGCCGCCGGCTAAGGCATTGGCATGGTTTTCATCAAACTTGAAGTTCTCTGCTCGGTCATTCAAAGAAATGCCGGTACCCGGAACAACGATGCCAGAGCCAAACCCGCGGAAATTAGATTGAATGAAGCTAACCATATTTCCTTCACTGTCCGCGCAGCAGAAGTAAACCGTAGACGGGCATCCGGGATCGCCCGGTTCCGGCATGATGGCTTTGTCGTTGATCAATGCGCGGCGTTTAGCAGCATAGTCTTCGCTTAAAAGCTGATCGGCAGAAACTCTCATGAAAGAAGGTTCCGCGACGTATTCAGCTGTATCTACCATCGCGAGTTTCATTGCTTCGATCTGCTTGTGCATTGTGTCGGCACAATCTCTTTCAGCAAGATTCATATCTTTAAGAATCTGCAAGGCCATCAGAACGGTAATACCGTGCCCGTTAGGCGGCAGCTCCCATACATCCACCCCGTGATAGTTCACGCTGATCGGATCAACCCACTCAGGTTTGAAAGCAGCCAGGTCTTCCTTGATTAAGAAGCCGTTGTGCTTCTTAAAGAAAGCATCAATCTTTTCGGCAATGGCTCCGCGGTAGAAAGCTTCGCCCTTGGTAGCAGCGATTTCTTTCAATGTCTTAGCCATATCCGGGCAGCGAAACATCTCGCCGGGTTTGAGCCAAGTGTTGTTGGGTGCAAATGTATCAAACCAGCCCTGGAATTCAGGACGCTCACGATATTTGGAATAGTTTTCGAAAGCTTCCTGCCAGAGACGAGAAATATTCGGAGTCACCGGATAGCCTTCCTCTGCGTAGCGAATGGCAGGTGCCATCACTTCTTCCAAAGGAAGTTTGCCGAAGCGTTCATGAAGCGTCATCCAGCCTGCAACCGCACCCGGAACATCAATCGGTTCAACGCCGTAAGAAGGAATTTTTTCAAATCCTCTGTCCTTTAGTGCAGCAACGGAAAGAGACTTAGGAGCGGGACCCGAAGCGTTCAGGCCGTACATTTTTCCTTCATACCAAAGGATTACGAAGCAGTCGGCACCCAAACCGTTGCCGGTTGGCTCCACAACCGGCATAGCGCTGGCCATTGCGATAGCTGCGTCCACTGCATTGCCGCCTTTCAGAAGAGTCTGAAGACCAGCGGATGCAGCGTGCGGATTCCCAGCGTTGCACATGCCGTTGCGAGCATAGACCACGTTGCGTTTGGACGGATAGGGATAATTTTGAGGATCAAATTTAATCATGTTTTCTTTCCTAACCTTGAAATCGGGATCAGATGAACTTCACAAAGATGCCGGCAACGATCACGGAGAAGGTTGTCACGGTCACGAAGCCTGCAACGAGGTATTTCGCCATTAAGCGTTCATGAATAATCTTCTTTTCTTCCTCAGTTTCGGCAACGGCGTTAATAATTTCATTAACGACCAAGTAGGTAGCCGGGAAACCAATTAACTGGCAGGCAGCAACGCCGACGGCAACGTTCTTGGAACCGATGATCTTCCACAAGGGAAGGTACTTGAAGAACACGATGATGCAGAAGATCGAAATCGCGAAAATCACGCAGATTGAGTAAGACAGGGTCAAGAGATTTTCCGGTTTAATCGTGGCAAGCGACGGGATAATGGCACAGAAAACAGCGCAGTTCAGTAAACCGCCGGCATTGGCGTGCTTCAGAATATTGCGAGGCAGATAACCGGTACTGCCGACAGCAGCGCCCAAGATCAAGGCCCAAATTGTTGCAGAAAGGCCTGTCCATTTGCCGATTACAAAGGCGATCCAAGAGAAAAGCGCTGTAATCGCTAAACAAGTGAACTGGCCATAGTACTTCTTGTGACCTTCAAAGAAAGTGGGACCGGCAGCCGATTCTTTCTTAGGTGCATAAGTATCTTGTGGTACGACACCGGTTTTGCGGTATTCATCGATTAAGAAACGAGCTTCTTTGAGTCCGAAGTAACTGGCTAACGGAGTACCGATGAATTTCTGCACTGCGAAAACGATCGTACCCAATGCTGCCGCCAGAGCAAAACCATGTTCCATCGCTCCGCTTGTCATGATCTGAGTTGCAACGATACCGCCGGTCACGATAGGCACGCTGACCATAGTGTTTTCGTAACCGATAAACGGCATCATCAAAAATGCGCCGAGCATAATGACGCCCATTGCCAAAAGGGCCGTCACAACCGTGCGCCATTCGGCAATCAGCTCACGCATGTTAATGGTAGTTCCCATGGAGAACACGAGCAGAATCACAGACCATTTAGCGATCTGATCCAAGCCGGCTTTCTTAATGATGTCGGGAGGAATCCACCCGGCCATGAAAGCGATTAAAAAGAGCATTAAGCTCACGAACACTGCAGAAACCTTGGCTTTTGTGGCAACGCCAAGGAAGTCGCCTATTCCGAAGAATAAAAGGCAGATGAAAAGATACCAATACATTGAAGTAAACATCATTCCGGCGCTCTAAAGGCACCCTCCTTTATTTGAGATTTAAGGTTTGTTTCATCAATTAGCCTCACAGGCAAAACCTATGAAGGAGGAAAAACTTCTCGAATGTTCCAACTACACCCTCTACAAAAGACTCGTCCCCATCAGGCTCAAGGCAATAAAGTTTTTCTTCTTCTTTGATTTTATCTTTCACAAGTTGAAGAATTTCTTTTCTGAAACAACAAGCGAATGAGTATTTTCGATTAGTTTTTTCTTCCAAATTGATCTGATTTCACGGCGTTTCTTTCCCTTTTCACTTTTTTTCTCTCCAGAAACATCAAACCAAAAGTGATAGGCAATCAACACACAACTTCTGCACAGAAACATTGAAGTTAGACCTTTTCATCAGCTCTTTTAACTCAACAATTAGTCGTGCTCTTGACTATCGGCCTCGACCTTCCGAGAATGACGCTTTATTTAATAAAGCTATCTCAGCTGAAAATGAAAAACACAATAGATCCAGAAAGCATTCGTCAGGAGCTTCAACAATACGAATCTCGTTTGATCTCCTTCCGCAAAACCGTCCACGAAAATCCCGAAGTCGGTTTCAACACACGAGGCACGCTTGCCCGCATCAAATCCATTCTTGAACAATTCGGAATTTCGGGATTAGATACAGAAACCTCTCCTGGAAGCGGATTCCTTTTGATCGAAGGCAATAGGCCCGGAGCAACGGTGGCTCTTAGAGCCGATATCGATGCCCTCCCGATCGAAGAAAAATCCGGATGCGAATGGGCTTCCAAAAACGGAAATGCCCACTCATGCGGACACGACGGCCACCAGACTTGGCTGATCGTTGCCATTATCTATCTGGTCAAACATCGTGATTTCCCCGGAAGAATTCTTTGCATCTTCCAAGCAGACGAAGAAAATGTTGCCGGCGCTCAAAGCGTCATTGACTCCGGCGTTTTCCAAAAATACGGCGTTAAAGAGATCTACGGCGCGCACAACGAACCTTCCTTAGATGTCGGAACGATCACTTTCAAAGCCGGTCCGACCATGGCTGCCTGCGATCTGTTTTCCATTCGCGTCGTCGGTGTAGGGACACACGGTGCACGTCCGAATTTCGGCAAAGACCCGCTGCCGGTTGCCACAGAAATTTATAACGCTCTGCAGAGCTTAGTTTCGCGCACATTGGATCCGCTTAAATCCGCTGTTGTTTCTGTTTGCAGTTTTAATACCGAAGGATCACGCGCTTACAACATCATTTCCGACTCTGTAAAAATGATCGGCACGGTTCGAACCTTTGACGAATCCATTCGAGACACAATTGAGGAAGAGCTGACACGGCGCTCTCAAGGCATCGCCGCGGCCTACGGCATCAAAGCAGAAACTGTCTATGAACGCCGCGTTTCTGCCGTCAATAATGATCCCGAACTCACAAAAGATGCAAAGGAAGCGGCAGATCGTTGTTTCGGTGCTCAAAATGTCATTGAACTTGCCGAGCCTTACATGATCAGTGAGGACTTCAGTTCCTATCAAAAGGTTTTGCCGGGCTGTTTCTTCTTTATCGGAGTGAAAGACTCGGAACACAAAGAAGCTCTTCACAGCCCGTATTTTGACTTCAATGACAAAGCATTGATTCCGGCAGGAGCTTTCTTCAGCTACTTGGCGCTTGAGAGACTGAATAAACTGCAAGAAGCCAAATAATTCTTATGTATGAGAGCTTGGAGGGAGAAATACCGACTCCAAGCTTAGCTCTTATCCCCTATTTATGGGTCATGATTTCGAGAACCTGACGGTCCGTCTCGACCATCGCTTCCTTACCGATTAAGGTGAGATTGTGAATCGTCTGATCCACATCTTCGCTGACGATTCCCTCAATGCTAGATACGCAGCGGCCGTTCATCGCCAGCATCGCAGACATCAGAGCAGTAGAAACACCTGAAGAGATTTTCATGGAACAGGCGGGCTTGGCTCCGTCACAAAGCATCCCTGACAAGTTAGCTACCATATTTTTGACGGCGGCACACGCGTCTTCATATCCGCCGCCCATTAGCCAAGTGATAGCAGTAGATGCTCCGGTCGAAGCTACAACACAGCCGCAAAGGGCCGATAAGCGCCCAAGACTTTGCTTGATGTAGACACTGGTCAAATGACTAAGTGTCAAGGCCCGAATCATCTGCTCTTCGCTCGCGTTCATATCTTTAGCGAAAACAACTACCGGCAAAGTCGCGGTAATTCCTTGGTTGCCGCTGCCGGAATTAGACATCACAGGAACGGTTGCTCCGCCCATGCGAGCATCACATGCGGCCGAAGTAAATTCAACCATATGGGCCAGGGTTGAATCGCCCATGTACTTCATTCCGTTGTTCCGGATCATTGCTCCAAGGGAATGACCGTAGTCACCTTTTAATGCGAACTCCGCGGCCTCTTCGTTAAGTCTCTGAGCTTCTTTCATAAATCGGATTTCTTCTAACGGAGCCGTCGTCGCAAAATCAAAAACCATTCTGAAATTCAGTTGTACATCATCTGCGTCTTGAGCATCACCGTTCCCGGAACCTTCTTCTTCCGCAAAAATCACCTCATCGTCTTTTTCCAAGAGGACAAAGAGCGTGTGCTCTCGCGAAATAACCGCCCTAGCCGAATGACCTTGCGCTCGGACCTCAACGTCAACATGAAGGTTAGAAGGAGAGTCCGGCAAGTGTTTGATATTGATTGGAACCGACTCGATAAAAGCTTTTCCTCTTTCGACAGCTTCTGGGGAGACTTCTTTGAGGACCTCGAGACCGTATTCGGATTTTCCAATGAGACTTCCAAGGGCGATTGCGATCGGAAGCCCGATCATCCCGGTTCCCGGTATGCCGACTCCCATTGCGTTCTTAATGATGTTCCCGCTAAGGCCAAGGTTGATTTCTTCAGGCTGCATACCTAAGAGCTCGGTTGCTTTGGTAACTGCCAGTGATACTGCAATCGGTTCAGTGCATCCCAGCGCCGGCACAACCTCCCGATGAATTAAGGAAATAATCTTCTCTCTGGTTGCCTTGTCGATCATGTTGGGCCTTTTGGTCGGGTGAATAATTATGATCGACACTCTAGCGGTTTTTAGCCAAAAACAAAATACCCACTAGGCAGAAATCCTGACCTGTGTGGTTAATAAGCTGAGCGTTAGATATTTTTTCCTAGGCTTCTTTGAAAAGGCAGTCGGTGCCCGGATTCTGATCCGTAGATTTGAGGCTATTTTTCGACTCCTTGGTGTTTAGCAAGCTTTTTTGAATTAGGAAAACGTCGTTCACATTTTATTTGATATATATCAAATTTTATTGAACATTTATATTAAATATTATTTGATACGGACATTGAATAAAATTTCACCAATACTTATACTTTTGATAAGTATGAGGGAGCTCCTGTTATGAATTACCTACCACGCACGATCCAGCCCGTTATTGAAGAAGCCTCCAAATTCTTTAAGATCGTTATGGTTTCAGGAATGCGGCAGGTTGGCAAAAGTACATTATTGAAACAGTTGTCGTCCGATAAGCGAACCATCATAAGTTTTGACGATATTAACAATCTGGAATCGGCTAAAAACGCGCCGCTCCAATTCCTGCAGCTTAATCCTCCCCCTTGTTTCTTTAACCAAGTTCAGCGTGTACCGGAAATTTTTAAAGCTCTAAAAATTTCAGTTGATTCAAGATCTGAAAAAGGCCTGTATTGGTTGAGCGGTTCGCAAAAACTATCTTTAATGTCGCAGGTGTCGGATGCTTTGCCGGGCAGACTAATGAATTTCGAATTGTGGCCTTTTTCCATTTATGAAATTGCAGGGAAAGGTCTGGAACAAAAGCCTTACCTTCCTAGTTTTTCTCTTTCATCAAATCTCCCCATTCTTGATCCTGCTGATACTTGGAATGCTGTTTTCCAAGGATTTTGGCCGGAGTTAAAGAAAGCGACCGAAACAGAGAGAAGTTGGTTTTTTAGATCATTAGTAGACTTGTACCTTTCAAGGGACGTCCGAAGCTTATCCGGCATAGGGAAGTTTGATGAATTCGAAAAATTTCTAATCACTATTGCCAGACGAGTTGGCCAAGAACTCAGGCTTCAAGAGATAGCCAAGGAAGTTGGAGTATCACAGCCCACGGTTAAAAGGTGGCTATCAATTGCTGAAGCGTCCGGCATTATTCATTTACTGCGTCCGTATGCTCATAATGTTGGAAAACAATTAGTGAAAAGTCCCAAACTCTACTTCACTGATACTGGATTGGTTTGCCATCTTCTTAATCTTCAAAATGGGAAAGAGTTAAGTAGCTCTTACTTGGCCGGAAATATTTTTGAGAACTTCGTCGTTAACGAAATTAAAAAAAGCTGGGCTCACAACGGGAAAGAAGCTAATTTTTATTTTTACCGTGACAACACCGGAATGGAAATTGACTTAATCATTCATGCCCATGGGAAGTACAGCTGCGTGGAGATTAAGTCTAAAACTTCACCCGACACTCATGATGCAAAATGGCTCAATAAAGCTGAGGATCTTCTTCCGGATCTTGCTGAAAACGCATCTATTGTTTGTATGACTGAGAAAGCCTTCCCTATTTCGCCAAGTATTGTTGCTCATAGTATTTGGCAAATCTGACCGTTATTTTCTAGTTGACAAAGTTACATATTGGATAATACTCAACATGCATATGTAATATTATTCAACATCGATATGAAATATTATTGAATATCTATGTCGAAAACTGAATCTGACTTAATGCGATTGATTCAGGTCTTCAACAAAAACGTAAGAATTCTTAGACGAAAAATCGGCGAATCCATTCAAAAACAGATGCGCCGATCCACCGTTTCTTCAATTGCGGTTAGACGTTTTCAGTCGTAGTTTTCTCCACCGTTTCCTGCGCCAAAGATTCTTTTTTCTTTCCTCGGAATTTTCTTCCGAGTGCTGTGGCCTGAGTCTTCACCCAAACTACCGCTGGGACGAGGGGACTGGCTTTCAAGTGGGTCTCCTGAAACTCGACCGGAGAACGCTCCTCAATCTTTCTACAAATATCCTCAATCGCAGAGAGATAGGCTTTGTAGTTATCAAGGTAGAAAGCCAAAGCCTTCGAGAAATTAGAACCAAGCATTCCGCTTAAGAACAACCTTGAAACTTCCTTGTACTCAGTGAGAGATTTCTGGAAGCGAACAAAAACTAAACGCTCTTCCGCAGACATTCTCTTGAGTTCCGTCAGGAAGGCATGTTGTGCACAAGGCTGGTAGTACCAGATATACATCAAATCGAGAGAAATCACGATGCATTCGATTTCCATCGATTTAGAGCGCTCGGAAATCACACGAATGAAATCTGCTGGACGAGACATTAAGGAGAGGATATCGTTCTTCGGAAAAGCCAGTTCCATACGCTCGAAGCAGCTGAAGAGCGCCTTGGCCGACATACGAAAGTCAGATGTGCGGAGGCGGTAGTTATTGCGGCGATCAGCCACACTCTCAATCACTCCAGCCACTGTATCGGAAGCGAACTTAGACACGATCGCTGCCGCCGGCACCAAAATCGCGGCCGCAGGCATTCCGGTAATGATCGGCAGAATCATCGCGAGGATCACGTTGTAGACCATGGCTACCGGAATTGCCAAAATGCTTCGAAATAAGTTTCCGACAACAGCGGTCTTCGGAAATCCACGGAAGATGTTATGAGAAGAGATGTAAAGACCATTTGCCAAAGCAATGATCGAGAACACCAGTAGAGGCGCCTTATCCACTGTGATCCCGAGAATATGCCCCAAAAGGACATTACGAGTAAAGCCTTCGAGCAGCACAACCGACATGCCGGTGTACATCAATGAGTCACTGACGCGAGACCAATTAATCAAAGATTTCCAGTCGATGCGCGCGCCCTTCTGGAAGCCGCCCCCAGCAATAACCGCCTGAATAATATTGCGGATGCCGGTAATGCTGAACCAAATCAGAGCTCCGAACCAAGCGAGCACCCACCAATTCTGAGTGAGCATGAAAGTGAGGAACGCCGGCAGGAAACCGATCGTGACCTTGATAATGTTCAGGATCGTCGTATTGGTATAAGAGAAACCGGTCTTTTCTTTTTTCTGTTTACTCTCGTCAGCCACAAGCCCGTTAGTATTGCCTCGTGTAATGCCGCCGAGAGAAACCACGTTGCAGTTATTCGTTGTGACTTCTGCGTTGGCGTAGGTCGCGACCCATTCTCTTGAGTGTTTCATTCCGAACTTTGTGAAGCCCAAGTTCTTGCGAACCCATTTCACAAATGGAGAAACTTCCTCAGGCTCCGAATAAACATCGATACATTGAACCGGAACATGCAGAGGAATTTGGAAAGACTCATCGCTTTCCTTCTCGATCATCTTTTGCGCGCTGCGCGGAAGCGTATCGGGCACGGCAAAGCCCATACCGAATCGTGTACCTAAGATGGTCGTGGAGTCCGATCCAAACCGGCTGCCGAGCGGCTGGTTGGCATAGAAACTCAAGATGCGCGGGATGTTCTCGAGGAACTCATTAAAGAGAGCGCTGCGTTCGGGATTTTGTGCAATCTCCAGACGCTGGTGCATTTCTTGGATAATTCTTTTGAGCTCAATCGCATTGTGTCGGTTGATCGCCTGCTGCAGCTGATTGATCTCGTTCAAGTGTTTTACACGTCCGAGCTCACGCTCTTTCATGTTTAGGATTTCCAGATGCGAAATCCGACCTTGTCCGAGCCAAAGGAGTTCTAAAACATCCGCATCTGACAGCTTGCCCGTTAAAAGCGTAATGCGTGACGACGGACGAATGTGCATCAGACGAGACAGGAGTCCCTGAACGTCAACCTTAAGAAGATCCGGACGGTTATCATCCGCCGATTCAGACAGCGAGGGAATTTCAGGATTTCGAGACGGACGGAGCCAACGCTGGTAAAGCACAACAGAAGTCAATTCATCCAGTTTATTCAGGCGTTCCTGAAGAACGCCTTGATCCTCAGGAGATGCGCTCAGGAGCTCCTGCTTAACTTTATCAGCTTCTGTCTCAACAAGCGGAAGCAGTTTGGAGTGCACAAATTCAGAAAGACGAATCAGCGTGGTTTGTCCCATGCCAACGTACTCTTCAAATTCTTTTGCCGACAGAAGGGGAACCTCAATGCCCCATTCCTTCGCGATTTCTGCTGCGTGCTTGGCATTAAAGACTTCCAAGGTCTGAAGGACTTCTTCTTTGGCCCAGTCTTCGACTGAGCGGCCTTCCTGCATCAAGGCTCCGGTTTCAGGTTCTTTTAAAAAGTCCAAAACCGACTTTGTGTCCGTAAATCCCTTCGGCGTCCAAAGGAATTCAACATAACGATCGTGGAAACAAGCTTTAAATTTAATACCCAGCCGAACCGAAATGCCCATGATATGAGCAGCTTCATAAAGTTCGTAGACTACTTTCGGATCAACAAAGTTGTAATAGACAACCGTCAGACGGCGAATTCCTTTCACACGAGCGTCCATCACCAAATAGGTCGGATTTTTTCGGCCCATGGTATTGGCGTCGTGCACATGGTCGTCCATCGTTTTCTGATTCCACTCTTCCGGCATCTCCAACAGAAAGAATTTAGAAAGGAATGCTCGAACGATACGAGGGTTACCCGCCGCCACTTTTTGGAAATCGTGAATCAGACGGAGTTGTTCTTCTTCATTGTCGCGTGCGCGGACAATCTCCTTCATGAGCTGAATAAGCACGCGCGAAGTGTTAAAGCGGAACGGTGTCTGTGCGCTGTAAAGCACTTCATCATGAAGCGTTTTCAGAGCCGAAAGTCTTTCTTCTACGCCTGTCCCGTCATTTAAACGCTGCAAAAGGTTAACCTCAGCCATCGCCATCCGTTCTTCATGGCTGCTAACCATGTTTTGAATGCCGTGCGGGTGCAGAGCGGTTCTAAAAGTCTCCTGCTCAGCAGAAGACACATTGCCGGAATCGATGACCTCATTAATTTTTCTGAGCAGATCTCGATCCTTCTTATCAAAACGTAATGACTGATTCACCTTGCGACTCAAAAGTAATTATTCTTGTGAAAAGTTTCGATTTTACAGAAGGTTAGCTTTTATGGTTGTAACAGAGAAGCAAAAGTTACCTGTGGTTTTCGGCAATAGATTCACTCTTTTCGAGCGTTCTATTGGGTGCGGCCGACCTCATCCTCTTCGCTATTTTTTCTGTTCCGGCGTTTTTTAGCTCGTTTCTCTTCGAGACTGCGCAGTAAAACAGAGCGAAACCACTGATGCGCCGGATCAAAATGCGTACGGTCATGCCACAGAAATACCGGTGTCCACGCCGGATCTGCGACTAGATTCTTCGGAAGAATGGTCAGAGGCAGGTTGCCGATAAGTTCTCTCACAGTGGACTCCGGCAAACGTCCGATAAGATCGCACTGCGTGAGCATGTGCGGAACCGTTAAGAGATAAGGGGTATCAATGGCAATATTGCTCCCCTCTTCAAACCCCGAGGAGTCGGTCGTGATCTTTCCCTCCGAATAACCGTACTTCACCGCAATAAAACGATAGTTCTTTAAGTCCGACCTTTTAAGCTGCTTGCCTTCCCTCAGCTTGACTGCCAAAGGATGAGTATTCCTGACCACATATAAGTGATCGGTGTTATAGAGCGTCTCGTAATGGAATTTCTTTCCTAATTCTCTTAACTTCAAATTGGGCGGTGCGTAGATGACAATATCAATGTTGCCCTTCTCCAGCGCCCACTGAAAATGCTCATGGAGCGAAATGATAGACAGACGAATATTCGGAGCCTGATCAAACAGATTAGCAAGCGACGGAACTATGAATCTCAGAGCCGCATTATCAATACAACCAATACGGAAATCCTGCGTTAAATTCTTTGGCGAAAAGACCTTCGGACTCGGAAGACGGTCTATGCGCATCAAAATGGATTGGATTTCGCCGATCAATGAATCCATCTTCGGTGTCGGCATCATTGCACGCCCGCTCTTCACAAACAAAGGATCTTCAAAAATTTCACGAGCCTGCGCTAAGAGGCGAAAGCACGTTGCTGAACCTTTGCCTAAACGGTTTGCCGTGGAAATAAGGTTGCGGGAGTCATAGAACTCGGCAAGAAATCTGAGCAACTCGCTGGTAGGTCTGTCTTGGGCCATATCGTTATCAATTTTGATGAGGATTTTTGTCAATTTTAATCAAA
>PPYE01585669.1_pt1 | contig 14270 bp, 7 predicted proteins | sample 1559881 | NCBI WGS metagenome assembly PPYE01 (sample SAMN08240022, study PRJNA423297) | Human gut metagenome, whole genome shotgun sequencing project.
CAGTTTCTGATTGTTTGTTGCATCACCTAAATCTCCAAAGCTTAACAAGCTGTTATGAGCAGTCATTAACACTACCATTAACAGACGCTGTCTGTTAATGGTAGTGTTGATGACTGCTCATAACAGCTTGTTAAGCTTTGGAGATTTAGGTGATGCAACAAACAATCAGAAACTGTTCGTATTAGTCAGCAACTGTCATTAACTGTTTTTAATAAAAATATGATGCCCTAATGGACAGTCATGGATGGGATGCCTGCGTAGATGACGGACATCGTGTTGTTTCCGGTAAGAAAAAGAAAGGGGAAAGGAATTACTTGAAGCGGGTACGGGCTTCAGCGAGTTCGCGTTCCTCGTCGGCTTGTTGGCGAAGACGCAGAACTTCAGGGTCTACATATCCTTCTGGACGAGGATAGTGCCCTTGCCGCTGCATGGTGCGGAGCCACGCGGTGACGTGTTCAGGTCCTGATGAGACGCCATTGGCAAGTTCCCAATCAAGATAACGCAGACACCGCGATACGTTTTCCGGTTCCCATCCCTGCAGCTGATAGGCACGCTTCAGTTGTGCCAGATGGGCTGGTCCGAAACCGGCATCCGCTGCGAAGGGCCACAAAATGGCGATAAGATCCCCATCCGTATTCCATATACACGTGTCATCAAGTGGTAAAGAGGGGGGTATCTCAGTTTTTATGACTGTCTGTGGCTGCTGTTGATAGAGCATTGACTGTCTAGTGCGTGAAGTAGCAGTCATTGTCGGTAATGGATTGTCATCAATAAATTCAACACACACACCATGAGCGTCCCCCGTGCGAACTTGTGTAGTACAGATGACGCCCTCACGTACAAGGCGGCTGATGGTGTTACGGACGGTGCCGTAGGAAAGCCCGATAGCCGGAGCAAGACGTTTTAGGTTAACGACGACCTGGGGGGATTGTTGTCTCAGCGCAGTGAGTGCATCTAAAAGGATCTGGCGGGCTCCGCCAAGGTGGGCGTCTTGAAGGGTGGCCGCAATGATGGACGGCGAAATACCTTGGGTGATACCATGTTGTGTGGTTATATCCTGTTCTTGTTGAACTTTTCTAGAGCCGATAGGTTGTTTATGGTCATCCTCCACCATAGTGACTGCTTGTGACAATTTAAAGCTGTCATCTTGCAACGGAGAATGTGCGACGGTGGATCTTGGAGTGGTAACAGGCTTAGATTGAAAAGGATCTCTTGGAAGAGGAGTCTCTCCGCCAGAATAAGGGGACACCGTTATTGCACTTGAATAAGCTTGACAGTCAGTGACTGTTTGTGACTGGCTGTAAGATAGCTGTGAATACATTGAGAGGCTGGCTGCATCCGGTGATTTTTTTACTTCATCAGAACTGAGGGCAGTGACTTTGTAATTCTGTTTTGGCGTAGAGCTGTCATTGACAGCTGGTATACTGTTATGAAGAGCTGGAGGCTGTCGGTGACAGTTCATGCCTGTACGGAATGTTTTTGGAGGGATAGTGGTAATGGACGGCTTTTTACTGTCTATCCCTGTTGGTTCCTGTATATATCTATCATCAGCTGTCATTGACGGTTTTTTATCGTAATTCAAGCCGGTTTGAACTGCCTGTACGGGGATATCAGAAGGTTCATCCTGAATATCTGAGAGAGTGTACGCAGAACCTGTTTCTGGTGCACAAACAGCGTTTAGAGCCTCTACTGAACGTGATTCAGAAGAAGGACTCTGAAAAGGTTCTGTTTTCTCTCCTCCAGTGAGTAGAGTAGAAAGGTCTACCTGAGGAGTTCCCTCCATATTTTCCCTTTCAGGGGATTCAGCAGGTATCTCAGGAGTCTCTACTTCCTTCTGTACAGGCGTTTGGGAGGACTTGGATGTAGTCCCTTCAAGAGGCTGCAAGGCATCAGTTACAGAACAAGTAGAGTCTACAGGTGCAGCAATCTCTCCGGATTGTTCAATTGTGACGGTCGACTCTTCACAATATGGTAAATCTGTTGAAGAAACGTCAACGCCAATGGTTGCATCAGAACTTGGCGGCGTTAAGCTCTCTTCAGCAAAGGGAGGTTCTACTGCTGAGGATTCGACGGTGATTTCTGCATCGTCGGACATGGCATCTATGGCCTCATCAGATTGCTGGGCAGATTGATGCTTCGGCGGCTGGCTCATTTTGCGCATCTTAGCGGCCGCTTCTCGAAGGTCGGCACCGAGAGCGAAGGTAAAGTCCGGCATGCTTGATTTCTTAGCCATGTCAGTTCCTTACGGAAGGAAGAGGATAAAGTGGACGGAGAGGAAGGGAGCCTTTTCTTGTCGAGAGAATACTTTACTTATAGGTAACATGTGCGGGGGACAATAGAATTTGGCTCATAAGTGTACACTTTGTTTCTTCCGGGAAAGAATTGAATGTTACCAACTGTAAACTTGTAATCCGAAAATTTAGGAATATAAGACTACAAGACAGGCATCTTTTGTTCCATGCCCATCTTTGAATAATCATGCGTTCTTGGGATCAAGGCGGGCTTCCATTTCCTGTGCCAACTCACGATAGCTGCGGCAGGAAGAACAACCGTCGTCATAGTCACAGACCGCAAGGTTACTCATAACAGCTTTATTTAGTGTAGTATTTCTGGGGATAGTCGTACGGAAGACCATTTCTTCGCCGAAGGTCCCGATTGCCACATTACGGATGGTTTTCGCGGCGTTATTGCGGCCATCGTACATGGTCAGCAGTACGCCCATGATCGCAAGGTTCGATTCGGTGTCAGCGCGCAGGGTTTCCGCGACTTTGATAAGATGGCTTACGCCGGAAAGGGCATAAGTGTCCTCAACCCCAACCGGAATGATGATATAGTCCGTAATGATAAGCGCATTGGTCAGGAGCGCACCCTCAATGGTGGGCGGGCAATCCAGCAGAATGTAATCGTAGGTGTTCAGGGCTGCCTTATCGAGCGCTTGCCGGAAACCGAAAAAGCGCTTGATGGAATTGGAAAGCGTGCTTACCGTAGCGTATACGTTCAGATTGGCAGGGATCAGATCCAGCCCTTCGTATTTGGAAGGCACGGCCGCTGCCGAAAACGAGAGCCCGGTAAAGAGGTTTGCCACTGTGCGGGGTTGCTCGTATGGGGATACGGTTCCGAGGGTCAGTGACGCGTTTCCCTGAGGATCACAGTCCACAACAAGCACACGGCGTTTGCGTTTAGCGAGGCAATACGCTACGTTAACAGTGCTCGCGGTCTTGCCTACGCCACCTTTGTGGTTTGCAAAAGCAATGACTTTCGCTGCCATGAGATCCTCCAATTTGCGTGTGATGTGTCGAATTTTTTGCATGATACTCAAAAAAAGTCAATGATCATCCTCAATAAAAGCGGTAAATGGATGCGGGCAATACTCGCCATCAGTGTTTTTTAGAGTCGGAAATGGACGGCTGGGCCGAGGGAAGAAAGGCCTTTTGCGGAGTTTGACACCTTTTTCTTCTATGGATGCGTGCCCGGCACCTCCGGGGTTCAGCACTTTCCGGCGGCTCTTGCGCCGTCCGGATGGCAAGCTGGCGCTCTAATGCGGAATGTTGCCATGACCAATAAGATGAAATCCGTGGGTGAAGCGTTGCAAGGCTTTCTTGAGACGGCTGTCCCCTCCCCTCTTTCTGCTGAGGAGCGGGAACGCCTGAGGCTGTATAATCCTACGCTTGCCGCACAGATCGATGCGCTCGACTGGAAGGATGTTCCGTCGTTTATCGTTGCGATCATTGAAGAGTGGCGTAGAAGTGGAAGCCCTTCCTCCAAAGCTTGTCATCCGCTTGCCGCGCCTGAGGAGCGGAAACGGCCCTCGCCTGTGAGCCTTGAGGAGCTGGCTCGTGAACAGGCGCGAGAGGTGGCGTGCGAGGTTGTCAGGACGGCTTCTCCAAAGCCTATCCCTGCGCCTAGCCCGGTTGAGAGCGCCCCTGTCGCAACACCCCTGCCAGCTCCTAAGGAGGAGGAACGCCCTTCGCTTTGGTGTGGCTATCCAACCAGTATTGCACGTGTTTCGCCATTTTTTCCGATGAATAACCTTGAAAAGGGACGCCGGGATGCTCTCATGCGTGATCCCGATATTACATCGCGTGAAAAAGGCAGCATCGCGGCATCAGGGGCTTTCTTCTTTAAAGAACGCATTTCTTCGGGGCCGTGGGGTGATATCCTTTATACAGGGCCGAAACTCAGTGTTGAGGAAGAGGATGTGCTGATGGCTCTGCTGGCGATCATTGAATCCGGGGCGGAAGGGGCCGAGGCTCGTCATGCTCGTTCGGCAGGAGCACTTTCCGTGAAGGATACGGAAGAAGGTTTTGTGCCCGTCGCCCCAAATCTTCCCGAGGCGCCGTATGTTTCTGGCGGCGTGGAGGCTTTTCCGGAACCCGTGCGTTCGGCATTCCCGGAGAGCGGTACGGGAAAATTTACGTATCGTGGCCCATTGCTGCCGATTCTGCGTCTGATGGGGCATAAAAGGCCGGGAAAGAACCATTATACGCGCTTGGTAACTGGGCTCACATGCCTCGCGCACGGGACTATAGAATTAGTGGTGCGTGAAAGGGGGCAAGAGACGTTTTACGACCTTACGCACATTATCTCGAATTTGCGCCTGCGCGGGAAAAATGATGCGGAACGGGATATTTCAGTAACGATCAGCCCGTTCTTCCGGGAAATGTACGTGGCCAATCGGCTCACTTGGATTGACGTGGCCAAACGTTTTCAGATCAGGGGAAGCATTGCGAAGGCAATGTATCGCTTCTGCCAGTCGCACAGGGAAAATCCTGTTTTTCGGGGGGATATCCGCACGCTGGCATTGGCGCTGAATATGGATCTGCGTTCGCCGTTAAAGGAAACACGCCGACAGATTCGGGACGCCATCGCGGAACTGGCGGAAAAGAAGGTGTTGGAGAAAACCAGTATTCTGACCAAGGGGAATATCGTGATCCTCAACCGTACAGCTGAAGCCCTCCCGTCCCGGAGGCGAGGGCGCAGGAAAGAGGACTAGACACAAGCGAGGCCGTGTTAAACGGCCTTTTTTATGTGCTACTCTTGCGCCTTACGCGCAGGAATGGTCGCGTAGTCCTTACTGACGCTCCATCATTATGTATGCTCCCCTCCGTTTTCCCTGTTGGCAGTGATGGGATATCTCTTCTGCCAGTGGCCGTTTGAACGTTTTGTGTGTTAATAAAATATACAATATTTTTCAGTATGTTAAATGTATTTAGTGGGCATATTGCCGTATGGGTGCCCCCCCAATGCTCTTCCATCCTCTCTTCTGAAAAGCCATGTGACAACTGATGCATGTCATAATCCGTCACGAACTCACCTTAGCTGTCATCATCGATAACATGCTGTTTTCGTTGACACCTGGAACAACGTTTCAGAATTTTCCCGTTTAAGCCCTCGGTGGGCTCAGGGGAATCAAACATAAGGGAATATGATCTTTTTGAATTATTTTAACATAATATTTCAATATATTAAGGTAAAATAGCGAGTATTTTGCCGACTTGTTTTGGATGGAAAAAATTTATGGCCTCCGCTTTGAGATGACACCTCTCTACCGTATTTCAGCGTTTGTCATTGTGCAAATAAAGTTTGTTATTTTAACATAATATAGTTTATTTGTGACCATTTTGCCGTGTTGTTTTTGTATGTCTGACAGTGCCAGTCCGGAGCTATCATTGTCAGTCATCCACTGCTGTTTGCAGATGTTGTCTGGCGGTAACAGGTGATGATGACCAGAAACAGTTTGTCCAAAGAAACCGGCGGAGAAACGCGCTGGATGGATACCTGTTGAAAGTTGTCAGTGACAGCCGTTGACTGATGAAAATGACTGTGGAAACAGTATTCTCAAGAAAAGTCACTCTCAGAGAAGATGTTCTTAGCTCTTATGAGAAACGGTATGGGATGGGAGTGCTTGAAGAGCGCCAGCGTACAAGAAGCTCGACGTACCACACTCGCGGAAGATTCCGCACGTCAAGGATTACGGCAAGACAGCCTCATCCGGTGGCAAGGCGGCATAAAAGAGGAGATCCGCTTGAGGTGGCCATGCTACCGTAAGAACCTCATGACGGGGAAAAAGTATCGCCCCGGTTCGGCGGTCGAACCGGGGCGCAAGGAGGAGGTTGGGTCGAAGAGGTCGAGAGGGCTCCGACCCGTTGTGCTCGTAAGGAAACGAGCATTTCGAAGGAAGGCGTTCTTAGTGCTTACAGAGTTTCGATGACAGCCTTGGTCCATTCCTGGATTTCCGGCTGGTCGGACTGGGCCTGTCCGTCGATTTTAAGGCCTTCAACGACGACATCCGCGCCAAGCCGTTCAAGAGCGGCTTCGATAACGTCGACAGCTCCACAGAAGTATGTGAAGTTGCTGTCCCCTGTAGCGAAACAGGCTACTTTGTGCCCCTTGGCGTTGATGAGGTCGAACTGCTGGAACAACGCGTCAAAGTCGTCCTGCAGGATTATTTCGTCGTCGCCCCATGCGGAACAACCGAAAAGGATCATATCCCATCCATCGCAAAGGCCGGGCGCACTGGCGTCAGCGGCGTTGAGGAGGGTAGTCTCATGCCCAGCTTCTTGGATAAGGCGTCCGAGGATTTCCGCGAGAGCTTCCGTGTTGCCGGTCGTGGAGCCGTAAACAATCAGTACTTTGCTCATGATGTACTCCATGATGAAACGGTTTTGTCCTTGCACTCTCGCTCTTTTGGGCTGGAAAAGGCAATGAGAACACGCGAAGCTGAGAAACACCCATGTATTAGGAAATTTCTTTGCCGGATGCCGAAGGACTGCTTCCGAGGGGGGGGGATCGGCATCCGGCTGGGAAGCCGGGCCAACCACTTCCCGGCTTCTGTGCCGATTTCTCGGCAACAGTTTGACTGGAGACGGGATACTGCCTGTTTCCTCGTCGTCCATGAAAAGATAATAATGAAATTGAAATTCTTTTTCAAGTATAATTTTTGTTTTTTATAGGACTCCTGGAAAGAATGTATGTTAATATATTGAAAATAAAAGATAAAATTTATATTTTGTAAAAAGAGGATTCCTCTAAAGAGATGAAAAACAGAAGATGGAACCGTTCCTGGGCGTATCCGGCTGCATCTGCCATCCGGAAGCCCCATGTCGTTGTTATGCGAGGAGAGGGAGAGATTTGTGCATTTCCAAAAACACGCCGTACATTGTGGCCTGCCTCTAGAGATAGTGGCTGGAGCGTTGTTCTTTAAACGAGCTCTCGTTTCAAAGGGAAAACACTTCAGAACGCTGCGGGCAGAAATTCGATCTTTATGGAACCCTCTGGGAAGGGAGATAGATGCAAAGTGACAGCGTTGGGGAAGGGGGCAGAAAAGCCTCCCTTCCCCAACGCTTCTGTATCCTCTCAAAAGAAATGTACGCTTGCCGAATCCACCATCGCCGATCATCGATCCTTGGCAAGCGGTTCGAAGGCGGTGTACTGCGGCAGGAAAGCCAGTTCTACGGTCCCGACGCGCCCGTTGCGGTGCTTGCCGATGATAAGTTCCGCGATGCCTTTTTTCGGCGTATCGGGCTTGTATACCTCGTCGCGGTAAAGGAAGATCACGATGTCCGCATCCTGTTCAATGGCTCCGGATTCACGCAGGTCCGAGAGCATGGGGCGGTTGTCTTTACGTTCTTCAACTTTACGGTTGAGCTGCGAAAGGGCCACGACCGGTACGTCGAGCTCTTTGGCTATAGCCTTGAGCGAGCGGGAGATATCCGAAATTTCGAGTTCACGGGAGTCCGTGCGCCGTGAAGAGCGCATAAGTTGCAAATAGTCGACCACGATGAGCCCGAGGCCGTGCTCGGCCTTGAGCCGCCGTGCCTGTGAACGGAGTTCAAGAGTGCTGATGGCGGGCGTTTCGTTGATGAACAGCGGCGCGGTCCGGAGCAGATCTGCGGTTTCGAAGAAGCGTGCTCCCTCGGCTTTGCTGAGGCGGCCTGTGGAAAGCTGCTCCTGCGGAATCTTTCCCCACAGGCTGATCATACGCTGGACAAGCTGGTGTTCGGACATTTCCAGCGAGAAAATGCCCACGGGCGCGCCTTCGCTGATGGCGGCACGCATGGCGAGGTTGAGGGCGAGGGCGGTTTTGCCCATCGCAGGGCGCGCCGCGATGATGATCAGATCCGAAGGCTGGAGCCCCCGTGTGATGGCGTCGAGTTCGGGATAGCCAGTAGCGAGCCCGGAGATCCCCCCCTCTGCGGGTTTGAGCACGGCGTCCACCACGTCTCCCACGAGCGCCTGCACCGGCCGGAATCCGCCGGAACTGGTGCGGCTGGATACCGCCATAACGGATTGCTCGGCCTCGTCGATGAGCCCGGCCAGATCCTTTGAAGTGTCGAAGCCCGTCGAAACGATTTTAGCCCCCGCCTCGATGAGCCCGCGCTGGATGGATTTGTCGCGTACGAGCTTGGCATAATACTCGGCGTTTGCCGCGCTGACATGCGACTGCGCCAGATCCGCGATATAAGCCGCGCCGCCCGCCTGTTCCAGCGAGCCTTGATCGCGCAGATGTTCCGCAAGGGTAACGAGATCCACTGGCCGGTTATCGGTGTGAAGCCCGAGGGCGGCCGCGTACAGCGTCTGATGCGCGGGCAGGTAAAAATCTTCCGGGTGCAGCATGGGGGCGATCTGCCCCATTGCGGAAGGGCGCAGGATCAGTCCGGCGAGCACGGCCCGCTCGGCTTCCACACTGTGGGGCGGGACCCGGCGCGCGAGATCCGTTGTGGCTGTTTCGAATTCTGTCTTCATGGCGTTGTGTGAAAAAGGTTGGAGGCGCCGTCCGCGCCCTTTCTTCCAAGGGTAGGATTTTTCGGCGAAAAGGGAAAGGCCTGCCAAACGAACTCCTTCGGCCTGTTGAAGCGCTGATCCACAGCCGTTTTCCTGTTTGGGTCAGGGTGGCTTCTGCTTTTTCTGTGGGCGGATGAAGCTTTCTTATGTCCTCCTTTGTTTTCTGAAATACTGAGGAGGCCCTCACAGCCCTTGCGCATGAAGGTGTTTCGGGGGATCGCGGAGGGCATTTGGCCGTATCCCGGTGGCCGATATACCGAAAAAGGGTGGGTATGGAGCCGCATCCTGGAGGGCATATTGCCGCAGGCGGTCATTCTGACGAACCGTACCACTCCTGCCCAACGATAAGGGCAGGCTTATCCCGCTCCGCCTGAGGGCGCCGGGGTTTGCCATCCTTTTCCGTACGGCATAGCCCCCGTTATGGATATGAGGATTTTTATATTTTTCGCCGGGTTTTCACTAAAGGGGTTGGAATGCTTCCTTGGAGCATGTGCATCATACTGCGTAACCTGTTTTTGCAGTCAAGGTAACGGTACGGGAAACGATTGTATGGTAAGGGAGGTGACCGTTTTCCATCTTCCTTTTACGCAGCCGTCCTATTGTTGGGGCCTCTGTGTAACGAAGGGGAACTGTCCCACATCCGAAAAACCGCGATTCATTCGTGGGAAGATAATCTCTTCAAGAGCCTGTATTTTCCCGTTTGAGGCACCTTTTTGCCTCCTTGACGCCCTTCGGGACACAGGCTAGTGATCACAAAATATTTTTTGATCTGGTGCCCCTATGCAAACAATCGCTTCCCGTTCCGAGGACGTCGTCCGCCGTTTTTTTGATGCTTACCTCCATTTACGCGATCTGGATAAAACGCTTGAGTGCCTCGCTGACGATATCCGCTGGATAGGGACAGGAGATTTTGAACGTGCCGGCAAGGGTTTTTGCGATTGCCGCGAGCTGCTTATCGAGGAGTTCAAGGCCACGCCGGGCTCCTTCGACGTGAAGCTGCGGAATCTCTATTCCGTGGAAGCGGGCAAGGCGTGCTATACGGACGGCGACATGAGCGTCGTCGATCCATCCAGCGGAAAAGGGGTGAACGTCCGCATTTCCGCGATGTGCGGCGAAGTCCCGGATGGGCGCTGCCTCATCCAGGGCATCCACGCCTCCCTTCCCAGCGGCGAACAGCCGGACGGCGAATTCTTCCCAACCTCTTTCCTTGGGGAAGGGAACGAGCTTTCCTCGCAGTCCCGGCGCAGCGCGTTCCAGCTGCTTAAAAACAGCATTCCCGGCGGGCTTATCGGCGGCTATATCGAAAAAGGCTTCCCCCTCTATTTCATCAACGATCAGCTCCTCGGGTACCTTGGATATAGTTCGTATGAAGATTTTGTGGAGGACACGGGAGGGATGGTTGAAAACGGTATCCATCCCTGCGACCGCGACCGCGTCAACACTCTAGTCAATGAGTCGATGACCGTCACTGACAGCTATGAAGTCTCCTATCGGATGCTCAGGCGGGACGGGTCCTACATTTGGGTCCTTGACCGGGGATTGCGCAATATTTCCGAGGACGGGCGGCCCGTTATCGTCAGCATCGTCGTCGACATCACCCGTTCCCATGAGCTTCAGGAGCAGCTTCAGCAAAGCGTGGTTTCGCTCAAGGAAAAGAACGCCGAGCTGGAAGCCTGCCACGCCGTGGTGTTCAACGGTTTTGCAAAGCTCGCCGCCGATGCCGAGTACACCATCCTTGAGGCCAATGATCAGTTTTTCTGTATGATCGGGTATACGCGGGAAGAAGTCCGCGGCCAGTTCGGCAATCGCGCCATCAACTTTGTGTATGCCGAAGATTTGATCGTGGGCAACGACGAGATCCGCAACCGCAAAGCCACCGGGCGGTTCAGCATCCCTTTCCGCGTCCGCCGGAAGGACGGCAGCGACATATGGGTGCGCTTGGACGCCTGCCGCGCGGAAGAGCGGTGGAACGGTCATGAGGTGCTGTACTGCTTCTATACCGACATTGACGAGCAGCAGCGCCGTGAGGCCGACTACCGCCGCCAGCGTTATTTTATGTCTTTGATCGATTCCAGCCTTGAGGGGGGCTTTTTCGTTACTGACGGAGGCGACGAGCGGCGCTTGGCCTACATCAGCGAGGGGATGCTGCATTTCCTCGGCTATGAGCCGGACGTTTTCCAGGGGTTGATGGCGGGCGGCCTTGAGGCCATTGTTTGCTCCGATGACGTGGCCCTTTTCCGCACCGCATGGCGCGAGGCCGTGAACGGTTGCTATGAGCAGGAATACCGCATCAGAAAAGGAGACGGGCAGGTCATCTGGGTCCTTGAAAAGGGGCGGCTCGTTGTGGACGGGGAAGGAGAGCCCGTGTGCATCTGCCTGCTCCTCGACATCACCGAACGCAAAATGCGGCAGGACGAGCTGATCCGCCAGACCCGGCTCGATCCGCTCACGGGGCTCTACAACCGCGAGTACGCGCAGCAGTTTATCCAGACGTATTTGGATATCCACCGCGGAGGGCATTCTTCCGCCCTGCTGGTGTTCGATCTCGATCATTTCAAGCGCGTCAACGATCGCTATGGCCACCTGCGCGGCGACGCCGTGCTGATCGCTTTCGCCAAGCTGTTGCAGGAATCTTTCCGTACCCGGGATTTTGTGGCCCGCACGGGCGGGGATGAATTCATCGCCTTCATGCAGGATGTCCCTTCGCGCACCGAGGCGCTGGACGTCTCCAGGCGCATCCGGGAAGCCATGTCCGCCACGCTTGGCAATGAATATGCGGATTGCAAGCTTTCCGTGAGCATCGGCGTGGCCTATTCCCATGAGCAGATCTCTTACGATGCCCTGTTCCAGCTCGCGGACGACGATATGTACCGGATGAAATTCCGAGCCCGGGGAGGCAGAGAACTGGACGAGCTTCCGGTTTACGACTCGGAAGGAGAGCATTCCTGCCTGTTCCGGTATGCTTACGGCCTTGTTCTGCGCATCGATCTCGATACGGGGTTGTACACCGTGCCGTATGGGGAATTCCTCGCCCGAAAGAAGATCCCGTCCCAAGGCGACTATGAGGCCATGCTCAAGGAGGCGGTACGCTCCAACATCGTCGCTGAGGATAGCGAAGACGTGTATGCGCTTTGCCGCATCGAAAATTTGCGGCAGGTGTTCGAGTCGGACAAACGGGAACTCCTTTGTGAATACCGGGCGAAGATGTCCGCAGGGGGAACCCGGTGGATCCAGTCACGGTTCTTCTTCGCCACGTCGGGCCGTTCCCGGCTGTGCTACAGCACTATCACCGACATCACCGAGACACGGCATGAGCGCGAGCGCAGCCGCGTCGCCCTGCTGTATGACTTTGCCCTGAGTGAGGAGTCCGGGGAAATCTACGAATGCAACCTCACCCGGAACACCTTCCGCATCATCCGGCACTCCAGCGGGACGTTCCTCCCGCTTCCCGATGAGGGCAGGCTGGACGACCTGAAGGCGATGGTGAGGGAGTCCATGATCCACCCCGAAGATCTGGAGCGTTACGACAGGGTTGTCGCAAACGCCCGTTCTCTCCGGCTGAACGACGGCGTGTTGAAGGAAGATTTCCGTTGCCTGTGGCGGGATGACAGTTACCATTGGGTAACAGCAAACGTCCTGTGCGTGGAAGATGCGGACAAGCTTCATTTCGTCTGGGTGCACGGCATCGACGACCGCAAACGGCTGGACGAATTTTCCCGCGAGAATGCCGAGCTCCAGCGGCTGCATATGATGGACGAGCGTTACCGGATCATCGTGGAGCAGACCAAGAGCGTGGTGTTCGACTGGGGGCCGGAACAACAGCTGCATTATGCGCCGTATTTGGGCTCGCTGCTGGATTGCCGCAACAATCCCGGCAATGTGCCGGACATGCTCCGGTCATTGACGGTGCACCCGCGTGACATGGCCGATTTCAAGGCGTTTCACGCTTCGCTGTACCGTGAGGATCAGGTGGAGACGACGGTGCGCCTGCGCCGCCGTGACGGCGCGTTCATTTGGTGCCGCATCGCGGCGACGCTCAAGCGCGATGCGCAGGGCAAGCTCCTGCGTATTGTGGGTACGATCTCGGACATGGATGATAACGTGCGGGCACTGCGCCATCTGCGCTATCAGGCGGAGCACGATCCGGTTACGGGATACAGCAATTTCGCCAAGTTCAAGACGGACGCGGCGGAATTGCTGGCCGCTCGCGGCGACCGCAAATATTCGCTCTGGTACTGCGATATCCGCAACTTCAAGTTCATCAATGATATCTACGGATACGACATCGGCGACGAGTTGCTCAGCTACTGGGCCGAGCTCATCGCGGAAGGCGCGCGCCCGGGAGAGACGTTCGGGCGTATTTCCGGCGACAACTTTGCCCTGCTGCGGTGCTATCGGGATATCGACGATCTGGTGGCGCGGTTCCTGCGCTGTTCGGATCTGCTGACCCGGTTTGAAGGGTTGGCGAATCGCCGGTTCCGCGTGGAGATGATCGCGGGTATTTATCTGGTCGAGCGTCCAGAGGACATTCTCAGCATCGACGATATGCTCGACCGGGCGAACCTTGCGCAGAAGAGCGTAAAACATCTCAGCGGCAGCAAGTACGCCTTATATTCCGAGGAGATGCGCAAGCGGGTTCTTTACGAAAAGAACATCGAGAGCTGCATGGAGGAGGCCCTGCGCAATCGGGAGTTCTGCCTCCATCTTCAGCCGCAGGTGGATATCCAGCACGGCGACGCGCTGTTTGGCGCCGAAGTCCTGGTGCGTTGGGAGCGCCCGGGATACGGGATGGTCTCGCCCGGCGACTTCATCCCGCTGTTCGAGCGCAACGGGTTCATCGTGGATCTGGATGCTTTTGTGTTCGAAGAGGCGTGCGCCTATCTGGCGTCCCGGGGTTCGCGCGGCCTGCCTCCGTTGAGGCTTTCGGTGAATGTGTCTCGCCTGAGCATTGCGCAGGGCGATTTCCTCGACCGTTATTCAGCGATCCGTGACAAGTACGGTATCGATTCCGGAATGCTTGAGCTTGAGTGCACCGAGACGATGGTGATCCGTAACTTCGCGCTGTTCCGTGAACTGATGGCGGCCCTTCCGTCCCGTGGGTTCCGCAGTGCGATGGACGATTTCGGCACGGGGTACTCGTCGCTCAACATGCTCAAGGAGATCGCGCTCGACGTGCTCAAGCTGGACATCGCCTTTTTCCGCGACACCGAAGGCACGCCCCGCGAGCGCGCCGTGGTTGAGAGCATTGTGCAGATGGCCCGCGCACTCGGCATGTCCACCGTCGCCGAAGGCGTTGAGAAGCAGGAGCAGGTGGAGTTTCTCCGCTCGATCGGGTGCAGCGCGATTCAGGGCTACATTTTTTCCCGACCCGTCCCGCTCACTCTCTTTGAGTCCGTCGAGGCCAGTTTTCCTCTGTATGTAGAAGGGTAGGGGGAAAACCGGGGGAGGGGGAAACTTTCTAGAGAAAGTTTCCCCCTCCCCCGGAC
>PPYE01502139.1_pt1 | contig 14269 bp, 8 predicted proteins | sample 1559881 | NCBI WGS metagenome assembly PPYE01 (sample SAMN08240022, study PRJNA423297) | Human gut metagenome, whole genome shotgun sequencing project.
ACACTGCTACCATTACCACTGCTTTGAAAAATACATTTGCTTTCATAATCGTTATTTTTTTATTGTTATTATTCTTTGGGTTTGTGGCTGCTGTTTTTTCTCAACCGCCTTCACATATAGATAGTCAATAGCCGTGCCAAAGATATAACAACCTGACTATCAATAGATATAACTTTTCAGATAGCGTTCATTTCCGAACAGCTGTCCGCTCACAACCGGACAGTGAGATTAATTTTGCCCGTTAACGTAAAAATAACATTGGAAGAAGGAAGATAAATATAACCTGATAAAGCTTCATTCCTCCAAAACCCTTATCAGGTCTTAATAAAAAGAACTTCTTTCTTAAAGTATGTTTAATAACATTCTTTTTTACTTGGATAATTTGCAGATTTCGCTAAAGTCCGTATCTTTGCAACGTGTTTTTCATAGTATTAGATTTAAGGTTAACAAAGGTTGGAGCAAGGCGTTGCTCCTTTTTTTATGCCCATACCTCTCAAATCCCCCTTCCAACTGCATCAACTCCACACCGATTTTTACGCAACTTTGTGGTTATCTGAAAATAATCCCGTAAATTTGTTCCCAATTAATGAAATAACATAATAAATCACTATAAACAAAAGGATTATCGCTATGGAATATAATTTCAGGGATATTGAAAAGAAGTGGCAAAAACGGTGGGTAGAAAGTAAAACCTACCAGGTGAAGGAAGATGAATCGAAACAAAAATTCTATGTGCTGAATATGTTTCCCTATCCGTCGGGAGCAGGACTACATGTAGGACATCCGCTGGGATATATTGCTTCGGACATTTACGCCCGCTACAAACGCCTGCAAGGTTTCAATGTACTGAATCCTATGGGATATGACGCATATGGCCTGCCTGCCGAACAGTATGCTATCCAAACAGGGCAACACCCTGCTATTACAACCATAAAGAATATCGACCGCTATCGGGAGCAATTAGATAAAATAGGGTTCTCTTTTGACTGGAACCGCGAAATACGTACATGTGATCCGGAATATTATCATTGGACACAATGGGCGTTTATGAAAATGTTCAATAGCTATTATTGTAACGATGAACAGCAGGCACGCCCTATCGAAGAGCTTATCCAGGCTTTCGGAATCTACGGAACAGAAGGTATGAACGTTGCTTGTAGTGAGGAACTCAACTTTACTGCTGACGAGTGGAAAGCAAAAAGTGAAAAAGAGCAGCAGGAAATCCTGATGAATTATCGTATCGCTTACCTGGGCAACACCATGGTGAACTGGTGCCCGGATTTAGGAACAGTACTTGCCAACGATGAAGTTGTAGACGGTGTTTCCGAGCGCGGTGGTTTCCCGGTTATCCAAAAGGTAATGCGCCAGTGGTGTCTCCGTGTATCTGCTTATGCCCAACGTCTGCTCGATGGTCTGGATACTGTAGAATGGACAGATTCTCTGAAAGAAACTCAGCGCAATTGGATTGGCCGTTCAGAAGGTGCCGAAATGCAGTTTAAAGTGAAAGACTCTGATATTGAATTCACCATTTTTACCACTCGTGCCGATACAGTATTCGGTGTAACCTTCATGGTACTTGCCCCCGAAAGTGAACTTGTGGCACAGCTCACCACTCCCGGACAACAAGCAGAAGTAGATGCTTACCTTGAACGCACCAAAAAGCGTACGGAACGTGAACGTATTGCCGACCGCAGTGTAAGCGGTGTATTCTCCGGAAGCTATGCCATCAACCCGCTGACAAACGAAGCTATCCCCGTATGGATCAGTGATTATGTATTGGCAGGTTATGGCACGGGAGCTATCATGGCCGTACCTGCACATGACAGTCGTGACTATGCGTTTGCCAAACACTTCGGCCTTGAAATCCGTCCGCTGATCGAAGGTTGTGATGTCAGTGAAGAAAGCTTCGATGCCAAAGAAGGTATCATGATGAACTCTCCACGTCCGGGTGCTCCCGAAGGTGGACTGGTATTGAATGGTCTGACCGTAAAAGAAGCCATTGCCAAAACAAAAGAATATATCCAAACTTCCGGACTGGGACGGGTAAAAGTTAACTTCCGCTTGCGCGACGCCATTTTCTCGCGCCAACGTTATTGGGGTGAACCCTTCCCGGTTTACTACAAAGACGGTATGCCCTATATGATTGACGAAGCCTGTCTGCCGCTCGAATTGCCGGAAGTTGACAAATTCCTGCCTACCGAAACCGGTGAACCTCCATTGGGACATGCTACCAAATGGGCATGGGACACTGTAAACAAGTGCATAACCGAAAACGACAAGATAGATAATATATCGATCTTCCCGCTCGAACTCAACACAATGCCGGGCTTTGCAGGTTCTTCTGCATACTACCTCCGCTATATGGACCCGCGCAATACCCAGGCACTTGTTGATCCCGCTATCTGCCAGTACTGGAAGAACGTTGATCTCTATGTAGGCGGTACGGAACATGCAACCGGACACCTGATTTACTCTCGTTTCTGGAATAAATTCCTGTATGACCTCAATGTTTCTGTAATGGAAGAACCGTTCCAGAAACTCGTAAACCAGGGAATGATACAAGGACGCAGTAACTTTGTATACCGCATCAAGAATACCAATACGTTCGTTTCTCTGAACCTGAAAGATCAGTACGATGTCACCCCTATCCATGTAGATGTAAACATCGTATCCAATGATATTCTCGATCTGGAAGCTTTCAAAGCATGGCGTCCTGAATTTGAAACGGCAGAATTCATTCTTGAAGACGGCAAATATATCTGTGGCTGGGCAGTTGAAAAGATGAGTAAATCAATGTTCAACGTTGTGAACCCGGATATGATTGTAGAGAAATACGGTGCCGATACACTCCGCATGTACGAAATGTTCCTCGGCCCGGTAGAACAAGCCAAACCGTGGGATACAAACGGTATTGACGGTGTGCACCGCTTTATCCGTAAATTCTGGGCACTGTTCTATAACCGTAATGACGAGTATATCGTAACAGACGAACCGGCTACCAAAGAAGAGTTGAAGTCATTGCACAAACTGATTAAGAAAGTGACGAGTGACATCGAGCAATTCTCTTATAATACTTCAGTAAGCGCATTCATGATCTGTGTAAATGAACTCAGTACACTGAAATGTAGCAAGAAAGAGATATTGGAGAAATTGGTAATCGTCCTTGCTCCCTTCGCTCCGCACGTATGCGAAGAGCTATGGGATACATTGGGAAATACAACCTCTGTCTGCGATGCCCAATGGCCTGCTTTCAACGAAGAATACCTGAAGGAAGACGTAGTAAACTACACCATCTCTTTCAACGGTAAAGCCCGTTTTACTATGGAGTTTCCGGCAGATGCTGCCAGTGATGCTATCCAGGCGGAAGTATTGGCGGACGAACGTTCTCAGAAGTGGACGGAAGGTAAAACTCCGAAAAAGGTAATTGTAGTGCCGAAGAAGATTGTAAACGTTGTGATTTAAAATAAAATCTATATGTATAAACCTACAAAAGCTGAAGTGATGCGGGAAGCCAGAGATTACATCTTCATCACACTCGGATTGTTCAGTTATGCCCTCGGATGGGCTGCTTTTCTGATCCCGTATCAGATTACCACCGGGGGTACAACAGGTATTGGTGCCATCATCTATTATGCCACTGGATTTCCCATCCAATGGTCGTATTTCATCATCAATGCCGTACTGATGACCTTTGCTATCAAGATACTTGGTCCGAAGTTCAGCATCAAAACCACGTATGCCATCTTTATGCTTACGTTTTTGCTATGGTTTCTGCAATTAGTGGTAAACGGGACGGACGGTATTCCTCCCAAAGTATTGGGTGAAGGACAAGACTTCATGGCCTGCCTGATCGGAGCAGCGATGTGTGGTATAGGTTTAGGTGTAGTATTCAACTGTAACGGAAGCACCGGCGGTACGGATATCATTGCCGCTATCGTCAACAAATACAAAGATGTCACCTTAGGACGCATGATCATGATTTGTGACGTTGTCATCATCAGTTCTTGTTATTTCATTTTCAACGACTGGCGAAGAGTGATATTTGGCTTTGTAACGTTGCTTATCATCGGTTTCGTTCTGGACTATATTGTAAATAGCGCCCGTCAATCCGTACAGTTCTTTATTTTCTCTAAAGACTACGAAAAGATTGCCGACCGTATAACCAAAGAGACCCACCGCGGAGTGACCGTACTCGATGGTATAGGATGGTATAGCAAGCACAATGTAAAAGTGCTTGTAGTACTTGCCTACAAACGTCAGTCGGTTGAGATATTCCGGTTGGTAAAGGATATAGATCCGAATGCGTTTATCTCTCAAAGTTCCGTCATTGGAGTATACGGAGAGGGATTTGACAGGCTGAAGGTAAAATAGAAGCAACTTGTATCTTCAACCATTAAAACACAGATTAACGCTAATTATCGCAGATTTAATTCAATCTTTGCGTAAATTCGCGTTAATCAGTGTTTTTTTACATTTAACGCATTCTGTTTATAGATATTATACGCTCATTTAAGGTATATCGATAGCTCCGTAAGGCAAATCCATTGCCGCTCCCTCTTCTATCTCAAGACAGGCATTGTCACGTAACTTAATCACACCGTTGTTCTTTACTACAATCGTTCCCCCCTTCTGTACTACAACTCTTGCATTCAAGATATTGCCTCCATCCACTTCAAGCGTAGTCCCCGAACGAACTATCACCGATGAAGTATTATTCAAGGTCATCGTTTTCCCATTGGGAATTACCAGCCGTCCCGATTGTAATACCACATTTCCACACGGAGATTCCCCGTCCCATGTTTCATTGGCATTTACCAGCATTGGTTTACAAACTGTTGGAAAATACTCTCCCGTATTCTGTGGATTACCACGCTTAACACCCCATTCTATAGCTGTAGGAATACCTTCGGTCTTCCATACATACAAATCTTTCTCACTACCGGCTATTATCTCATTTCTTCCATCGTTATCGATATCTGCTACACAAGGAGTATCCAGAAAATTCTCATCCGCTGACACAATCGGAAATCCCAAAATATCACTCCCGTCATTGTGCAAAGCATAAATAAATTTGTTGTTACAACAAAATACGATATCGGGTATGGCGTCTCCGTCTACATCAGCCAAAATAGGAGTATTTATATTGGCTGCATAGGCTATTTGTGGTAGTAATCCATCAATCGACCTGCTAAAAATAGAATCGCCTGTATGTTTCCATGCTTTTACCACTCCACAACCTAATATGACAACTTCCAAATGACCGTCATTGTCTATATCACCCACAGACAAAGTGTGATCTAAAGAAGCACCATTGTCCGTGTAAGGAATCGTCTGGCTTCCATTCCAACCGGCAACCGTCTTATCTCCTTCCAAGCTGATAGCATAGACATGGCTGACTGCTACATCATGTTGTGAAAAGACCAGTTCCTTTTTTCCGTCTCCATTCAGATCACATACCACAGGAGCAGAGCCTAAATTGGCATCTCCCGCTCTCCAGAACGGATTCGTTGTAAAAGCTACCCCATCCTGCCGCCAGATATAAATACCCAATGAATCATACGAAGCTATAATCTCCATCTGCCCGTCATCATCAAGATCAGCAACAGCCAAGGCAGAACTATTGTAATCTTTCCCGCTGATAATATTAGCATTAGGGTTCAACCGTCTCAGTTCATTTCCGTTATGATCCAAAATAAAGATATCAGAAGTCTGATGTGATTTAATAACAACCTCCATCGTCCCATCCGAACTTCCATCCAAATTGGCTATTACCGGACTCTGAAACATCGAATAAGGAATCTTCTTTTCCCACAATAAATCCGGCTTATGATCTCCATCCTTATCAAATGGAGAATAACAGTAAACGGCATTTTTATCTCTGTGGTCATCCTCCCAGGATGATACCACTATATTCTGCTCACCATTGCCTGATAAATCTCCGAAAGCAGCCTGTCCTTTCAACATTACCGGTGTTTTAGCAAATCCACTGACTGTAGTTACATTTCCATCGATATCAAACAGTTCTTCTCCTGTAGGACGGAATCCTACCAAATAACCAATACGAGCACCATATCGATCTTCATAAACCCAGAATAACTCTTGCTTACCATCATTATCCACATCAGCAATATTCGGACAAGATTTAGAGGAATAATTACCTGTAGTAATTCGCCGTGGGAACGGACTAATCACGGGATACGAAGTCCATGTCTGATAAGCTGTACTCCACTCACTTTCATTCCCATTATCCAAAACCGTAGCTACCTTATAATGATATCTTGTCAATTTGGCAAGATTCTCATCCAAATAATATGTAGCAGTTAGTGGAAACTTATTCAACTTCCTGTACGTTCCATTTTCTCCATTATCACTACGATATATATTGTAGCTTATCGACTTTCCCATAGAGGACCAATACACATTAATTGAAGTACTGTCAGCCTGAGATTTAACAGTCGATATGTCTATCATAGCAGGTCTTAATAATGGATTTACCGGAAAGTTCCAAATCTTTCCATATTTATTGCTAACCTGCAATGTAAAATTCAATGTCCCTGTATAGCTACTTGATGTCTGAAATTGAAAAGCAATCGTACTTGTCTTTGTCTCAGTAAAAGGAATAGATGGATAAGTTACTTGTGTAGACGGACACGATGCCTGTACATTGTTTGAGATAAGTACGGCTTTCAATCCCGTAGCTTCAACCCTTCCAATATTCATTAAGTCAATATTCATCTTCACCGTTTCACCTGCTTCCACTATAGTATTCCCATTGCTTGTCCAGATAATTTTTTGATTACCGATTTCAATTTCAGGAGCATAAATATTATCTATCTTAAGTGGTTGAGTTTTAGTTTCACCATTTACTGATATTTGTAGATTCAAGCTTATTCCACTGGAATTATTTCTCAAATGCTCCCCACTGTTTTTATTTATTTTGAAAACGAACGGAGTAACAGATCCCACAACAGTATTACCGGCAATATTCCCAAATGTAGTATTAGCATTTACAATCTCTATATCATCGGATGTACTTACTAAAGATGCTTTTACTCCATTTAATGCGCTGTTTCCGGTGTTCCTCAGTTTTACAGTCAATTCAATCGTTTCTCCGGCATCCAACTGCCCGTCACCATTTCCAATGCTCGCACCAGTCCCTTTGTCATTGTAAATTAGATCTTCAACAGCTATAGCAGGCTCACTACCATTTTGCAATACTTGAATATCTCTTTCAACCGGTCTGAAATTATAGGCAGTGACTGTTACATTCACAACTCCTAATGTCTGTACAGATACATTAATAGTATGACTTCCATTAGTTAGTTGATCCACAATATACAGTTCGTCCTTTTTCTGAATGCAGATTCTTGCAGCATCATTTTGTGGTAAACCATTTATAACTACTGTTATAGTATTATTTCCGGTTTGTAGAGATTCTGGTGTTATTGAAACATTCAATGTGTTGGGAATATCGGTCCAGACTTGCATTTCGGGATCACCAAAAAGGTGGAACGCACAATTATTATGAAAATTGTCTGTCAGATATCCGCTAAACTTATCCATAATCTTTTGATATAAAGATGCTAAATCATATCTATTAGAATTACTTTTATATAATTCATTCAACAAAATATTAAACCTACCATATTCATCAGCCCAACCATTATCTGTATTCCCTAAAAAAGCAACGGCTCCCTTATTCAAATTACTTAAAAAATGTTCCGCGATACAATCTTTTGTAATATCTGCAGGAAAACATCCTCCCGACATTAGGATACTATAATAACTTCCATTATCCAAATTGTCAACATCCCAATTTGATATTGATTCATTTTTATCTTTAGATGAAGTACCCATACTTCCCGGAGATGAATGATCCATATGATAAATTAGATGAAAATGATTCAAACCAGAATTTCCACCATTCTGTAAAGCTGCAACAAAATTAGTTTTATTCAGTTCTTCTCCTTTTTTTGATGAATCTACATATGTATCATTTGTATGCCTACCATTACAAACTGAAGTATTACTTTTACAATTGTAGTGATCATAAATTAACCAACGATTTAATCCTTTTCCATTATAATAATTAGCAATTTCTTCTCTTCCACTATTAGACAAGTTACCTAAAGTATTTTCGCTTTTTGTAATAAAAGCATCCGCAGCCATAGAATTATTAATATAAGAATAATCAATATTCATATCAGCCTTTTCGTAGTGAATAACTTTATCTATAAATGCTTTGGCTTCTACCAAATTTTCGACAGGTGCTCTCCCTAATTTAAACGACCATCCAACATCATTACGATTATCATAATCTGTCGATTCAAAAAATATATTATTCCCATTAGAATTCCAATTTCCTCCCTCTACGCACGAATAATAAAAATCTGTAGCAACCCAATTAGAGCCTCCTTCTCTTGATTTTTTTATACGTGCAGGCACAATATTAGTATCACCACCTAACAACACGAACAAGCGGCCGTAATTCTGCCTCACATAAATCAAATAGTTACGTATTTTCTCTTGCAAATCACTTCCCGGATATGCAGAAGCAATATTTTCTACAGTTTCTATTATGGTCGGTATTCCTTTCTTTGTTTTCCAATCAGCTAATATTTGAAAATTATCTTTTAAAGCTTCATTAGTAATAATCAAATACTCTGGAAATTGTATCCCAATAGTAGAACTTATATTATAAGTTGGTATCGTGTTTTTTATCACATAACTTTCTTTTCTTACCAGTTCTTTTATATTAGGAACTATATCTTTTAGTATTTCTTTATTGTCTATCACTGACCGAATATAGTCTTGGTCTAATTGATATAAATATTCCGATTGTTTCGCTACAGAATAAGAAGATATTGCAGTTTTTGTAACTGAATAATTTAAAGAAAAAGTAATGTCACATATATATAATTCTCTACTGTTAGGAATATATTCCAATGGATAGAATTTAACTTTTACTAAATGATAACCAAAATCTTCTTTTTCTGATATAATTTCAGCGTATTTGCCCGGAAATGGATTTAAAGAATTATAAATAAGGCTATCTGGGTCTACCCACTCCAAATCTTCTTGACCTACAGATACAGGAGGTTGAACTGGATATAATAAAATACCTTCTTTTAGTAATTGCTTTTTTACTTTTTTTACTTGTAAAGATACTTGGGAGTTTATGGGTACAAGAAATGTTTTTATACAATAAGGTAATTGGGGAGCTCCAATAGTTTCTACATATCCTGATGCGGAAGTAATATTGACATATTTATCTATTTCTTGATAAGTAAAATCTTTATTTTCCTCCCATTTTATTACACCCTCAATTTGTGCATACAATATTGTATTAGCCACAATTATTACCAACAAAAAACATATAATTTTTTTCATATCTGTTCTATTTACTAATTTTAAAAACATCCTCAGAAGTATCAGCATAATTAACTTTTATCAACAACAAATCATATGATGTTTGATCTATATCAAAACAATAAAATAAATTATCAACAGTATAATCATGTAACAATATACCAATCGAATTATACAATTGAATTTTTACTATAAATTGATCACTTTGTACATTCATTGTTTGCCCATCTAACCATACCTTTGTTGATTTCACTGATTGATTATTTATAGAAAGTCCATAAACACCCTTAAAATCTTTCCAAACAGGTGAATTCTGATAAGTTTCTATATATTCATATGGAACCCGTAGTTCTATTCCCTCTGGATATATAAATGGATTTCCAATAAGTGACGGAGGGATTGGTGATTTACAAACAAGGTTTTTTAAATATAAAAAATAATTGTCGTAATTTGGAGCTCTAACAGACACCCCTCTCCTTACTCTAAAAGCTAAATTCTCAATACTCTGTAATGATGATGGTAGAATCACTTCAGATATTTCCGTACCATCAAAAGCTCTTTCACTTATAATTTCCGTTCCTTCAGGTACAATATAATTGTTACATGTGGAATTAACAACTGGGGGATGTAGTAGTAAACACCTTCTATCTTTTGAAAAAAGAACACCATCAACCAAAACAGACTCTTTATTATCATCAGATATTTCAAATTGAGTATGGGTGTTCCAAAAAATGCTATTACCTATTTTAGGAAAATTTTTCCAAACAACCCATTCTAAAAATCGACAGTCCTTAAAAGCAAAATCTCTGATTTCCTTTAAAGTAGAAGGCAATGTAACCCTAATTACATTTGTAAATTCAAATGCATTTTCACCTATTATTTCTGTACCTTCTGGCACTATATATTCTTCACCGACTTTATCTCGTGGATATTTAATTAACGTTTTTCCATCAGCCGAGAAAATGACACCATCAAACACTACATCCTGAGCATACAATAAAGTTCCCCAAAATATGAAAATAAAAAATAGCAATATTTTATTCATAATCCTCTATATTTTATTAAAAGTTTATTTTTACGACTTCTTTATTTTTATATATAACACATCTACAAACTTCCTTACTCAAACATTCTTATCACAAAATCTAATTTGATAGTTTAAAAGTTTCCTGACTACCATCAACAGTAGTAGCTTTCACTAAAAGTAATCCTTTGGATAGTTTAGAAGTAATCAATTCCCACGTTCTGTTATTGATATATTCATTCCAGATGCAAACTCCATTAGCATCATATACATCTACCGTTTCAACCTCTTTGCCACTTTCCAAATACAGTATTCCACTCTGTATCCAAATTTTTGAAAAAGAATTTCCCACTTGAGTCGTATTTATACCAGTATCCCCATTTATTGAGCGAAAATCTTGCCAATAAGGAGTACTACGATAGATTTCAAAACTTTTTTCGGGAACAAATAAATTAACCTCATAATGGTTAATAAAAGGATCGCCCACTATAGTAGGAGGAATTAATGCATTACAAGTTACATTCAAAATCCAGTAATAACCATAATGTCTGGTATCATTCCTATTAGTTGGAATAAAAGCTGCTAAAGCAAAAGCTTCATCTTCTATTAATTTTAAAGAAGAAGGTAAAATAACCCCAGCATGTGTTTCAGTCTCTGCAAAGGCTCTGAAACCTATAATTTCTGTTCCTTCCGGGACATTATATATTCCCGAATCACCTCTTCTAGTAGGAAAACAAAGAAGTTTTTTCTTGTCTTTAGAAAATAATACTCCATCCATTGAAGTACAATTTTGACTGTCTTCCATAGAGTAAAACATAAACATGCTACTTCCAGCAAAAGCATATCTTGCTATATCTTTAGGAAAGTTTTTCCACGTGATAGAATATAAATCACTATTTTCAAAAGCATTATCTTCTATTCTATCTAATGATAAAGGTAAAACCAAATTCCGCAAATCATAATTAAAATAAAATGCTTTTTCACCGATTATTTCCGTACCTTCAGGAACTATATATTCTTCATCCATTTTATTTTCCGGATACTTTATCAACGTCTTTCCATCAGCAGAAAAAGTAACACCATCAATCACGATATTCTGAGAGCATAAGAAAGTACCCCAAAATATGAAAATAAAAAAATGTAATAATTTATTTACAATTCTATACATTTTATAAATGTTTATTTTTACAACTTCTCTATCTTTATATATAACATACGTATAAACTCTGTCACTAAAACATTCTTACCATAAAAATTTATTTGATAATTTAAACGTTTCCTGATTACCATTAACCGCAGTAACTTTTATTAAAAGCAATCCTCTTGATAACTTAGAAGTTACTAATTGCCATGTCCTATCATTGATACGCTCATTCCAAATACAAGCCCCATTAGCATCATATACATCTACCATTTCAACCTCTTTGTCACTTTTCAAATACAGTATATCACTCTGTATCCAAACTTTTGAAAAAGAATTTCCCACTTGATTCGTATTTATACCGGTATCCCCATTTATCGAATGGAAATCTTGCCAATAAGAAGTATTATGATAAAAATCAAATCTTCTTTCAGGAACAAATAAATTAATACAACCTACATCTAAAAATGCATTACCTATTACAATCGGAGGAGTAATTGCATTACAATACACTTTCGATAAAGTGCGGACATCATTATTCATTCGTGTTGAAATAAGCCAACTCACATGAAATGCACAATCTTCTATTCGAATAATAGTAGAAGGTAAAACTACCTCTGCAATATTAGCACAACTAAAAGCATTTTTTGCTATTATTTCTGTACCTCTAGGTATTTCATATATACCAGATAATCGATCATCTATTTTTCTAGGAGGAAAACATAAAAGAATCTTTGTGTCTTTAGAAAAAAGAACACCATCTATCAAAGTACAATTACTACTATTGTCCACCACACCAAAAGCAGCAATATTCGAATATGGAAACCCCCAAATATACTGTCCAATAATATTAGGATATGTACACCAGACTATTGATACTAGATTAGAAGCTCCCAAAGCATAATCTCCAATTTCTTTTAAACTAAAAGGGAGAGTAAGAGTCTTTAAGTATTTAGCACTCGAAAAAGCTCTCTTACCTATTACTTCCGTACCTTCTGGTACTACATATTCTTTATCAGCTTTATCCTCTGGATATTTAATCAGCGTTTTTCCATCAGCAGAAAAAATAACGCCATCAATCACAATATTTTGAGAATATCAATAATTTAAAAGTATTTTGATTACCATCAATAGTAGTAACTTTTACTAAAAGTAATCCTTTGGGTAATTTTGAAGTTACTAAATGCCATACTTTTCTATTAATATATTCATTCCAAATACAAATTCCATTAGTATCACATATCTCTATTGTTTCAACCTCTTTGTCACTTTTCAAATACAACATACCACTCTCTATCCAAACTTTTGAAATTGAATTTCCTACTTGATTAGATTTTATACCAGTTCCGTTGATAGAATAAAAATCTTTCCAATAACGGGTATTACGATAAATATCAAAGCTTTCTTCAGGAACTAATAAATTAACATAATATGAATCTATAAAAGGATCTCCCACTATAATAGGAGGAGTTAACGCATTACAAGTCACATTAAAAATCCAGCGATGACCATAACCTGAAGTTGGAATAATATCTCTCAGAGAAAAAGCCGCATCTTCTATTAATTTTAGAGAAGAAGGTAAAATGACCCCACCATATATTTCACTCTCTTCAAAAGCCCTCTTAAAAATAACTTCTGTACCTTCCGGTATTTCATATTTCTCATCAAGATCCATTTTTTTATTAGGAAAACGGAAAAGAGTCTTTTGGTCTTTAGAAAAAAGAACACCATCCACTAATATACAATTATCACTATTTTCTGAAACGTGAAATGTCAACAATTCATTTCCATAAAAAATATAACTTCCTATAGATTCAGGAAAATGTTTCCACGTTATAGAAGATAAACTACCAAAGGCAAAACTTCTTATTTCTTTTAGAGACAATGGTAAAATAATACTTTTCAAATGCCAATTGTCATAAAAAGCTTCTGAATCTATTATTTCTACACCTTCAGGAACAACATATTCTTCATCGAATTTATTTTTCGGATATTTAATTAGCATTTTTCCATCTGCAGAAAAAGTAATGTCATCAATCACCACTTTTTTAGAATACTCCAAAGAAAAAGATAAATCACAGAGATATAATTTCCTTTCAGAAGGAATGTATTCGAGCGGATAGAAACTAACTGAAACAATATGTTCACCAAAGTCCACTCTATCAGAAATAATTTCAGCATATCGTCCCGGAAAAGGATTTGGCGAATCATAAACCCACTCATTAGGTTCTACCCAACTGGAATACCCTCCTCCCACTGGAATAGGATATTGGACTGGAACTATTAATAAATTCTCACCTACTAAACGCCGATTTACAGAAGTTATTCGAATTGCTGTTACTACTACATCATTAGGCAAAACAAAAGATTTCACACAACATGGAATTTCAGGATTTCCGACTTCTTCTGTATATGATTCTGACAAAATATGAGCATATTCGTATCCTGTTTGGATAGAAAAATCTACATTTTCTTCCCACCTAATAGTACCACTTATTACTTGTGCATGAACAGCACATAAGAATAATGCTAATAAAACAGTTAATATATATCTTTTCATAATATTCTAATTTGGTCGTTTAAACGTTTATTGATTTTCATCAACAAAAAAAGTACCCCCACCAATCACTACATTTTGTGAATACAATAAAGTATCCCAAAATATGAAAATCAAAAATTGTAATATTCTATTCATAATTACCTCCCATTTATTCGGTTAATATCATCTTTTTCGT
>PPYE01662883.1_pt1 | contig 14269 bp, 15 predicted proteins | sample 1559881 | NCBI WGS metagenome assembly PPYE01 (sample SAMN08240022, study PRJNA423297) | Human gut metagenome, whole genome shotgun sequencing project.
CTGATGTGCAGAAAAATTTTAACCAGCAGATAGCCGTTGTCAATCAGCTGGCGTTCAAAAGTGTTGATCGACTGCAGCCGGTCGGCATACTCTTTTTCCGAAAGCTCGCCGTGTTGTTTTTGGCGAATGGTTTCATCCATCCAGCCGGAATCAAGAAACAAAAACTTTCCGTTTTCCGGAATGTTGATAAAGTGCCGCCAGAGGAAGGGGTGCCGTTTGTCTTCCTCAGAGGGGGCGTTTGTTGAAACAACCTTGAAAGAACGCGGATCAACCGGCGCTATCATCCGTCCGATCAGGCGGCCTTTTCCGGCTGCGCCCCAGCCCTCGACCAGCACCAGCACCGGCAATTTCGTTTTCTTAATAGTCTGTTCCTGCTGGAATAATCGTTCGCGTAATGCTTTACATTCCTCTTTAACGGTCTCTTTTTCCGCACGTTCTGTTTGAAATGCAAAATTTTTCAGCATATCAAACACCTCCGTTCTTTGATTTTGGAAAGGGGCGTCCGCCGCTTTCCTCTCTAATTCTATGATAAAACAAAAGCTATGACTCATTCAAGTAAAATGTCCCGTTTTTCAAAAATTTTTTTAGATTTTTTAGCTATAGAAGGGAAAAGACCGCTGAATTTATGTTTATTGCGTCACAATAAAAACCCATTTTTCATGGTGTGCCCCTTTTCAGCACAATCATAAAAATAATGCTTGACTTTTTTTTTTGCCGTGCTATAATATGTAATGTCGCAAATAAATAGTGGGGTATCGCCAAGCGGTAAGGCAGCAGATTCTGAATCTGCCATTCCGGTGGTTCGAATCCATCTACCCCAGCCAATAATAAGTGTAACGCATCTGCGTTACACTTATTATTTTTTGTAGATAAATTGGATAGAACGGTACGAGCAGCCGGTTTGTCCCACAAAAAAGCAAATCCGAACCCAGCCGTCTCCTGTTAAGGCGAAGTAGTCAATCGATCGTAGACAGAAAACAAAACTGGTGTTTTTACCAAAGTGCCTTCCAGGGGAACGGAATTTACCGCGAGCAGATATTCTCCACGGCTTTATACCTTTTTTAAGAGCTCGCGGAGCGTTGAGGCCATCTCCAAAAAACGAAGCTGTTCGTCCTCCGATAAAGTGGAGAGCCGTTCGGCCAGATGAGAAATAACCGTTTTCTGCATATTGTCGAGAAAGGCAAGACCATTCTCGCTTAAAGAGAGAAAGATGCGGCGGCGGTCTTTGCTGTCCGTGGCACGGATTAAGAAGCCGCGTTCGTACAGTGTGGAAACCGCGACCGAAAGCTGCGGTCTGGAAACTTCGATTTCCTGAGAAAGCGTGGAAAGCGTACATTTTTCTTTGTGCAGCAAAAGCAGCATGATGCGCAGGTGCATTGGCGGGATCTGACTTGCAGCCATCTTGAAAAACGGCCGTGAAAGCTGACGGTCGAATTCCGGTGTAAAGGAGAGAAGCGCCTGACAGAGTTCTTCCTGTCTGTTCATAAAAAGTTCACTGCCCTTCTGAAAAATTGTAAAAGCTCTATGTTATATTATAAATAGTTTAACTTTATTAATAGTTAATAAAACAGATTTTATAAAGACAGTATAACGGACGACGCCCCGTTTTGTCAACAACTGAAAGGGGATTATCAGGATGTCAAAGCTCGAGAAAATCAAAGAAGCGGTAGAAAAACAGAAAATCAAGAAAGTTGCAAAGTTTACAGACGACGCGGACAGCGAGGTTCGTGCAGCGGCTTTTGAGGCATTGGGCGAGTTTCCGGGCGATGAATACGCACTGGAAATCTGTCAGAATACGATTCGCGACAGTGATTCGGCCGTTCGCCTTGCAGTTGCGAATGCACTCAAAAAGATCGGCAACGACCATGTTGTTGAGGCGCTGCGCCATCAGATGCTAAATGAAACCGATCCGGCGCTCAAAAAAGCGTTTGAAGACGCGATGGACGCCTGCCGTGAGCGTCGTTTCTGATTTTTGGGTTCTTCCATGATGAAAAAGACTGCGTAAAGGGAAACGGAGCCGCTTTTTAAACGGCCCTGTTTCCTTTTTATTTGTATATCGAAAACAAAAGCGCACAGACTATTTCCTGTCAGGAGGAATGGTTTTGCGCTTGATAAAATTCCGGCGGATCGTCCGGCTTTTTCTGATCGGCGCGGTTGGCTATACGTTGATAGAGATTTTGTGGCGCGGGCATACCCACTGGACGATGAGCATCACCGGCGGGATTTGCTTTGTGCTGATTTATACCATTTGGCGCCGTCTCTGCACTGCGCCGTGGTACCGTATTTGTTTATGCTGCGCGGCTGCTGTCACAGGGGTGGAATTTGTAGTAGGCTGTATCGTCAACCTGCTGCTTGGATGGAACGTATGGAGCTATGAGCGGCTGCCGCTGCATCTGCTTGGGCAGATCTGCCCGCTGTTCAGCATCCTTTGGTTCTTCCTTTCCGCGCTTTTGCTGCCGCTTTGCCGCGTTCTCAGAAAAAAAGGAATCTGCTGATGAAAAATCCGCTCTGCCTGATGTCGGGCAGGGCGGATTTGCTTTGACTGATAAGCGGTACGTCTTTCGGATGTGTACCATGTATTACAGAACATAGGGCGCAAGCTGGGGCTCCATCGATTTTGGTACGGAGACCGAGACGTGTGTGCCGGCATCGGTATAAGCAAGGGAATGAACCTGTCCGTTTTGTCGGATCAGGGACAAAACCGATCCTGCCGAATAGGGGAGAAGCAAAGTGAGCGGGACCATCCTGTCTGAAAGGAACGCCTCAATACGTGTGAGCAGCGCGGAGACGCCCTCTCCGGTTTTAGCGGAAATACAGACCGTATCCGCCGTGTCGCACGGCCGCATGGAGGGGTGTACCAAGTCGCACTTATTATATACGGTCAAGGCCGGGATGTCCGCGCAGCCGAGCGAGGACAAAAGCTCCTCCGCCACCTGTTTTTGCTCCGAAACAGCTGGGTTTGCAAGATCGCACACATGCAGAATAAAGTCGGCCTGCGCCGCTTCCTCGAGTGTAGATTCAAACGCGCTGATCAGCTGATGCGGCAGCCGCCGGAGCAGGCCCACGGTATCGACCAGCACGATTTTCTGTCCGCCTGGTAAAAACAGCTCGCGTGCGGTCGGATCAAGCGTAGCGAAAAGCTGGTTTTGCGCATAGACGTCCGCACCGGTCAGCGCGTTTAAAAGCGTGGACTTTCCGGCGTTTGTATACCCGACAAGCGCGATGGAAACAACATCGTTTTTCTTTCTCCGCTGGCGGCGGTCGCCGCGGCGTTTAGCCAGCAGCGATAGCTCCCGGGAAAGCGTCTCAATACGGCGGCGAATATGGCGGCGGTCGCTTTCAAGCTTTGTTTCGCCCGGCCCGCGCGTGCCAATGCCGCCGCCCTGACGCGAAAGCTTTTTGCCCATGCCTAAAAGCCGTGGAAGCAGGTATTTCTGTTGGGCAAGTTCGACTTGCAGCTTGCCCTCGTTGGAGCGTGCGCGCTGTGCAAAGATATCGAGAATCAGCATGGTGCGGTCGATTACATCAAGACCGGTCAGCTCTTCGATATTTCGGAGCTGTACGCCGGAAAGCTCGTCGTCCACAATCAGAAGCTGCGCGTCGAGCCGTTTGGCCGTTTCTCTAATTTCCGCAAGCTTTCCCGCGCCGAGATACGAGGCGCTGTTTATCGCGGGCATGTTCTGGATCACTTGCGCGACGGTGTTGGCGCCCGCTGTATCGGAAAGCTCTTCCAATTCCCGCATGGAATCCTCGGGATCAAAAGCCCCGGTGTTGACGCAAGCAAGAATCGCATTTTGTTTATTTTCCTCTATATTATACAATATGTATTCTCACCTTTCCAGAAATTTTTATCCGCTTTGTTTGATACCTATTATACTGGTAAAAAGCCGGATTGTCTATGCGCCGAGAAAGGAAGCAGCGAAAACGGCGCCGGAAAGCAGCGCCACACCGGGTGCGCCAAGAACGGCGGAAGCCGTCACGGTAAGAAAATTTACAGGCAGGGAAAGCCCTGCCTGTGCAAGCAGAAAAGACACTGGAAACAGGGCAATCAGCCCGGTGCAGGCGTTAAAACAGAGCCCGGCGAGTTTTTTTTGTTTCCTGTGCCAGATCCAGAGCTGTAAAAGCAGCAGCAGGATCAAAGCGGCTGTCAGAATCCATTCCGTCAAAAGAAAAACTCCCTTCAAAAAGCACGGATTTTTTCGCGCTTTGCCTTTTTGATCAAGTAGGAATAGCGCCGCTCCAGCGAGCAGAGCTCCAGCGCATAGGTGTCGATCAGGTCGAAATCCGTCTCCAGATCAAAACAGCTTTGAAGCGCCTGTATTCTGGTTTGCAAGTCCTTTAACTCCGTTAAAAAAGTCTCGCGTTTTAAACGTTCGGTTTCTTCTTCGGCTTTTTCTTTTCTCAAAACGCGAAAATGGGAAGCGGAAAATGAAGAAATACGCTGCAAGATGCCTTCCATAACAATCCCTCCAGATCATGATATGCAAAGCATTGGCTTTTTCATCCTAAAATATACATAAAACAGGCACGGTTTTCCTGAAAAAATTCAAAGACACCCGAACAGCAGCACACTTTCTTTTGTTTTTATGAAAAAGTGATCCGTTGCGTTCTTTTTATGCAGAGAGCCGCATACAAATAGAAGGTAAAACAATGTTGGAGGAGAAAAGCACAGATGAAAACCATACATATTGCAGAGCAGTATTGCCGGCAGTGCCGGAGGGAGGTTGGAATGGAATACGCGGTGTATTCGGACGGAAGACGGGATCGCCGCTGTCTGTCGCGTTTTTGCGAGCAGGATGTAATGCCGGCGGCGGTGTGCCGTCTTACGGGAAAGCGAATCATGCCGAAAGAGAAAAACGCTGGGTAACCAAGGCGGCGTTTTCCGTGTGCCGCGGCCAAGTGCAGTCCTGCCGCAGATTTGGTATACAGACCGCCCGGCCAAATTCAGATATTTAATAAAAGGGACATACCCCATTGACGGCCGTCAATGGGGTGTAGTGCTTTAAAAGCCAAAAGCAGGCCCGCACGCAGTGAAAAAGAGCCGCTTAAAACAAAAAATTCCGCCGGTTTACGGGCCGTTGCCTCAGTGTATGAAGGCGAGTGCCGACTATAATCGTTTGTCTTGCAGCAGCTATTTTCAATTTATTAAAGCATAAAGCATGATGGGATGCAAATACGGATATATAGGAAAATACATAAAAAATTGCCTTGACAATATGTTTCATTATATGATAATCTATAAATAGACGCATAGCATTAATCCGATAAAATGGTTTCACGATCTTTATCAGGTCAGCGGATGTACTGTCAACAGCGGAATGCGAGTGATAACCAGTTCTTTTCAGAGAGTAAGTTGGGGACCATTGGCATCGTTACAATACCCGCTAACGTAACAACGCAGCAGTCTTTTCTTTATTTCCACGCTGTATAAACAGAGAACAGGAGGGGCGTCTATGCGTAAAAAGCTCAAGCTGTATCTTCCAGGCATTTTAACCGGAGCCGTTACGTTTGTACTGTGCAATTCGTTTATCACTTCTGTCGAAAAAGCAGGCCCTCATTATGAACATTATATCGGGTTCCCGTTTTATTGGCTGATCATTTACACGAATGATCAAAGAGATAGCGTATCTTCTCTGCTTTTCGGCGGGAACGAAGGCGTCAATGTTCAGATTCTGGGCGTGTTTTTCACCGTCTGTTTGCACATTGTGATCGGACTGCTCGTGTGTCTTCTGGCCAAATGGATCCGGAAGAAACGGAGACAAAACAGAGTGCAGCATGCGGAGTCCGAACAATGAGAACGGTGTGATCCGATTGGTGAAAGTTTGAAAAAGGGAGAGGCGACCGATCCATGAAATACTTCTTTTTGAGTATGGCTCCTTTGTTTGCTCTGGTTGTGGTTGTGCTATTGGCGGTTGCGACGGTTCGGTTTATCCGCTGGCTTATCAAAAAAGTGAACGAGGACGAAGACAATCCGGATCAGGATTCCTGATCGGACGGTTTGATAAAGCAACAAAAAGCGCTTTCGGCTTGACTGCCGAAAGCGCTTTCTCTTTTTTGTCCGTAAAGATCCGAAATCAGCGGATTTCGACGCCCAGACGGAATTTCAAATTGCCGAGAATCTTCTTTACAAACCGATTGGTATCCTCCGGTGTGATCGGCTTATCCGCCGGAACAAAGGTGAGTTTGAAAGCCATGCTCTTTTTGCCTTTGCCGAGCTGTTCGCTGCGGTAGATGTCAAACAGTTCAACTTTTGAAACCTGGGGGCAGGCTTTTTTGATTTCCTTCTGAATCATGCCGCACTCGGTTTCTTCGTCGGCAACCAGCGCCAGGTCGCGCAGGACGTCCGGATAGGCTGAAATGGGCTGATAGCGGAAGTTTGTGTTCACATGACGCATCAGCCGACCCGTTCGCCCTCGCAGAGGAGGTACGCCGCAATGCCCGGATGCAGGTACGAAACGTCCTGCGCACGTTCATAGTCAAAAGTCAAACCGAACGCCCCGCCCAACTCCTCGAGCGCGCCCTTTAAGGTGAAGAAACTCTCTTCTTCGCCGAAAGCGGCCGCGCCCAGATGCAGCTTTTCCTCCGGCAGCTCTGTGACCGGAAGCGCCTTTGGAACATAGATGTTGGAAAGCTCAAAAATGCGTCCCGCGTCGTTGCCGCGCTTGATGTTCTCCACAACAGTGTTCAGCATGGAGGGTGCGAGCAGCGGGCGCATAATAGCGAGGTTTGACGTGATCGGGTTTAACAGGCGGATGACCCGGCGCTCCGGTGCGTCCTCTCCGATATGCAGCGCGTCTAAGTCCGCGTCCGCATAGAACGCCAGTGTGGAAACTTCGTAAAAGCCCTGTGCACACATAACGCGCTTGACCTTTGCCTGGGTCTTCTGATCTGAGGTAAGGCCGCCGGTGGTGACCGTCGCGTTTTTTAAGAAGGTCGGCGCGATGTGGTCATAGCCGTATTCCCGGATAACCTCTTCGGCAAGATCCGGCTCGCCAATCTCAATATCCTCGCGATAACGGGGCGCGGTGACGTCCAGAACATCACCATTTTGAACAATCTCGAAGTTCAGGCTCTTTAAAATGCGGACAATCTCTTCCGCGGGAACCTCGATGCCTAAAATACGGTTAATGCCGCTTATGGTGGCGGTAAAGCGTTTGCCCTCGCGCGGAGCGTCGGCGCTCACGTCGAACGCGCTGGCAGTGATTTCGCCGCAGCCGAGCTCGTCAATCAGATGGAGCGCGCGCGCCATGCCGAGCTCCGTGGTATATTCGGAAATACCTTTTTCATAATGGCTAGAGGCATCGGTGTTCTGACCAAGGCCGCGGGCGGTCTTACGCACGTTGTCGCGGGCAAACTTTGCCGATTCAAACAGCATCTGGGTAGTGTGCTCGGTAATCTCGCTGTTTAAACCGCCCATGACGCCGGCCAAAGCCACCGGCTTACTGCCATCGCAGATGACGAGATTGTTCGGCGTGAGCTTAAACTCCTTGCCGTCCAGCGTGACGATGGGCTCACCCTCTTTGGCGCGGCGCACGATGATTTTTCCGCTTTCGAGCGTCTCCATATCAAAGGCGTGCATGGGCTGCCCGATCTCCAGCATGACGTAGTTTGTAATATCGACCACGTTGCTGATGCTGCGCAGGCCGCACAGCGCAAGGCGGCGTCTCATCCAGCGGGGAGACTGCATGAAGGTAATGTTCCGCACCGCGTGGCCTAAATAGCGCGGGCAGAGATCCTTTGCCTCCACGGCAATGTCAAAGCCTTCATATACATAGTCGGAGGCGGTGTAGTCTAAAGCCGGCATATTAAGGGGCTTGCCGAGAACGGCCGCCACCTCGCGGGCAATGCCCAAAACGGACTGGCAGTCAGCGCGGTTGGCTGTGACGGAGATGTCGAAAATATAGTCGTTTAAGCCGACAACCTCGCAGATGTCCGTTCCGGGAACGGTATCCTCCGGCAGGATCAAAATGCCGTAGACCTCCGCGCCTTCGTACAAATCGTCGTTTAAGCCGAGCTCCTCGCCGGAGCAGAGCATGCCGTTCGACTCCACGCCGCGCATCTTCTTCTTTTTGATGGTGATGCCGCCGGGTAGGGTGGAGTTATCGAGCGCAGCAGGAACATGCGCACCGACAAAAATATTGTCAGCGCCGGTGCTGATCTGAATATCCTTGCCGTATTCGCCGCAGTCCAATTTGCAGACCGTAAGGTGTGTGCCCTTCTGCTTGACCGCCTCGGTAATGACGCCGACAACAACGCGGTCAATCCCGGCGCGCAGGTTGATTAGCTCCTCCACCTCAAAGCCGCAGGAGAACAGCTTTTCCTGAAGCTTTTCCGGGGAGACGTCGATTTCCACATATTCTTTAAGCCAGCTGAATGGTACTTTCATCGTATCAGCCCTCCCTTAGTCCGTAAACTGCTTCAAGAAACGCAGATCGTTCTCAAAAAGCAGCCCCATGTTGTTGATGCCGTATTTGAGCATGGCGATGCGCTCAATGCCAATGCCGAAGGCAATGCCGGAATAGACGCTTGGATCGATACCGCAGTTTTCAAGCACTCTGTGGTGCACAACGCCGCCGCCCAAAACCTCGATCCAGCCGGTGTGCTTGCATAAGGGGCATCCCTTGCCGCCGCATTCAAAGCAGCTTACATCGACCTCGACGCTCGGCTCCGTAAAGGGGAAGTAGCTCGGACGCAGGCGGGTTTTTACGTCGCTTGCGAAAATCGTCTGCACGAATTTATCGAGCATACCCTGCAAGTCGCATAAAGTAATGCCTTTATCCACGACAAGTCCCTCCATCTGGTGAAACATGGGGGAGTGGGTCGCGTCGCTGTCCGAACGGAAGACGCGACCCGGGACAAGCACCTTGATCGGCGGCCTTTGTGCGTCCATCACGCGGATCTGTCCGGGGCTTGTATGCGTGCGCAGAACGATGTCCTCCGCAGCGTAGAAGGTGTCCTGCATATCGCGCGCGGGGTGGTTTTTTGCAACGTTTAAGCGGGTGAAGTTGTGGTCGTCGTCCTCGATTTCCGGGCCTTCGTAGATCTCAAAGCCCATACCGGCGAATACGTCGATCATCTGATTCTTAACAATGGTGATCGGATGCAGCGCGCCGCCTTCACGACGGACGGCGGGCATCGTGATGTCCACCTGCTCGTTTTTGTTCGCGTTTTGAAGCTCGATTTTCTCAATCTCTTCCCGTTTCTCCTGATATATTGCTTCAACCTCGGCTTTAAACTGGTTGACGATCTTGCCCATGACCGGGCGCATTTCCGGCGCAACGTTGCGCATCCCCTTCATAAGGTGCGCGATACTGCCGTTTTTGCTCAAATACTGCTGCCAGAATTCTGCCAGCGCCTCTTTTGACTGTACGCCGGATATGGCTTCTTCCATCTGCCGGCGCAGTGCGTTGATTTGTTCTTCCATGTTACACCTCGTTTACAAAATAAAAAACGTCTTCATCCCTCGTAAAAAGGGACGAAGACGAAATCTCCGCGGTACCACCCTGGTTTTTGCGTGAGCAAACACTCAAGGACCGTTGTAACGGCGGTCAGTCCGTCGCCGCCTACTTATGAATTCAGCGGCGCCGCTCGTGAGGGAACTTCTCCGGCGGATCGATAAGGACGCTTTCAGCGGGTACGTCCCTCTCTTTGTATCCATGCCGCCGAATACTTTTCTCAGTCAGCGCGTTTTAACCTGTATATTATTTATTCTATCAGAAGAAACCGTGATTTGCAAGGGCTTTTGCTCATTTTACTGAAACGGCCTTTTCCCTTTTTCCGGCGCTTTCCGGGCCGCGGCGCAGGATTTTGGGGATCAGAATCAAATACACGGTTCCCGTTGTCAGTGACGCCAGCACGTCTGCAACCGGCTCCGCCAAAAAGACGGCGAACACCTTGTCTGCGAAAAAGCACGGCAGGAGGTAAACCAGCGGGATCAGCAGCACGATTTTTCGCAGAAGCGCCATCAGCAGAGAGACCTTTGCCTGCCCAAGCGCCACAAATGTCTGCTGGCAGGCGATCTGAATGCCGAAGACCACAGAGCCCGCCATATAGATGCGAAGCGCCCATACCGCTTTGTCGAACAGCTCGGCCTTGCTTGTGAACATGGCCACGAAAACCTGCGGCGCAAACATGGAGACGCACCACAGCGCCGCGGAATAGGAGAGCGAGACCGTCAGCAAATATCGAAAAGCCTGCTTGACACGGTCGTTGCGGTGCGCGCCGTAGTTAAAGCTGATGATCGGCTGCGCTCCCTGCGTAAGCCCTTGCAGCGGCATCATGCAAAACTGCATCACACTGCCTAAAATCGTCATCGCGCCCACAGCAATATCGCCGCCGTAGAGCTGTAAGGAAGAGTTCAACGCGATATTGACAAGGCTCTCCGTGCTCTGCATGATAAACGGCGATACGCCTAGCGCCATAACCGGCAGAATAACGCTGGGGCGCAGGCGAAAATACTTTCTGCGGATGCGGATTTTAGACTTTTTCGAGCAGAGAAAACGCAGCACCCAAATTGCGGAAACCGCCTGCGAAAGCACGGTTGCGATGGCCGCGCCTGCCACGCCCATGCCGAAAACATAAATAAACAGCGGGTCTAATACAATGTTGAAAACGGCGCCGATAATAACCGTCGCCATAGATGTGGTTGCAAAGCCCTGTGTCGAAATAAAGGAATTCAAGCCGAGCGCCAACTGCACAAAAACAGTGCCGCAGACGTAAATTGTCATATAGGTCGATGCATAGCCGATGGTTTTCTTGCTCGCGCCGAACAGCATCAAAAGCGGCTTGCCGAAAAACAGGAAAAGGACCGTCAGGGAGACGGAGAGAATCAGCAGCGTCACCACGCTATTGCCCAGGATTTCCTCCGCTTGATCGTTTTTTCCTGCGCCCATCTTAATGGCAACGCGCGGAGCGCCGCCCATGCCGATAAAGGCAGAAAAAGCGGAAATCAGCATTAGCACTGGAAAAGTGACGCCTACGCCAGTCAGCGCGATGGCGCCACTTTCCGGAATATGCCCAATGTAAATGCGGTCGACAATATTATACAGCGCGTTGATCAGCTGCGCCATAATAGCGGGCAGGGCCAAACGCAGCAAAAGTGAGCCGATTCGATCGTTGCCGAGATCGTTGTTTTTCAAAGAAAGACCTCCTTGTATGTCGGAAAAAGCGGACGTCCGCCGCCGTTTTATCCGGTCAGCCGCCGCGTCCGCAATGCCGCAGCGCTTGTAAAGGGGCGGCTGTACAGGAATTCTCTATGACAGCACAAGACGCATCAGCGTATAGTGAATGTTGATGATAAACGTCGCAGCGGCAAGCTCAGAGAGAATGACACGTTATCCGGCAGGCTGCCCCACCGAATGAGGTTTGTCATCGAAGCGACGGCCCAAACCCACGCATGCAGGTCCACCACTCACCTTTCCGGCACTTTTTCCACGGACGCCCATCCTTTTCGATTATGCAATGTTTTATATTATACCATAGTCCATATATGAAAGCAAATCTGCAGGGCGTCTTTTATCAAGGAAATGTGTTGCGTTACTCTGCGGCAGAACAGTATATTGTTCTGCTATTATCCGGAAATATGGTGGAAAAAATGCATTTTGTGCCGCCGACGGCGGACTGCACGCTATTATGAAGACGATTCCCTTTGGACAGGTGACGACGGTCGGAGAGACTGGCCGTTTTTTTGCAAGAAAAACAACGCTGCTTTTACCCGTCCCATCACGAAGAAAATCCTTGTTTTCGCTGCGGCGCAGTAAAAGACTGCGGGGGGATGCTCTGCCGCCAGAAATAACAAAGCAAAGGTTACAAAGCCGTCATTTTTTACGGAAATACAAATAATTTTGAAAAATGTAATGCTTTTGTAACCTTTTCTTAAGCGGAATCTGTAATGGAAATGTAACGAATGCGCAAAAGAAAGAGCGTATAATGAAAATAACGAATAAGCACAGAATAGCCCTTTAGCGAAGGGAGATCCCGCAATCTATTTGGTGCAAAAAGGATTATCATCGTGACGCAGGAATATCACCTATATCGTGCGCTTTATGATGTAGAATCCTTGGGTCTCAGCGCATACGGCGTAGCGGCGGACGCACGGGCAGTACAGCGGTCAGCCGCGGCCTCCGGGAAATACTGGCCCGCGGCAAGGGCTTTTTCTATGGGATCGTGCAGCCCCAACCCACCTATCTTGGCAAGGCGATCCCGCTGAATGGAAACGGAGATGTGACGAATGATAGGTAAGATGAAGCGGCAGATGCTTTTGTGCGGCGTTCTTTCCCTGGCGGCTCTGCTTATGTTGCTGTTTACCGATTTTTTTGGTCTTCTGCCGCATAAAACCTATACGGCGGAGGATTTCGGTATTGAAACCGTAAAAAGCACGGTCGATTTTAATCAGAATGGGATCGACGATGCAACGGATATTTTGCGCGGCGCGCAGGCCGATGCAAAAAAACAGCCGAAAAACGACGGCCGCTATTGGGGCGGCGGAGGCTATCCGCCCGAGGATGTCGGCGTATGCACAGATGTGGTCTGGCGTGCGTTGTGCAATGCAGGCTACAACCTCCGCGATATGGTGGACCGGGATATCCGGGCGAATCCGGAGGCCTATCCGCGTGTAAACGGTCATCCGGACCGCAATATCGACTTTAGGCGCGTGCCCAATCTGCTAGCCTTTTTTAAGCGGAACGCGGAGAGCATTACGACCGATCCGATGGTCATTACCGCGTGGCAGCCGGGCGATATTGTCGTGTTTGGCACACACCACATCGGCATTATCTCGGATAAGCGCAACAAAAACGGTATTCCGTACCTCATTCATAACAGCGGCCAGCTGAAACGTGAAGAGGACGCGCTGCTTTCCTGCGGGGAGATTAGCGGACATTTCCGCTTTAACGGCCAGAAGCTGCCGGAAGGTCTGATGATCCCATTTGAGACTGCTTCGATATAGGCTGGACAACAAAGCTTTATGGTTCTTATAACAGCAAAGGCCGTCTCTTAAAAAGAGATGGCCTGTAGTCCGTTTGTTGGCAATCTTTTAAGTTACGGCAGTTTTGCTGTGTGGCAGGTTCGTTTTCGTTTCTGTTTTCTAAGACAAGCCCTTGAGCGTATATCCTTCTGCACGAAAGGTATCGATTACGTCGCCGAGCATTTCGGCGTTGTCTTTGGAAACCGCGTGCAGCAGGTAGACTGCGCCGTTGTGGGCAGCCTTTGTTACCTTTGGAAACGCCTTGTCCACGCCCATCTGATTCTTCGTGTCATAATCAAGATAAGCGTAGCTCCACAGAATCGATTTGTAGCCGAGCCGGTTTGCAAGCTCCAGCGTGCGGGTAGACCATTCGCCCATCGGGGGACGGAACAGCGTCATTTTATAGCCGAAGGTTTCCAGCACGTAATTATGCAGCCCAATAATTTCCTGCGCCGCATCTTTGGTCGAAAGGGTGGGCATGGATTTGTGGTTAACGCTATGGTTGCCGACGATGTGCCCCTCGTCTATCATGCGGCGCACAAGATCGGGATTTTGTTTCACATACGGCATGGTGACAAAAAAGACGGCGCTGCATTTTTTTTCTTTGAGCGTGTCTAAAATTTTTGCCGTATAGCCGTTTTCATACCCCTCGTCGAAGGTCAGATACATGGTTTTTTCCGAATCGGGCATGATAAAGACACTGCCGTACTGGCCGTATTTTTTTTGATAGACGTCGCAGGAGACGGGCCGGTTTTTACTGTCCACCTGCACGCCTTGACCCCAACCCTTTTTTTCGTTTTCAAGCTTATCCAGTCCGGAAAGATCGAAATCCGATATGTCCACGGCTGCGCCGGTCGGCGCAGCTTCATTGGAGGAAATGGAGGATTCAGAATGGCGGGAGCTTTCGTCCGGGTCAAAAAACGAGGAAAGCCCGGACGTTACGTCGGACATCGCGCCCGACACGTTGCTTTCGACCCTTGACATATTAGAAGAAAGATCCATACCATTGTCTGAAGATTCATCGTTTCCTGTCTTCCGGCAGGATGCAAACAAAACGGTCACGGCGCAAAGCACGAGACAGAGCACCCATGCGGTAAGTTTTCTTTTCATAGCGTTAAAGATACCTCCTTTTTGGTTCCTTTACAGTATGTCCGCTTTCTTTATTGCTATACCTTCTATTCCTGTTTACAGCAGATAGATGTTCTTTCTTCTATAAAGATAAGGGCTTTGTCGGAAGTTTCGAAACAAATTACAACTAAAAATTATTACTAAAATATTATTTACAGTATGCAACTTATATTATAT
>PPYE01663189.1_pt1 | contig 14268 bp, 15 predicted proteins | sample 1559881 | NCBI WGS metagenome assembly PPYE01 (sample SAMN08240022, study PRJNA423297) | Human gut metagenome, whole genome shotgun sequencing project.
TGGAGATCACGACCAGCAGGGCCAGCCAGTAAAGCAGCTTCGTTGCCGGGTGGAATCGTTCTTTATGCTGTTTTTTCGCAGGAGCATTGGAAAGATGGAAGCGCTCCATATATTGCCGTACCGCTTGCAAATCTCGTTCCGAATGAACGGGAAATTCTATTTCTGCATGCCCATCCGACAGCCCAATGCAGCGGTCACACGCACCTGCAATTAGCTCAGGGTCGTGGGTGATGATGAGAACAGTCTTTTCTTTCCGCATCTCCCGGATCAGCGCTGCGCACCGCTCCAGACTTTCCGCGTCCTGTCCTGCTGTCGGCTCGTCCAGTATGACGATCGGCTTGTCGGATAGATACGCCATCATCAGCGTCAGACGCTGCATCTGCCCGCCGGAGAGGGAAAAGGGATGCCGGTTGCGGCAGTCCCACATATCCATACTTTTCAGCAGCGCTTCCGTTTTTGCTTCAAACTCCGGTGTCACCGCATGGCCGTATTGCAGTTCGTGCAGGACGGAGCCTGTGAAGAACTGGAACTCCGCCTCCTGAAGGATGAACAGCACTTGCTTTTGCAGCTGCTTTGGATTTTGCGGCTTTCCGAAAAGCATTATCCTGCCGCCGGAGGGGCGGTAAAGCCCTGCAATCAGCTTGCCGATGGTCGTTTTGCCGCAGCCGTTTGCGCCCACAAGGCCGACGATCTCATGCTCACGGACGGAAAAGCTGACACCAGAGAGGGTATCTCCGGCCTTCCTGCCGTATGTATAGCAGACATCTGAGACGGCAAGCGCCGTCGGCGCGGTTTTCGGCAGCGGCTCTTTCTCCGGCACGGTGATCTCCGCAAGGTCGAGCGTGCGCAGAGAAAGTGTTTGTCTCCGCTCCACTGAGAACGCCTTTGCCTCTGCGGCAGTATATTTTCCTTTGATCTCGCCGTCTGCCATGACCCAAAATTCGTCGGCAATGTCGGCAAGATAGTAGAGTCGGTGCTCGCTGAGCAGCAGCGTTTTGCCCTGCTTTTTCAGGGCAAGCAGAATCTCTTTTAACTGCTGCGTGGCTGCAAAGTCCAGATTGGCCGTGGGCTCATCCAGCAGAAAAATATCTGTGTCCATTGCCCACGCGGACAAGATGGAGATGAGCTGTCGCTCGCCGCTGGACAACTCGTAGACATTGCGATCCTTCAGCCGCTCCAGATGAAAGATCCGGAAGGCCTCATCTACCCGCCGTCGGATTTTATCTTGCGGCAGACCGTGATTTTCAAGACCGAAGGCCACTTCATTGGAGCTGTTCACGGTGAAAAACTGGCTGCGAGGATCCTGAAAGACCGAGGCGGCCAACTCGCCGATCTCGCCGATACGTATTCCGGCGGTGTCCTGCCCATTCAGGCGGCAAAAGCCTTTTAGCTCTCCCTCGTAAAACTGGGGGATTAATCCGTTGATGCACCGTAGCAGTGTGGACTTTCCGCAGCCGCTGCCGCCGCAGAGCACCACACAGCGTCCGGCTGGGATGCTGCCGCCGACTTTTTGCAAGGTGGGCTGCTTTTCTTCTGCATATTGAAATTCAAATTCAAAATCTATCATCGCAAACTCTTTTCTTATTAGTTAGCCGTCTCTAACCAGCGGCCGTAAGAAACGGACGGATGGACCGTCCGAATTAACTTTTCGGATTTATTGCAAGGTATCGCATAGCTGCCGCCAGCCAGCGTTGGTGAAATCAAGGACTGCCTGTAAGCAGGTAAGCATTCTGCCTTCCTCCATATGCTGATCCAGCAGCTGGCGGAAGTACCAGAACTGTGAGCCCATCAAAAGACGGATCGCATCGGCATTTGGCGCTTTCCCATAGATATGCGAAAAGAATTCCACCGTTTGTTCCGCTTTTTGATCCATTAGTTTATGCAGCACGGTTTCCATGGAGCTGCCATCGCTGCGGCAGAAAAATAAAGTGCAGTCATTGCAGTGCTCGGTCAGCAGTTGAAAATATACCTGTTCTTCGGCGTTTATGGCGCGGAGGATATCATCCGGCTGCGCGCTGTACTTTGCTTTTTCGTATTCTTCCGCGATGGGAGCAAAGAGAACCTGCATCGTCTCAAAAAAATCCTGAAGCAGACTGGCAAACAACGCGTCTTTATTCTTGTATCTTGTGTAGATTGCCCCCGTAGTAACACCGGCTTTTTCGGCGATCTTGTGCAGAGAGGCTTTCTGAAAGCCGTAAGCAAGAAATTCCGAATAAGCAGCCTGAATGATCCCATCATCCAGGGAATGATCCCTATTGGCCATGTCTTCACTCCTCTGCGCCTAAATAATAACATCATTATCGATAACGACATTATTATAGCGTTCTTTTTGCTGCTTGTCAATGCGAATTGCACACTGCTTTGCAAAAACACTCCTTGACAAATCTCGTCTCAGAAAAGGATACTCGAAGCCTACGCAAAACAGAACGGCTTTACCAATCTGCGCTGGTACACCGACGACGGTTATTCCGGGGCAAATTTCCAAAGGCCGGGCTTTCAGTCTATCCTCTCGGCATTGGCGGCCCTGAAATAAGGGTGCGGGGCGGCGGCCAGGACCTTGGCTTGCCGCCCCGCTTTCTTTTTTGGCCGCATCCTTGCAAAAAGAAGCTGGGGCCGCTATGCTGAAATCAGAAACGAAAACAGCGCACGAGGTAAAGGAGCTGATTGCGATATGCTGACACATGAGAAAGTGCTGAAGGTGTTCGGCCCGTATCTGGATGCCGACCCTGACTATGAGGTGGTAAAGACCAGCCGGGGCTATACGCTGCTGGCCTGGAACAACCGCCGGGAGGAATGGTTCAGCGCCGAGTTCTGCAAGACCCCGGAGGACTTGCGGGATGCCCTGTTAGATGCCTATGTGAATTACCTGGAATATGTTGTCACCGATGAGGACCGGGACCCCACCAAGCAGGAAATGCGGGAAATCCAAAAGAAGCGGCAGGCAATGTATGAGGAATGTATGAAGGAGGGACTGTGATGAGACTGATTTTGAAGATTTTGGCCGCGCCCCTGGTGGTCGCCCTGACCCTGTTCGTCTGGATTTGTACCATCCTTTTATACTGTACCGGCATGGCCCTGGGACTGGCCGCTTTGGTGGTGGCCCTTTTAGGGGTGGCTGTGCTTGTGACCTACTCCCTGCAAAATGGTATCATCCTGCTGGTGATTGCCTTTCTTATCAGCCCGATGGGGCTGCCGACTGCGGCGGCCTGGCTGCTGGGAAAGGTCCAGGGCTTACGGTATGCAATCCAGGACCACATTTACAGATGAACACGCCGCCCGGATATGGTATAATCGGAACATGGAAAGGCGGTGGCGGCATGGGAGCCAGCAACAAGGTCTGCCCGGTCTGCGGCAGGAAAATGAAACAGCGGTTCATCGGCTTGCAGCACTGTAAATGCGGCATGAGCTGGAAAAAGGACATCGGATTTTTTGAGCGCACCAGCGACATGATATATCCGCCAGAAATCCAATGTGCCTATTATCATTCTAACCAGCCGCAATACGGACTTCGATGAATTGATGGGCTTAAACATTGGCGCTGACGACTTCGTTTCCAAACCCTACAACGGACAAGTGCTGTTGGCTCGTATTCAGAAAATACTGGCCCGGACGTATGAAGTGCAGTCCAACACTTTGCTTACCCACAAGGGTCTTACGCTAAATTTGCTTCGTGCAACCATAAGCCATAATGGGAACGAAAAAGAACTGACAAAAAATGAGCTTGGCATTCTGCGACTGCTGATGTTGAACAAGGGAAATATCATTCCCAGAGATGCCATTATTGATGAGCTTTGGCAGAGCGAGGAATTTATTGACGAGAACACGCTCAACGTCAATGTCGTTCGGTTACGAAAGAAGCTGGCCGAGATTGGCCTACCTGATTATCTTGAAACGAAACGTGGTATGGGGTATAGCGTATGAAATTGACCGATTATCTTTCAGACCGTATTGTTCCCATCGTGTGCTTTGTTATTGCGGAAGGTCTGTTGTTCGGGCTGTTGTGGCTGATTGAAGTCCCTTCGGTGTTTATTGCATTTGCAGAGATTATTTTTCTGCTTTTCTTTTCGGCTTCATTCATTTGGGACTTTCATAGAAGAAGCAGCTATTACAATAGGCTGCTTAGACTGCTGGAACAATTAGACGAAAAAACACTCCTAATGGAAATTGCGGAGCGTCCCACCTTTTTGGATGCTCAAATTATTTCTGATATTCTGCGCCAGAACACGAAATATCAAAATGATAAAATTGCCGAAATGCAGAGACAAAGCCGGGACTACCGGGATTTTTTAGATACATGGGTGCATGAGATCAAAACCCCTATTACATCGGCTCGGTTGATTGTAGAGAATGAAAAGAACCCCACAACACTCAAGATAGATGACGAGCTTCGTAAAATTGATGCCTTTGTGGAATTGGTACTATATTATGCCCGGAGCAGCGATGTGGAAAAAGACTTCAAGGTGGAGGAAACCACATTGAAAGCCCTTGTCAGCGCAGCCCTAAAAACCTATTCCAAGCCAATCATTCAGGCCAGCGGGCGCATCCAAATGGAAGGACTGGACATTTCTGTTTGTGCGGATTGCAAGAGTTGTGCCTTTGTGATCGGGCAGATCATATCTAATGCGATCAAATACCGACAGGATAATTTTTGCCTTACCTTTACATCTGATACAGAGAAAAACAGGGTACTCTTAAAAATCCACGACAACGGGATTGGGATTGATACAGCAGATCTGTCCCGTGTCTTTGATAAAGGATTTACCGGCGAGAATGGCCGCCGCTTTCCCAAATCTACCGGGATGGGTCTGTATCTTTGCAAGAAGTTGTGCGGCAAGATGAATATGGACATATGACCATGTTTCGTTTGCGTATCAGACCATGCAGCCAGGCCCGGACGGGAAACCTACGGTTGTGGAGGATGAAGTCCTCCATGATATTTCTTTTACCGCAAAGGCAGGGCAGAAAACCGCACTTGTAGGCGAGTCCGGTTCCGGCAAGAGTACCTTAGCCAAATTGCTGATCCATTATTATGACCCGCAAAAAGGCAGCATCTCTATTGGCGGACAGAAACTTTGTGATATGAGCCTGGAGGCGCTGAACAGCCACATCTCCTATGTGGCGCAGGACCAATATCTGTTCAACACCTCGCTGCTGGAAAATATCCGGCTTGGCCGGCTGAACGCAACGGACGAAGAAGTAATGGAAGCAGCGAAGAAAGCCCAATGTATGGAGTTCCTTGAAAAACTGCCCCAGGGTATTCATTCTATGGCCGGTGACGCAGGAAAGATGCTCTCTGGCGGTCAGCGCCAGCGTATCTCCTTGGCACGGGCGATCTTAAAGGATGCTCCCATTGTAGTGCTTGATGAGGCAACTGCTTACGCCGATCCAGAGAACGAAGAAAAGATGGAGGCCGCCATTGCAGAGCTTGTGAAGGGGAAAACCCTGGTTGTCATTGCTCACAAGCTGCCTGCGATTATGAACGCCGATCAAATTTGCGTTATGGATCGCGGAAAACTGGTGGCAACAGGCAAGCATCAGGAGCTGATCCAGTCCTGCCCTGAATATCAAAAGTTGTGGAAAGCGGCGCAGGACAGCGCCGAGTGGAGAGTACACACTGCAAAGGAGGGAAAATAAATGTTTGCTTTGTTTTCAAGAATTTTGAAACTCTCTGGCCGATATAAGGGCCGTATCCAGGGAGCATTTGTCTGCGCATTTTTAGAGTCCATCCTCTCCAAAATGCCAATTTTCCTGGCCTTTGTAATTTTGAGCGGCTTTGCAGCCGGAACGCTGACCGGCCAGACTTGCCTCTATGTGGGCCTTGGTCTTGCTGCGGCTGTGCTTGTACAGATGCTCGTACATTATCTTAGTGACAGCTTGCAAAGTGCGGCGGGATATTTGATGTTCGCTGATAAGCGTATGGAGCTGGGTGGCCATCTGCGGAAACTTCCAATGGGATACTTCACTTCTGGCAACATCGGAAAGATCAGCTCGGTTCTTAGCACCGACATGGTGTTTATCGAGGAAGTTGCCATGAGTACCCTGGGCAATATGATGAGCTATCTACTCTCATCCCTGGTTCTGCTGGCCTTCATGTTTTATCTGAACTGGCAGCTTGGCTTGATTGCCGCCATCGTGACAATTCTGGCATGGCTGGTATCCAGGGGGATGAACAAAGTATCTCTTCGGGAGGCGGCGGGCCGTCAGGAACAGAGTGAACGGCTGACGGATGCCGTGTTGTCCTTTGTGGAAGGTATTGGCGTTATTAAGAGCTATAACCTGCTGGGTGAGAAGTCGGAAGAATTAACCGGGAATTTCAGACGGTCCAGAAATACATCCCTTGCCTTTGAGAGAAAAATGACCCCCTGGACCATGGGGCTGAATATCCTTTATGGTATTGGTATTGCGGCAATTTTCGGGCTGGCAATCTTTCTGGAACAGAATGGCGGCCTTTCCCTGGCTTATGTTCTTGGCGTTCTTCTGTTCGTATTTGATTTGTTTGGACCGCTGAAAGCACTCTATGGCGAGGCATCTCGCCTGACTGTAATGAACGCGGCATTGGATCGCATTGAAGCGGTATTGGATGAGCCAGAACTCCCCGATACTGGTAAGCAGCACTTGCCTTCCCAGGCACAGCCGGGGCAGCCGGAAGTACAGTTTAGCGATGTTGCTTTTGCCTATCAGGACAAAGAAGTGCTACACCATATCAATTTCGCTATGAAGAAAAACTCTATGACGGCTCTGGTCGGTCCTTCCGGTGGCGGTAAATCCACTATCGCAAATCTGCTGGCCCGGTTGTGGGATGTAAAATCCGGCAGTGTGACAATTAGAGGTGTGGATATTCGGAATGTACCCCTGTCGGAGCTGATGGATCAGATCAGTATGGTGTTCCAGCGGGTGTATTTGTTCCAGGATACGATCTATAACAACATCAGCATGGGAAAACCGGATGCCACGGAGGAAGAAGTCTATGAAGCGGCAAAAAAAGCCCGCTGCTATGATTTCATCATGGCATTGCCTGATGGGTTCCAGACCGTAGTTGGAGAAGGCGGCGCTACGCTTTCCGGCGGTGAGAAACAGCGTATTTCGATTGCGCGCTGTATTCTGAAGGATGCGCCTATCGTTATTTTGGACGAAGCTACCGCAAGTGTTGATACCGACAATGAAAGCTATATTCAGGAGGCCATCTCTGAACTGGTAAAGGGTAAGACCTTGCTTGTGATTGCACACCGTTTGAATACCATCCAGAATGCCGATCAAATCCTGGTAATTGACAACGGCCAAATCGCACAGCATGGCACCCACGAGGAACTTCTGGAGCAGCCGGGTATCTATCAGGATTTCGTCAATATCCGAAAGAGTGCTGCTGGATGGAGCCTGGCCTAATAGCGAAGGGAGGTCTTTATGAAACTTCATGCGTCCGGGGAGGACTATCTGGAAACCATCCTTGTTCTCCAAAAGAAACGCGGTATGGTGCGCTCCGTAGATGTGGCCCGGCACATGGAGGTGTCAAAACTTTATCCTGGCGGCGGTTTTGAAACACATTTCAAGGCCGCCGTTCTTCATGCCCTTATGAGGATGACGCCCCTGTGCTGAATGTTACGGCGGCTTTAGGAGGGAGCCGCCGTGAAGCACAGAGGGTTTCGACATAATTCGGCAGGAATTTACCTGCCAAAAAAAGCCTGTCCCCGGCAACGGGGACCTATGCACAAGAAGATGAACTATACCATGTAGGGAAACAACAGAACACACCAGATAGCGTCTGGCTGGATTATATCCAGTCAGGCGTTTTTTGTCATATCCTGCGGTTCTCCGTAGGTTGCCGGTCCCCGCCATCTCCATTTCAATTCACTGTTCACCCACCACCCCCTGAATTGAAATGGAGGACAAGTATGTTTGATAAAAAAAGCGAATATGCCCTGAACAAACACGATCAGGACAGCATTATATACATATGCCCCATACCGCTTTGTGGGGAGCTGCGCCATCTTCTCGTCGATGAGCCGCTTCTCCTCCTCCGTCACCCAGAACTCATAATGATGAGTAAGCCAAAACTAACCGATTGGAGGGATGTGCGTGGACAACCCCAACTTTAATCAAGACTGGTACGGTATGCAGGCCAAAGTGTTGTCGCAGAGTGACGATTGTGTTGTCGTTGATTATGGTTGCAATGGCCGTGGTATTGTGAAAAACTATAACTTGTTTGAGGGTATACAGCTTTGCTTTCTCGACTTTGAAACGGATGGAGCAATGAAGGCTCAGAAATTTAATCCAGATATTATTCAGATCACGCATTGTCAAACCGGACGCTATGAATGTGAATTTGCCAATCATACTGTGTCGTATTTGCCAGAGGGCTATTTTAGTGTTGCAGCAACAGAGCATTTGCCGGTTTCTTTTTCTTTTCCGCTGGGAAAATATTATGGAGTCAGTCTTGTCATAGACCGGCAGGCACTTTCGGTCGGAACGCGTCGGATGATGCAGACAATTCCCATTGACCTTGATAAGATTGGAACTACACTGGGAATAGAAACAAGATGGTATGTCAGTGAGACCCCGCCACAATTAAAGCATCTTTTTTCAGAATTGTATACTGCGGCAGAAATGGAGCCCATCGGCTATTTCAAAATTAAGGCCATCGAGCTTCTGTATCACATGGATCAGCTGACACAAGTCAACGGGTGCGATTTAAAATATTTTGATAAGAAGCAGATACAGACTACAAAAGCTATTCGGGAATACCTTATTTCTCACTTGGATGAGAAAGTTTCCCTGGAGCAGTTGGCAAAAGAGGCACACTTGAACCTCTCCGTTTTTCATCTGGTGTTTTCCCATATCTATGGGGACACACCGTATGCCTATCTAAAAAAATACAAAATGAATTTAGCAGCCCAGTGGCTTTCGGAAAATAAAATGAAAATCGGGGATATAGCTTTAGAACTTGGATACAGCAATGCCAGCAAATTTGCTAAAGCGTTTCAATCTGTGTATGGGATGCTCCCAAAAGACTACCGGAAAAAATAGATAGGAAGAACGGGCTGTTTTTCAGGTCTTTCCAGAGGAATGGAGCAGAAAAAATTTACGCAAAAAGATATAATGAGCCGGTGCGGTTAGTTTATGCTAACGCATCGGCTTTTATTTAGGAGGTGGTATCCCTGCTGACCATAGATACTCGAATCAAGTTGCTTTTATTTTTACTTATCAACTTCATGGTATTTGGCTTGAAAGATTTTGTCCTTGGCAGCGTGTGTTTTTCCTTTATCTGTATTCTTTCGTGCCTGATGGGGCAGAAAAAGATTGTATTGAAATACATCATCTTTTATGTGGTGATTGCGGCCATACAGCAGCTTTGCGCCTTCCTTCCCCAGGCCATCGAAACTATTTTGTCGATCTTCACATTGTTTATCCGGGTAATGATACCCGTGGTACTCTTTGCTTCAACTTTTATCGCTACAACGAAAGTCAGCGAATTGATTGCGGCCATGTACTCGCTAAAAATTCCTCGGAGCATTACCATTACATTCGCTATGGTATTGCGCTTTTTTCCTACTTTCAGTGAGGAGATCCACAATATTTATGACGCGATGAAGTTAAGAGGCATCGCCCTTTCGTGGAAAAATGTATTCACGCGCCCCATGCTCATTCTGGAGGCAATCGCTATCCCCATCGTGATGCGCTCTGCTTCGATTGCAGAAGAATTATCTGCTTCTGCGGTGACGAGAGGCATTGATAATCCGGCGCAACGGACTTCGTTCATTCAGCTAAAAGTTCATGCTAAAGATTGGATGGTACTGTTCTTCTTTCTCGTTGCCTTTGTGGTGCTGTTTTTCTGCAAATATCAGATATATGGGAGGATATGATGATGATTGATATTGACCATGTATCTTTTCAATATTCCGGTGCTGAACGGGAGAATCTGCAAAATTTTAATTTGCAGATTGAAAAAGGGGAGTGTGTTGTCCTTACTGGCGAATCTGGATGTGGAAAGACTTGTGTGACCAGGTTGATAAATACACTTATTCCCCACTTTTACGAAGGGGAAATGTCCGGGACGGTTCTCATTGACGGAGTTGATACCCGCACGATCCAACCGCACGATTTGTCGGACAAGATAGGCTCTGTCTTCCAAAATCCACGCAGTCAGTTTTTTAGTCTGGATACGGACAGCGAGATTGTGTTTGGTATGGAAAATAAGGGAATGCCCTATCAAGTGATGCTGGATCGTTACCAACAGACTATCCAGGAATTACATATTGAAAAGTTAAAGGATCGCAACCTGTTTGACTTGTCCGGCGGACAAAAGCAGACCATAGCATTTGCCAGTGTTTACGCATTAAACCCTAATATTTTTGTTCTGGACGAGCCTTCCTCAAACCTGGACCCGGAGGCCATTCAAGAACTACGACGGCTACTTTTGCTGATTAAGGCGCAGGGAAAAACGATTATTGTATCCGAACACCGCCTTTACTTCTTGAATGGGATTGCCGACCGCATTATCCTTATGGAGCATGGTAAGCTGAAACAATCTTGGTCCGCCAGTGATTTTGCTTTACTCAGTACCGAGCAAATCAAGGCGCTGGGACTTAGAAGCTATACGCCTACAAGGTTAGAGCTTCCCGAAACAACACCCTCTCGAAACGATTCCCCGGCTGTCGAAGTCAGAGATCTGGCGATTGGATATGAAAAGGGAGAACCCGTGGCGCAGCACCTGAACTTTTGTGTCTACCCTGGAGAAATTGTCGGCGTGGTAGGGAAAAATGGTTGTGGCAAATCAACTTTGGCCAGAACCCTATGTGGTTTGCAAAAGGAACTGCATGGGGAAGTTCTATACAAAAACAGTACGGTTCCAAGTAAACGGCGGATTAAGAAAGCGTATCTTGTCATGCAGGACCCGGACTATCAACTGTTTACTGATAGCGTTTACCAGGAACTACTGCTGGCATTGTCCGACCAAAAGGATAAAGATGAAAAACGAATAGATGATATTCTGGACGAGCTGAATTTGACAATTTATAAAGAGCGGCATCCAATGTCCCTCTCTGGCGGTCAGAAGCAGCGCACCGCTATTGGCGTTGCGGCACTCCGGGATGCAGAGGTACTTATTTTTGATGAGCCTACAAGCGGCTTGGATTACAAAAACATGGAGAGCGTTGCAGGAATTTTAAGTGCGCTGTCCAAAAGAGGGAAAGCCATCCTGGTGATTTCCCATGACAATGAACTACTGATGAAGATTTGTTCCCGTGTCATTCGCGTGGATGAAAGGACTTCATCTTAGTTATATACAAATAATAGAAAGGGGCTATCTGTATGAGTGAACAAGCAAAACCTGTCGGGGCATCCGACAAAATGAAAGCAAAGGACTTTATCACGCTGGGCATTTTTACGGTGTTATTCTTTGCTGTGGTAATGGTGTGCATCTTTGCCTCCGCAGCTACCGTGGTGACTTTCGCTTTTGGGAGCGCCATTGCTGCAATTCCCGGAGGCATTATCTATATGCTGATGCGCGCTAAAGTGCCAAAGGCCGGGAGCGTCCTTTTGAGCGGTGTGGTAATCGGCTTGATTGAGTTCCTGATTGGTGCAGGATGGGCGGTTGCCGTTGGCTTTATTGCCGGTGCCGTAATTGCGGAGCTGCTGGCCCGCGCCGGCCACTACAAGAGCTTCTGGCTGAATACCATTGGTTATTCCGTCTATATGACATTCTTTGCGCTGGGCACCTATCTCCCTATGGTCATTATGACCGGCTATGTGGATGATATGTCCACCTCTAACGGCGTGAGTGCCGAGTATCTGACGGAGCTACATAGCTTTATGAATGGAACAATGGTAGTCATCATTGCTGTTGTGACCTTCGTTGCAGGCATCGTCGGCGCTTTGATTGCAAAAGGCGTGTTCAAAAAGCATTTCCAGAAGGCAGGCATTGTCTAAGGACAATATAGTTACGACTAACTCTCTGGTATCTTTGGGCTATTTTTGACACCGGAACAGAGATATGGAGTAGCAGGCAATTTCAAAGATTGATAAAATGAATGGCGAGGTTAGAAGTTGCTAACCTCGCCATTTTCACTTTTAAGGAGGGTTCATGCTATGTCAAACGCAAAGTCGAAACAGGCAAAACCAAAGACGGGTTTGGCACGATGCATGGAATTGGCTTCTGACAGAAAGGGCCTTGTATTCTTAGCTGCGGTTCTTTCGTCACTGGCGGCCATTGCTTCGTTCATCCCGTACATAGCGGTCTATTTTATGATCCGCTCAATTATCGGTGTTTTTCCGAATCTTGACCAGTTAGATATGGGAATGGTCATGAATTATGGCTGGCTGGCGCTCGCCGGGATTGTGGCTAATATCCTGTTGTATTTTCTGGCTATTTTCAGTTCCCACATGGCGGCGTTCGGTACACTGTACGAGCTGAAGGTCTTGTTCGCTGACCATATCACCAAAATTCCGTTGGGCTATCATTTGACCATCGGCAGCGGGCGTCTGCGTAAAATCATGGATGAGAATATTGAGAGCGTGGAAGGGTTCATTGCCCATCAGTTCCCGGATTTTGTGGCGTCCGTCACGGCTCCCATCGTTATGGTCATCATCTTGCTGGCTGTTGACTGGCGGTTCGGTCTTGCCTCTCTGGTCGGTATCGTTCTGGCGTTTGTTGCGGAGTTTATTGGCTTTGGCAGCGGCGAGATGAAGGAGAATATGGGCAAGTATCAAAAAGCCCTGGAGGAAATGAACAACGCTTCTGTGGAGTATGTTCGTGGAATGTCGGTTGTGAAGGCATTTAACCAGATGGCATCCTCTTTCAAAAAGCTCAAAGAAGCGATTACCGGATATACAGAGTGGGTCCTGAAATTTTCCCTGGGCTGGCAGAACTGTATGCCCGCCTTCACCACAATCATCAATAATGTTTATCTGATCCTTGTACCTGTCGGAATTTTAATCGGCTCCAGGTCGGATGATTTTGCTGGGTTTGCCATGACCTTCATTTTCTATCTGCTCTTTGTACCCGCAATTTCCGGCGTGCTGAACAAGATCATGTATATCTCCGAGTCGTTCATGCAGATTGATGGAAACGTGGCTCGGATGGATGAAATTCTGAACATCCCCGAAATGCCGGAAACGAGCCATCCCAAGAAACCCGCCAATGATGATGTTGCTTTCAAGGATGTCAGCTTTTCCTACACGGGAGATACACACGAAAAGGCGCTGGAGGATGTTTCCTTTGTTGCAAAGCAGGGACAGATCACGGCCATTGTTGGGCCGTCCGGCGGTGGCAAGAGTACGATTGCCAATCTGATTTCCCGGTTTTGGGATGTATCTTCCGGCAGCATTACCATCGGCGGCGTAGATGTGCGCGATATGGCGGAGGATGACCTGATGCACCATGTCAGCTTTGTGTTCCAGGATATTTTCCTGTTCAAGCAGAGCATTTTGGATAATATCCGTATGGGCAACCCTTCGGCCAGTGAGGAACAAGTGATTGCGGCGGCGAAAGCGGCTCAATGCCACGAGTTCATCTCCAAACTGCCCAACGGGTATCACACGGTGGTCGGCTCCAAAGGCATCCATCTCTCTGGCGGCGAGCGCCAGCGGATTGCCATTGCGCGGGCCATAATCAAAGACTCGCCTATCATCGTACTGGATGAGGCAACGGCGTTCAGCGACCCGGAGAATGAATACCTGATCCAGAAAGCATTTGAAAAGCTGATGCAGGGTAAGACAGTTATCATCATCGCACACCGCCTCTCCACGATCCGCAATGCAGATAAGATCATCGTCATGGAGAAAGGTCACCTGGTCGAAGAAGGAAAACATGACGAGCTGGTGGCCGCGGGCGGACGTTATGCACAAATGTGGAACCACTATACAGAAGCGATTGGCTGGAAAATCAGCGGAAAGGCGGTGTAACTATGAGCAGATTACAAAAAGCTCTCTTTTTGTCAGACAAGGGTTACGCAGATCTGAAAAAAGCAATCTTCGCCTGCACATTGACGAACCTGGCTATGCTTCTGCCGTTCTGTGTAACTGTTATGATTTTCAGTGAAATTCTGACACCCTTTGTCAGTGGCGGCTCCATTCAGTGGAACCATATCTGGATGCTGTGGGGCGCAGGTATTGTTTCGGCCATCCTGGTATTTCTGGCCGCCAAAAACGATTACCGCAAAACCTATATTGCCTCGTATAAGGAGTCGAATACGACCCGGCTGCGGATTGCGGAGCATCTTCGGAAACTCCCTATGAATTTCTTTAACACCAAGGACCTTTCCGAACTGACCACGA
>PPYE01091283.1_pt1 | contig 14266 bp, 11 predicted proteins | sample 1559881 | NCBI WGS metagenome assembly PPYE01 (sample SAMN08240022, study PRJNA423297) | Human gut metagenome, whole genome shotgun sequencing project.
TGGGTTATTCCGATATCGGCTGCTACGGTGGAGAAATACTGACCCCTAATATTGATGCATTGGCATCCAAAGGAGTACGCTTCACCCAATTCTACAACACTTCACGTTCTTGCCCCGCCCGAGCCAGTTTAATGACAGGACTGTATCAGCATCAGGCAGGTATCGGGCAAATGTCCGAAGATCCGTTTAAGCAAGAGAATCAAAAGAGCCCGAACGACTGGGGAGTGCCGGGATATAAAGGATTCCTCAACCGGAACTGTGTCACAATAGCCGAGGTATTGAAAGAAGGAGGCTACCATACTTATATGGCAGGTAAATGGCATCTGGGAATGCATGGAGAAGAAAAATGGCCCTTGCAACGGGGATTTGAACGTTTCTACGGCATTCTGGCAGGAGCTTGCAGCTACCTTCGTCCATCAGGAGGACGCGGGTTGACGCTGGATAACACCAAACTTCCGGAACCGGAAGCACCTTATTATACAACAGACGCATTTACCGATTATGCAATCCGCTTCGTTGACGAACAAAAAGACGACAAACCTTTCTTCCTTTACCTGGCATTTAACGCTCCTCACTGGCCCTTGCAGGCAAAAGAGGAAGACATTCAGAAATTCACCAAAATCTATCGTGAGAAAGGATGGAATGAGATTCGCGAAGCAAGACGGAAACGAATGGCTAAGTTGGGAATTATCGACTCGAACACAGAATTCGCCGAATGGGAAAACCTGAATTGGGACGAACTGACGGAGAAAGAAAAAGATGAAGTAGCCTACCGGATGGCAGTTTATGCAGCACAGGTGCATTGTGTAGATTATAATGTAGGAAAATTGCTGGATTACCTGAAGAAGAATCATAAACTGGACAATACGCTTGTCATGTTCCTGTCCGACAATGGTGCTTGTGCCGAACCTTATGCAGAATTGGGAGGCGGCAAGGTGTCGGAGATCAACGATCCGTCTCACAGTGGGATGCCTTCTTACGGAAGAGCATGGGCGCAGGTTTCCAATACTCCGTTCCGCAAATACAAATGCCGTTCTTATGAAGGAGGCATTTCTACCCCTCTTATCGTGTCGTGGAAAAACAATCTGAATAATAAAAAAGGGGAATGGTGCCGTGTTCCCGGTTATCTGCCGGACATTATGCCGACTATTCTGGAAGCAACAGGAGCTGCTTACCCGGAAACTTATCACGGTGGAAACAAAATACATCCATTGGTAGGCAGCAGCCTTCTCCCCGCTATTCATAAGAAAACAGACTCTTTACACGAATATATGTACTGGGAACATCAAAACAACAGAGCAATCCGTTGGGGTAACTGGAAAGCGATCCGCGACGAAAAAGGAAAAGAATGGGAACTGTATGATGTGGTTAAAGACCGCACCGAACGTAACAATCTGGCAGAACAACACCCCGAAGTACTGACGAAACTGGTTACCGAATGGGAGAAATGGGCGAATGCTAACTTTGTATTGCCTAAACATCCGAAGAAATAAATAAGGGAGGAACACGAAATGAATAAATTACTATTGAGTGCATCCGTTGCATTGGGTGCTACCAGCCTGTCTTTTGCGCAGCAAACGGAAAAACCGAATTTTCTGTTGTTCATAGCCGACGACTGTTCTCATTATGACCTGGGTTGTTATGGAAGCGTTGATTCGAAAACTCCGAATATCGACCGTTTCGCTACACAGGGAGTACGTTTCACGCAAGCTTATCAGGCTGTTCCGATGTCGTCACCTACCCGTCATAATTTATATACCGGTCTGTGGCCAGTACGTAGCGGCGCTTACCCCAATCATACTTGTGCCGATGAAGGAACATTGAGTGTCGTGCATCATCTGCAGCCATTGGGCTATAAAGTTGCATTGATCGGGAAATCGCATATCGCTCCGGAATCAGTATTTCCTTTCGACCTTTATGTACCTCCTCTGAAAGGAGGGGAATTGAATTTTGAAGCGATTCAGAAATTTGTTTCCGATTGCAAAGCAAAAGGAGACCCTTTTTGTCTGTTTGTTGCTTCCAATCAACCGCATACTCCCTGGAATAAAGGAGACGCTTCGCAGTTTAATGCAGATAAACTAACCTTACCCCCTATGTATGTGGATATTCCCCAAACACGCAAGCAGTTTACTCGTTATCTGGCAGAAATCAATTTTATGGATCAGGAGTTTGGCAACGTCCTTTCTATTCTGGATCAGGAAAAGATGACGGATAAATCTGTTGTCGTATATTTGAGCGAACAAGGCAACAGCCTGCCTTTTGCCAAATGGACTTGTTATGATGAATGCCGGATCGCCGTATTACGGAATCCGTTCGGTATACGACGGCCGGTACAGATATATTGTCAATCTCACTCCGGAAGCTACTTTTCAGAATGTTATGACGAGTTCTCCTTTATTCAAGGAGTGGAAAAGTCTGGCGGAAACGGATAGTCATGCGAAAGCTATGACGACCAGATACCAGCATCGCCCTGCTATCGAACTGTACGATGTGAAGAATGATCCGTATTGTATGAAAAACTTGGCGGAAGATGCGGGACAAGCCTCTACCATCAGCCGGCTGGATAAAGAATTGAAACGATGGATGAAGGATTGTGGAGACGAAGGACAAGCTACCGAGATGCGTGCCTTCGAACACATGCCGGGAAAGAAAAAATAAGCCGTCACATATCAAACGAATGAAACACAGAATGTTATTAATAAATCGTATATCATGAAAAAAGAATTTTTTGGTTTGCTTTGTGGATGTACTCTGCTTCCGGCATTTCTTCATGCACAGACAGAGCGTCCTAATATTGTGATTGTATTGGCCGACGATTTAGGTTGGGGAGATGTCGGATTTCATGGAAGTGAAATCAAGACTCCCTGTCTGGATGCTCTGGTTGGAGAAGGAGTGGAGCTCGAAACGTTTCTATACCTCTCCTATCAGTACGCCTACCCGTGCGGGACTGATGACGGGACGTTACCCGAACCGCTTTGGTGTTCGTTCGGCTGTTATTCCGCCTTGGCGTGAAGACGGTCTGGACGAGAATGAAGAAACGATGGCCGATATGTTGGCACGCAACGGATATAAGAACAGAGCCATTATCGGTAAGTGGCATTTGGGACATACGAAGAAAGTGCATTATCCGATGAATAGGGGCTTTTCGCATTTCTACGGTCACCTGAACGGTGCAATAGATTATTTCGACCTTACGCGTGAGGGCGAATTGGATTGGCACAACGATTGGGAAACTTGTCATGACAAGGGATATTCTACCGAACTGATAACCAAAGAAGCTATCCGTTGCATCGATGCTTATGAGAAAGAAGGTCCGTTTATGTTGTATGTAGCTTATAATGCGCCTCACACTCCGCTGCAAGCACAGGAAAAAGATATTAAACTTTATTGTGATAACTTCGACAGTCTGACACCGAAGGAACAGAAAAAGGTGACTTATAGTGCAATGGTTTCCTGCATGGACAGAGGAATCGGAGCTATCGTAGATGCCTTGAAGAAGAAAGGAATAATGGACAACACTTTCTTTATCTTCTTTAGCGATAACGGTACTGCCGGCGTTCCGGGATCCTCATCAGGACCATTGCGTGGGCATAAATTCGACGAGTGGGACGGAGGTGTACACGCACCGGCTGTTCTCTGTTGGAAGAAAGCGGAGAAACAATATAAGAACTTGAGCTCACAAGTGACAGGTTTTGTTGACCTTGTTCCTACATTGAAAGAACTGGTAGGAGATCACAGTCGTCCGAAACGTGAATATGACGGTATCAGCATACTCCCTGTATTGAATGGTAAGAAGAGCTGCATCGACCGCGATTTTTATCTGGGACACGGAGCCGTAGTCAATAAAGACTATAAACTGATAAGAAAAGGCATGAAACCGGGACTTGATTTGAAACAGGATTTTCTGGTTGAGTATAAAACAGATCCTTACGAAAAGAAAAATGCCAGCATAGGAAACGAGAAGATTGTGAAAGCATTGTATCAGGTTGCAGTGAAATACGACACCATTACTCCTTGTCTGCCGGAAGTACCCTATGGCAAAGGCCGTGACGGATTCAAAGCTCCCAAAGAATGGAAAGTAGTACGTTAATGATGTTGACCCAATAAATTGAAAATAATACAAGATGGAAAAATCAATGATTAGTATGTGCCTCCTAGGCGGATTGGCGATAGGAAACGGGTTTGCCCAAACTCCTTCGAAGCCTAATATTCTATTAATCATAGCCGACGACTGCTCCTATTATGATATAGGTTGTTTCGGGGCTGTAAACAACAAGACTCCTCATATAGACGCACTGGCGGAGCAGGGGATAAAATTCAACAATGCGTATAACTCCGTTTCGATGAGTACGCCTACCCGTCATTGTGTTTATACGGGGATGTATCCGATGCATCATGGTGGTTATGCAAACCATAGTTCGGTCAATGCCGATGTAAAATCTCTTCCCACTTACCTGGGAAATCTGGGCTACCGGGTTGGATTAGCCGGAAAATGGCATATCAAACCTTTGGCTAACTTCCCGTTCGAAGATGTACCGGGATTCCCCAAAGGATGTACAAGCACAAATACAGATTATCATACCAAAGGTATTGAGAAGTTTATGGAACGCGATTCTTCCCAACCTTTCTGCCTGGTATTGGCTTCTATCAACTCGCATGCTCCCTGGACGGGTGGTGACGCTTCCGTCTTCGACCGGAAGAAACTTCAGTTGCCGCCTCAATTTGTCGATACGGAAGTAACGCGTGAATACTATGCCAGATATTTGGCAGAAGTCGGTCTGCTCGACCAGCAGGTGGGCGACGCCATGCAGATTCTGAAAGATAAGAATTTGTTGCAGAACACGCTCGTTATTTTCATCTCCGAACAAGGTACGCAATTTGCCGGAGCTAAATGGACGAATTGGAGTGCAGGTGTCAAGTCGGCGATGGTTGCTTCCTGGCCAGGTGTCATTAAACCGGGTGTGGAAACTTCTGCCATCGTGCAATATGAAGATCTTCTTCCTACGTTCATTGACGTTGCAGGCGGAGAAATTCCTGACGTGATAGACGGAAAGAGTCTGCTGGGCGTATTCCAGGGAAAAACAAAGACACATCATAAGTATGCTTATCATGTTCACAACAATGTTCCCGAAGGTCCGGCCTATCCGATTCGCTCCATTTCAGACGGACACTATCGTTTGATCTGGAACCTGACTCCGGAAGAAACATACGTGGAAAAACATATTGAAAAGGCAGAATGGTATCTCTCCTGGAAAGCACAGGATTCGGATCGGGCACATAAAATATTGAACCGTTACAAGAATCGTCCCGAATTCGAGCTATATGACATCAAGAAAGATCCGTTCGAGATGAATAATCTGGCGGATGTGAAGAAATATAGTAAGAAGAAAGCCGAACTGACGATGGAACTGCAAAAATGGATGAAGCAGCAAAATGACACCGGAGCTGATAAAGACCAGCCACGCACCCCTAAGAACAAGCAGAAGAAAGCAGCCAATGCATAGCATTCCACAATTCTATCGTTATTTGCTCTCTGAAAGAGATTTTATTTTTTTATTTCTCATTTCTCATAAAATCTCGATAATTGGCTTGTAATCAAATGTATATAGTATGAGAGATGTTTTTAAAACAGGCATCTCTCATACTTTTTATAGATATTTTAACGGAAAAAGGGCTTTCTCTCATGCATTTTTCAGTGATTTCTCATACACTTCTCATAGTTCTATCGTGCATTTCTCATGCACTTCTCATCGAAATTGCACGGATGATGGGGACTGTAAACGCTTACATTGAAAACAGATGAAGAGCATTCTCCGTTCAAACAACCTGATATCCTCCTGTTTTCCATTCGTTCTTGCCTTGTTATTGATAAAGCATCTATATCGTTCCACTGGAGTGGCACGATCTGTTCACTAGAGTGCACAGGCCTGTTCACTGGAGTGAAAGGAACCGTTCACTGGAGTGGAACGAAAGAGATGGCAGTAGGATAATACGGGCATGCCGCTTGGAAAACATGAAGGCATAGGCGATATCACCTATTAACTACGGTTTTAATACATTAAATATATGAATAAACTAATCACAATCTCTTCTGCACTTCTTGCAGTAACTGTTGCAAAAGCGCAAACACCCAATATCGTGTTTATATTGGCTGACGACTTAGGCTACGGAGACATCTCCGCCTTTAATCCCGAATCTAAAATTCATACTCCTAACATCGACAAGCTGGCCGAGCACGGAATTGCCTTTACGGATGCCCATGCTTCCTCCGCTTTATCCACTCCTTCCAGATATTCTCTCCTGACCGGAAGATATCCGTGGCGTACCAAACTGAAACGAGGCGGTCTTGATGGTGATTCGCCTGCTATGATCGACCCTGAACGTCGCACAATCGCACAAATGTTTTCAGCCAACGGATACAATACTGCTTGTATCGGCAAATGGCATTTAGGCTGGGACTGGGGATATACGGACAATGGCAGAAGCATGAAAGATATTGATTTCTCGCTTCCAATCAAGAACGGACCTACCGACAGAGGATTTGATTACTACTTCGGCATCCCTGCATCACTGGATATTTCTCCCTATGTTTATGTGGAAAACAATAAAGCAACCTCTATCCCCGATCATGTAATAGAACCCCAGAAAAAGAACCTGGCTTTACTGATGCACGGAGGAATGGCAGGGGCCGACTTCAAACCGGAAGAATGTTTTCCCAACATCATCCGTCACAGCCTGAACTATATCAATGAGCAGAAAGGCAGTAAGAAACCGTTCTTTTTATATTTGCCTATTACTGCTCCTCACACACCTATATTGCCTTCGAAAGAATTTCAGGGTAAAACCAGTATCGGCCCTTATGGTGATTTTGTAGTCATGATAGACGACATGGTGCGCCAAATTGTAGAAACATTGAAGAAGAATAAACAACTAGATAACACCATCATCGTATTTGCTTCGGACAATGGCTGTGCTGCTTATATAGGCGTAAAAGATATGGAAAAACAGGGACATTTCCCCAGTTATATCTACAAAGGTTATAAGAGCGATATTTATGAAGGCGGTCACAGAATCCCGCTCATTGTCTCCTGGAAAGGAAAATACGGGAAAGAGACAAACAATTCTTTGGTTTCATTGATTGACTTTTATGCTACCTTTGCCCAAATGCTCAATCACAATTTGGAGACGGAAGAAGCCGTTGACAGTTATAGTATGTGGCCGATATTGAGTAAGAAAGGCACTTCCGCCCGTAAAGACCTGGTACATGAAGCAGGAGAGGGGTATTTGTCTTTACGCACTCCCCAACTGAAATTGGTATTTTACGGAGGTTCCGGTGGTTGGACATATCCCGTTAAACCTGTTGATGTGGCTAAATTCCCCCCGATGCAATTGTTTGATATCGTGAAAGATCCTTCGGAAAAAGAAAACATCATCGGTGACAAACGTTATGAGAATGAGGTGAAAGAGATGAAACGGACTATGAAGAAATATCTGGAAGAAGGACGCTCTACACCCGGTGAGAAAGTTTCGAATGATACGGAGAATAGCTGGAATCAGGTAAAGATCTTCATGCAGGAAGAAGAGTAAACCCATCGGAAAAAATAAAAATATAAAAAACAGCACCCTGAATATAGACCTTCAGAGGTGCTGTTTTAAATTCAACAAGGAAAAGAGTATTGTGCTAATTATTCTTTATTCAGAGAGTTACAGATTTTTTGATTGATTTCTCTGATTTTAGCTTCATCCATTTTGATTACTTTACGGTCGTAAGTGAGCAGACCGTTGATTTCACCTTCTACGTCTGTTGTCTGAGTATATACGGCAGCAGAGAATCCTTTCTGGATCAATTCCAACAGATGTCTGCCATATTTAATGTATTCGTTTGTTACTTCGTCCGATGTATTGAACTTCACATAACCCCAGTTTTTCTTGTCATTCACCCAAGTGTTTCCTTCTACTACAAGGCCGATACCTCCGTACTCACCCAATACGGTAGCACGTCTCGGATCGTAAAGGAACATGTTTGGTCCCGGATAGTGGTGAAGGTCGAGAATATCGCCACAAGTGTAGTGATTACCACCACTGGCAGGATTCACCAGTCGGCTAGGATCGTATTCTTTGGTCCAAGCTACGATTTCCGGAGTTTTGAATTGTCCCCATGCTTCGTTGAAAGGTACCCATACAGCGATACTTGGATAAGAGTACAGACAGTCGATGATTTCTTTCCACTCTTTGCGGTAGTTAGCTTCGGAAGCAGCAGAACGGATTACTTCTGTACCGTTGAAATAGTTGCGTGCCTGCCACTGTGGGCTAGGGCCACCGTTCGGCATATCTTGCCATACGATCAATCCCAACTGGTCGCAATGAGTGTACCAGCGTGCAGGTTCTACCTTGACGTGCTTACGTACCATGTTGTAGCCGAAGTCTTTTGTCTTTTTCAAGTCATAAACCAATGCTTCATCTGTTGGTGCAGTATATAAACCATCAGGCCACCATCCCTGGTCGAGCGGACCGAACTGGAAGTAGTCTTTGTTGTTCAATTGCAGGCGAGTGATGCCATTCGGACTCTTGCGAACAGAGTATTTACGCATAGCAGTATAGCTCTTTACTTGGTCTATTGCTTTTCCGTCTTTATACAGGGTCACTTCCATATTGTAAAGGAAAGGAGAGTCTGGCGACCATAGTTTAGCATTAGCAGGCATTGCCAGTTCAACGGGTACTCCGTTCAACGCTGCACCTTTGGCTACAAGATTCTTGCCATCGAATACTTTTACTTCCACTTTGTCTGCAGAAGTTGTGTTGGCAGCCACTTCTACCTTAACAGAGTTATTATCAATATCAGGAGTAGTTTTCAGATTAGCAATGTATTGTGTTGCCACCGGTTCCAACCACACTGTTTGCCAGATACCTGTAACCGGAGTGTACCAAATGCCATGAGGGTTTGCTATTTGTTTTCCTCTGGGTTGTTCGCCACGATCTGAAGGGTCCCATACTTTTACTACCAGGTCATTATTTCCTTTATTAAGTACGGAAGTAATATCGAAATAGAAAGGAGTAAATCCACCTGTGTGTTCACCTACCTTTACGTCATTCACCCAAACCTCTGCTTTCCAGTCTACTGCTCCGAAGTGCAACAGGACTTGTTTGCCACGCCAGTTGGAAGGAACGTCGAAAGTGCGTTGGTACCACAATTCTTCTTTCTCGTTTATCATTTTGCCTACGCCTGATAAAGACGATTCTACGGCAAAAGGAACAAGAATATCACCCTGGTAAGCAGCAGGAGTAGGATCACCCTTTTTGGTGATTGCATATTTCCAAAGCCCGTTCAGGTTTTTCCAGTCACTGCGTTCCATGATAGGACGCGGATATTCCGGCAATACGTTTTTAGGATCAAGCTGTTCTCCCCACGATGTCTTGATTTTGTCACCGGCAGGTTTCCATTGAGCAAAAGTCGAACTGCATAGAGCCAATGCTAGTAGCATTGTTAGAAAATTCTTTTTCATGTTCATGGTATACATTATAATTAGTTATTGAATTGATATCCCATAAGAAGGAACATTGCAAAGAAAGTGGAATTAAAAGAAAATAAAGGAAATTTGCCGTTCAAAAAACAGCAAAATCTCTTCTTTTTCTATATAAAATCCCGTATAAAGTTACTTTTGATGATAAATACCGGAAAGAGTGGTCAGTTTTTATTCTTTGTTGAATAATTGTTTTTATTATTTGTCAGCAGTTTTTGTTCCTGATGGTTTGGGAAGTTTCGTTCCGGCCTTGTCCGGAACACCCAATACAGGCATTCCGTCTTTGTCCCATTCTATTTTTTGTAGGCGGGGAGAACGTGAGTCCATTGCACCCGGAGCATCATTCGGTATCTGACGGGCATGATACACCATATAACATTCTTTTCCATCCGGTGAGGGAACGAAAGAACTTCCACCGGGGCCAAAAACTTCATTCTTCGGTTCCTGTTGGAATACGGGTGTCGGATGTTTCTTCCAGGAAGCGGGGTCCAGCAGGTTGGCATTTGCATCTGCTGTCAGTAATCCTACACAATAGTAAGGCGTCCAGCTACCACTGGCGGAATAAAAAATGCATACTTTGTCTTTATTCTTCGGTTGGAAAAAGTGAGGTGCCTCGTTCACATGAATCGGATAGGCCGTTTTACTGCCATCGGGATTGACCCATTGACATTCCCACTCATATTCAGGTTTGGAAATCAGGACTCTGTCGGAGGAAAGTGTCCATGGATTTTCCATGGAAGCAATGTAAATACATTGTGTTTCGCTGTCAATCCTGCGTTTTTGCCATCCGCACCAAATCATGTAACGTTGTCCGTTGTGCTCGAAGGTACTTGCATGAATCGCCCAGTTGTTATTTTTGTCGGTCGGTATACGACCCTTCATGACAAACTTACCCTCTGTGGGAATAGCAGCCTCGTTCTCAATCACATATATCTGGTGATTGTCCATATTGCCATCGTCTGCGGCGAAGTAAATATACCATTTGTTGTTGATACGATGTATTTCGGGAGCCCATAGGTGATGCGAATTACTAGGGTCGTTCGGTATCCATACCGGCTTTTTAAGACTGTCATTCAAGTTGGTTATATCACTCGTTTCCCAAAGTACGATTCTGCTTTCGGAACCTTGTGTGTAGTAATATTTTCCTTCGTGAAAAACACCCCATGGTTCTGCTCCTTTTTCGCGCAACGGATTCGTATAGGTATCTCCTGTTATTGTTTCCTTTTCCGGCTCTGTTTTCTTCTTGGGTTGGCAAGATGCACAAATAATGATTAAAAGTACAGTTAGTAATGAGATTCCGCTTTTCATGGTATTTTTCATTTTATAATGACACTGCAAAGAAAGCACAAAATCTTGATAAATCATCTTTTTTTTTGCAGATTGGTTAGTATTTATCCTTAATTGGCTCATAATTATTGAATTTTCTATTTGTTTTTTCTCATCTTTGTAGCACGAACTTTAAAATTGATATTATATGAAACTAAAACATCTTATTCTTTTCAGTATTATTTGTTGTTCCCAGTCTGTATTTGGACAAAAAGCCGGTCAGCAACCAAAGACAAGTGGCAATCCTGTATTTCCGGGCTGGTATGCCGATCCGGAAGGAATTGTGTTCGGAGACGAATACTGGATTTACCCTACGTATTCGGCGCCTTATGACGAACAAACTTTCATGGATGCCTTCTCGTCTAAAGACCTGGTGAACTGGACAAAACACCCGAAAGTGTTATCGAAAGAGAATATAAGTTGGTTTAAACGTGCTTTATGGGCACCTGCTGTGATTCATGCGAATGACAAATATTATATATTCTTCGGTGCGAATGATATTCAAAGTAATAACGAGCTGGGAGGTATTGGTGTGGCTGTGGCCGACAATCCTGCCGGACCATTTAAGGATGCACTGGGCAAACCTCTGATTGATAAATTTGTAAATGGTGCACAACCGATCGATCAGTTTGTTTACAAAGATGATGACGGACAGTATTATATGTATTATGGTGGCTGGGGACATTGCAATATGGTGAAGCTGGCTCCGGACTTGTTGAGTATCGTACCGTTTGAGGATGGTACCATCTATAAGGAAGTAACTCCCGAAAAATATGTAGAGGGACCTTTCATGTTGAAACGTAACGGTAAATACTATTTTATGTGGTCGGAAGGCGGTTGGACCGGACCGGATTATTGCGTAGCCTATGCGATTGCCGACTCACCATTCGGACCTTTTAAAAGAGAAGCAAAAATATTGGAACGCGATCCTAATATTGGAACGGGTGCCGGTCATCATTCTGTTGTGAAAGGTCCGGGAGCAGACGAATGGTACATCATTTATCATCGCCATCCATTGGGTGAAACGGATGGAAACGCTCGTGTGACCTGCATTGATCGCATGATTTTTGATAAGGACGGAAAAATAAAACCTATAAAGATGACTTTCGAGGGAGTAGAGGCTAGCCCATTGAAGTAAAATCTGAAAAGTTCAGCCCATCGGTAATTAATATTTTAATAAAGATGGGCTTTTTTTGATTTATTGTTTTATTTTTGTCCTTATAAATCTAATATACTTATTATAATGAAATCGGATATACATACTCTCTCTGATTCCCTTTTGTGGAAAAGGTTTCTCGAAGGAGACTCGAGTGCGTATACCCAAATATATAATCAAACAGTACAAGATCTGTTTCGATTCGGATTATTATATACTTCGGATAAAGAATTAATTAAAGACTGCATACATGATGTGTTTTTGAAAATTCACATGAATCGTGCAAAGTTGGCTCCAACAGATAATATTGCCGCCTATTTGACAGTGGCGTTGAAAAACACTCTTTTTAATGCGCTGAAAAAAACAACAGATTCTCTCCCGTTTGATGAAATAGGTGAGAGAGAAGATACGGTTGACGACTCTCCTTCCACTCCGGAAACTATATATATTAATAATGAACAGGAAAAACAAGTTCAGACAACCGTACATTCTATGATGTCTGTATTGACGGACAGACAGCGCGAAATTATTTATTATCGGTATATCAAAGAGATGAGTATCGATGAAATCAGTAAGGTGACAGATATGAATAATCAGTCTGTTTCTAATTCTATTCAACGGGCTTTGGGACGTATCCGCGACTTATTTAAGAGAAAATAAGAGAGAATAACCAGCCCATTTTTCCTGCCTATCAAAAAAAGTGGAAAAAACTTCGAAAAAGGTGAGTATAAAATGAAAGTACAACTGTTATTCATACGTAAAGACAATGAAAATGATGAACTCTGAACAAGAACATACAGATTTTTCCCTATATACTTTTGAAGAATTTCTTCAGAATGATTTCTTTGTTTCTTCTATGAACTATCCTACGGAAGAAACACAGAAGTTCTGGGATGAATTTGAACAGATGAATCCTTCTAATATAGATGAATATATCGCTGCAAAAAGATATTTGGAAGTTTTTTCGAAAGAGAAGGGTGAGGTACTTTCAAACCAGGAAACGGATGATTTATGGATTCGTATTCAAGCGACTAATATAAATAAGGAGAAAGCGAGACGCAAGAACTATTTCTTAATAGGATTGAGTGCGGCTGCCAGTGTGGCTATTCTTGTGGGATGTTTCTTCTTTTTGAAGAACTATTCTTCGGCTCTGGATCCGGACATTGCCACATTTGCTGTGAATACGAAAGCCGATTTGCCTTTGACGGAAGAAACACTGTTGATTTTGGCAGAAGATAATGTCGTGAGTTTGAAGGAAAAAGAAACAGAGATCACGTATGATTCCGTAGAAATCAAAACGAATCAGGAAAGTATACAAAAGGAGAAATCGGCAACTTATAACCAATTGGTTATTCCACGTGGAAAACGTTCGGTATTGACGTTTGCCGATGGATCTAAAGTCTGGGTGAATGCCGGTACAAGGGTGGTTTATCCGGTGGAGTTTGAACAAGACAAACGTGAAATCTATGTGGATGGTGAAATCTACATAGAAGTGGCCAGAGATGAAAATCGTCCTTTCTATGTGCGGACCAAAGATATGAATGTCAGAGTGCTTGGTACTAAATTTAATGTAACTGCGTATGAATCGGAAGCAATTAGAAGTGTAGTGCTGGCACAAGGATGTGTTCAGGTGGAGACAGACCGGACTCCTAAAGCCATTCTGGCTCCTAATCAGATGTTCAGTTCTGCCGATGGAAAGGAAAATATAACACAGGTAGATGTAGAAGAAGCTATATCATGGGTGAATGGACTCTATTATTTCCAAAGTGCTGATTTGGGAATCGTTTTGAAACGTCTGTCTACCTATTATGGCATTAACGTAGAATTTGACCCAGCGCTAAGTAAAATAAAATGTTCTGGAAAAATCGATTTGAAAGACAACTTTGAAACAGTAATTAATGGATTAACCTTTGTTGCACCAATCTCTTATGCCTATGATGAACAATATAAGACGTATCGAGTCGTAACGAAATAGATATGAAAAAATAAGATAAAGAATAAATCTAATTCCTGAATTTTATGGTAATTTTTGTAGAAAGTGGATGATACACGCTATCATCCAACTGGGACGTGTGTACCCAATAATGTTTAGATACAGAAATAATATTATGAGAAAATTTTAACATGTTTAATATGAAAAATGCAATTAGAGAACGAAAGAGTAAGGTTCTCGGGCTATTCCTTTGCTTTTTACTTCTCGGAATAGACTACTCTTTCGCAAGTTACAACAATTATTCTCAATTTAAGACTCTTTCGGTCAGCA
>PPYE01585670.1_pt1 | contig 14266 bp, 15 predicted proteins | sample 1559881 | NCBI WGS metagenome assembly PPYE01 (sample SAMN08240022, study PRJNA423297) | Human gut metagenome, whole genome shotgun sequencing project.
AAAGGAATTTCCCGCATTATACTTCATGCGCTGGCCCTGCGAGGAGGAATACAAACTGATCAAGGAAAAAGTCGGGCTGCAGTTCATACGGTCGGTCTATGATTTTGCCGCATCTCACCGGGTGGTTGACAAAAAGGGACGCGGTGAGACGCATCCCAGACAAGAGCCACGCAAGGTCAAGCATCATTATAACAACACGCGTACACACTGATGCTTTTCCCGAAAGGAGGTAATTTGCCATAATTTACCCACCTCTGAAGATAATGCCTGTCTAGATGTCTTTTCGCCAAATGTCTCCATTAGCAAATCATCGTCTTGACCTCTGAATGATTTCGGTGATTTTTTCTTTACAAGTTCCAAATGAATGTACCCTTAGAAATAGATTATAGAACCACACTGGTTCCTTCTCATATCTTTTCTCTATATTACTTCATTTATTGGTTCTTCTAATTTATTCTCTGGCTTCATATTTTACACACACCGTCTAAATACTAAATATTACCATTTCTCCACCCTTTCTATCATATATTATTCACTGCCTGCTTTATAGCAATATACTGGTCTGATTATCTTATCAATTTGAACTGTATCCTTGATTTTCTCTGCAATTTCATCCCTCTTTCTATACGCAAAGGGTGCTTCATCAAGCGTCCCACGGCCAATACAAGTACAATAAATACCTTTCATCTCTGCCTTGAACTGAGATAATGTATATTTCTGTTTCACATCCTCCCGCTTCATAATGCGCCCAGCTCCATGAGGTACAGAAAAATTCCACACGGCGCCTTTCCTCAAAATTCTTTCACTGCCGGAAATATCAATATAGTTATGAACCGAAGACCAAATATCCAGAACCTTCCATTTCATCCCTTTCTCTAGTTCGTCCAAGATTGCCTCACGGTTCAGTTCCGCGAACTTCTCCACCACCGTCAGATCACTAATATAGTTTTCCATCAACCTGCCCTCCAGCCAAGTCAGTTCATAGGGAACTTGTATTTTTCTCCTTTTTAATTTCTCCTGGCCTGTCCTCAGATAATATTCCGTTATCCCCTGCCCCAGATGACGACTACCGGAATGGATAGTAACATAAAGATTACCTTCTTCGTCCATATCAATCTCTATAAAATGATTTCCGCCACCCAGTATTCCCAAACTCAAAGCAGCCTTATTTCCATTTACATGGCGGCTGCAGTATGGACTTTCTATCGCAATAAACAAAAAGCACCCCAAGACGAGATGCTGGATAATCCATTTTATGAAATGCTGAAACAAATCTAGAATTACCAAAGAATAGTTGAGATCTTAGATTATTAGGTTTATGCTTCAAAATCCGTTACAAGGACAATCCGCTTTCTGTAGTATATAGTAAAATTTATTGTAGTTAAGTTTTTCCGCGCCATGATTGCCCTCCTTCCTTTTTCTAAATGCATTGTCAGTTACTATTAAATACTATAGAAGTTTGGTATTTATGTGCTGCTATATCGCGCATTCCCGCAACAGCTTTCCATGGAATTTGAGGGTATTCCCTCCTGGTATCTAACGTAATATTTTTAATCAACTCTCCAATATTAATAACCGTCATGCCAACTGCACGCTTAATCTTTTCGTCTTTCAAAAATGCTTCTAAAGTAATATCCCTAAATATCTCCAGCCCTATATCAATTTCAGATATTACCTTTTAAATGATAATCTTATCTCTATGCTGCATATAACTCCACCATCCTGTCCGCTTCTATCAAATCGGTATTTTTAATCGGTCCATGTATCACATCAACATCAAGTCCCAAAATTTCTTCAAGACGAATCTTTATTGCAGATAACGTCAGTAATGTAACTGAATCCGTAAATTCAATTATTAAATCAATATCACTATCTGCACGATTTGTTTCCGCAGCTCTTGACCCAAATAATACAACTCTGCTTATAGGATATTCTGTAACAATAACAGACACCGCTTTTCTAATCGCTTCTATTGTCATCTTTTTCCTCCTCGCATAATCCTGTTATTGAACACTATATTTTATAATTATTATATCCTATTATCCAACTTTTGTACACCATGCCATCTTTATTTCCATAAATATCTGACACACTTTTGACACAACTATATCCAGAATCCAACACACCATAATAAACCGGCCCCCTCTAAAATAGCCCTCATAACATGAAATTATCTTCGGACGGATTGCCCGACTTAAATCCCCTCTCTGGCAGTCTTTGCTCCCTCCACAATATTTGCGGAGGCCGGGATACCCTGCTGCAGCTGCTCGGATAATACCTCGCCGCCTTCCAGACTCCTGAACTTTTCTTTCTCCTCGTCCGGCAGTTCGCGCTTCAGCAGGAAACCTTTCATCAGTTCTCCTACAATATGCTCTGAATCAGAGGCGCTGCCTCCGTTGCCGCAGACCAGTATTTTTCCTCCATTTCTGCAGCTTTTCAGAAGAAGCTCAAAGGCTTCCCACACAGGCTGTTCACTAAGAACCGGATAATCCTTCCGGAATTTTTCATAGACTGCATTTTCTCTGCCCATTTTTACCTCCCTGAATCGCAACGGAAAGTGCCGCATAATCACCGATCTTATTTCCCAGCTCAGCCGGCACAATTCGGCATCCCTCTCTTGAAATAGCCAGTGCTTCCTGCTCGATGACCCGCTGCGCAAATGGCCACAGTAATTCTTCGCTTCGCTCATAGACACTGCCCAGTACAATAATCTCCGGATTCAGTATATCTATGAGGATAGCCAGCCCCCGGCCCAGATAGCATCCGCTGGTTTCATAGATATCAAGAGCCAGAGGGTCCCCTCTTTTTGCGGCAATGCCTCCGCCGCTGCAGAATCCTTCAAAGGAGCCGGACTTGCCGAATCCCACAGGACCGCTCTCCGTCATTCTCACATGACCTACTTCTCCTGCCATATTGTTGGCACCATTGTAAAGCTTTCCGTCCAATATTTCCTCCTCATCCAGAATATACGGATTGTGATGGGCATACGCATGACTTCTCAGAACTGTCAGCTCCATAGAGTTTCCTTCCATGCAGGCACTGTATTTGCAGTCATTTAATATACCGATACCACAGATTATTTTATTGTTGTCCTCCTGCATCCCTGACAGGTCCATCCAGCGCTGAACCGGTTCTTCCTCCCCATTGCATGCTTTTTCTATACAGCCAAAAGGAATTTCATAGATTCCTCTGTACTGGTCCAGAGCAACCGGGAACTGGATTTTTACACAACGGAATTTTTCCTGCCAGTTGATCTTTGCAGACACTCTGACGGATTTATCTTCCTTATATAATGTATATATCTGGACCAGGGTAGAGCTTTTCTACTTGCTGATCACACGGATATTGCTCCTTACCAGTCCATCCTCTGTCTTTTTCACGGATTTCGGTTCAAAGTATCCCTCTGTCTCATGAAATCTCGTGACTCCGTGGCTCCACGTATCGGAGTTATCCTTTACCACCACAACTCGTCCAAAGGCTCCGTCACAGTATTCGATCTTGTTTTCCTTATCCCATATGGAAATAACAGCTCCTGTCTTCTCTTCAAACTGCACACGGACCAGAGCGTTTTCTTCTGCTCTTACATCGCTTATTCGCTGACCAATACCCTGAATCTTCTGAATCTTTCCACCATAATCGTAGGATAGGATTCTGATGGCACCAATACCATTATTGAGGACCTATTGTATCACAAGCTGTCCAAGATAACCCTTACGGCAAAATTCAACCCATTGTCCATCCTCCACTCCACCTTCGGCGGAAATGCACCTCTCATCGGCTCTGTCGCCCTTGCTGCAGACAAGATATTCAGCGGCCACCTCACGCTTCTGGAGCTGGAAACTCTGTAACGCATAAAAGGCTCTGTATATTATGAAATAATAAACGCTTATTCCATAATATACAGAGCCTTTCTATCTTCACTTTTCTGCTACATCTTCCTGCGCAGAAAAGAAAGCAGGATCAAAACCGCAGCAATGGGCAGTACCACCGGCAGAAGTGCGCTGACAATACTGATAATGAGAGCAATCACGCCCATCACGATCAGGATTCCCAGAACCAGACGGACCGTGGGATTATTATGCATTTTTTCCTGCACATGTTGAAATCCGCCGCCTGTACTTCCTGTACCATCCTGGCTGTAGGATGACCGGCTATAGGAAGATTGACTGTAAGAAGACTGGCTGCCATATCCGTCCTGGCTGGAAGAGCCGGACGCACCGGAAGTTTCCAGAATCGTGCGGGCAATCAGACGTGGATCTCCCAGACGCCCTGTCACCTCTGTCTCAGATGCACCTTTTCTTATCTCGTCACTGATATACTGGTCGTAATATTGTATATGTCCGTTCACAACATTTTGAGAAAGCTCCTCTGAGAGTGTTTCCCGCAGTACCTCTAAAAATTCTCGTTTGCTCATGGCCTTAAAATCCTTTCCTGTTATATCGCCATCTTATCATATCTTTCCCAAAAAGTAATGATAATTCCTTAAAATTTTTTTTAAAAAGTAAAAACACCCTGCCTTCGCTGCATGTACAGCATCCGGCAGGGTATTCTTCCTTTTAACTTAATACGGAACCAAGCGCTCCATATCCCAAAAAGCACATGATGATCGTAGCCATACAGAGTCCCAGCAGAATGGCAGGTACGGATTTTTTCAGATCCACTTCAAGAAGGGACGCAATCAAAGCCCCTGTCCACGCGCCGGTACCCGGCAGCGGGATTCCCACAAAGAGAACAAGTCCCCAGAATTCATATTTTTTAATCTTGTCACTCTTTCCCATGGCCCTGTTTTCCAGCTTCTCGATCAGAGGGCGGAACAGTTTTGTCTTCTTCAGCCATTTAAATATCTGCCTGATAAAGAGCAGAATAAACGGGATAGGGATGATATTCCCGATGACGCAGGCAATGACAGCCTGAAGCATGGGAATCTTCAATACGGTTGCCAGTAAAAGTCCGCCCCTCAGTTCCAGAATGGGAACCATGGAAATCAGGAAGACCGCTGCCTCCGGTGTCAGAAAGGACGGCATATTTTCAGCAAACCAATGTACTACGGATTCCATTAAAACCTCCTATTACTTTACCTGAAACTCCTCAGCAAGGGCTTTAAAGCCAGGCATAGAATTCATGATTGTTTCGTAGGATACGCAGTAGGCAATCCGCACATAACCCGGGCAGGCAAAGGAAGATCCCGGAACGATCAGGATATGATATTTCTTTGCTGCCGCACAGAAGACTTTCTCGTCCTCCACCGGAGATTTTACGAACAGATAGAACGCGCCTTCCGGCTTAATGCACTCAAATCCCAGTTCTTTCAGTCCGTTATATAAAGCCTCACGGTTGCGGTTGTAAAACGGTACGTCTACTTTGGCATCCAGACATTTTGCGACAACTTTCTGCATCAGGGACGGGGCATTGACATATCCCAGAATACGGGTTGCCACGTTCGCTGCTGCAATGACATCCTCAGCATCACTCACTTCGTCCGGAATCACCAGATAACCGATACGCTCACCCGGAAGGGACAGGGATTTGCTGTAGGAATAACCAATGATAGCATTTTCATAGTATTTTGTCAAATAGGGAACCTCAAGTCCATCGTATACCAGCTCTCTGTAAGGTTCATCTGAAATGAGGTAGATATCTGTACCCAGCTCTTTTTCCCTGCCGCGGAGGATATCTGCCATCTTCTTGATAGTATCCTCAGAATAGACAACACCTGTGGGGTTGTTGGGAGAGTTGATGATCACAGCCTTAGTCCTGGCAGTGATTTTCTGCTCCAGCTCTTCCAGATTTGGCTGGAAAGTCTCTGTATTTGGGCTTACTACCACAATTTTCCCGTCATAATTGGACACATAACTGTTGTACTCACCGAAATACGGGGCAATGACGATCACTTCATCTCCCGGATTCAACAGAGTTTTCAGGATCACATTCAATCCTCCCGCTGCGCCCACGGTCATAATAATATTCTTCTCACCAAAGGATGTCTGAAATTTTCTGTTAATGGAATCCGCGATCGCTGCCCTTACGTCCTCATATCCGCTGTTGTTCATATAACCGTGCAGTACAACCGGGTCCTCCTTCTCCAATTCCTCAAAAACTGCCTTCTTCACCTCAGCCGGTGCCGGAACATTGGGATTTCCAAGACTGAAATCATATACATTCTCTGCTCCGTGCTTTGCAGCCATAATCTTGCCTTCTTCAAACATGGCACGTATAGCTGAACTGTTTTTTACCAAATTCACCATTTTATCTGCTATCATATTACTACTCTTCCTTTCTATGTAATCTTTCCCGGCAGCTATTCAGCCGGCGAAGCGTTACCGGCATCCACTCTTTAAGACCGCTCTGTAACAGGGTGATACCTGATGCCGCTGCTCTTATGTCCGGCCGGCGCAGCCCCGGCCGGACAGCCAGCTCTCCTGAACATATTTCAGACTGCGCTTTACAGCCATACTCAATTTCGGATACTTAAGATTATACCATTTTCCACCAGACAAAATCAACGTTTTAACACATTAAACCAAAAAAATACTTCTTTTTTCTATACAAAGGACAGTTTATAGAGGCTGCTGTACAGACCATCCCTCTGCATCAGCTCCTCATGAGTCCCCTCCTCTTCGATTCCGTCATCTGTCAGTACAAGGATTCTCTGGGCTTTGCGGATGGTGGACAGTCTGTGGGCAATGACAAATGTAGTCCTGTCCTTTGCCAGGCTCTCCAGGGACTGCTGCACAATCTTCTCGCTCTCATTGTCGAGGGCGGATGTGGCCTCATCGAAGATCAATATGGGTGGGTTCTTCAGGAACACCCGGGCAATAGACAGCCTCTGTTTCTGACCCCCTGAGAGTTTCACGCCCCTCTGTCCAATATCCGTGTCATAGCCATCCTCCAGTCCCATAATAAATTCATGGGCATTGGCTGCTTTGGCAGCGCGAAGCACTTCTTCATCCGTGGCGTCCGGCTTTCCATACCGGATGTTCTCCATCACTGTCCCGGCAAACAGATACACGTCCTGCTGTACAATGCCTATATGGTTCCTGAGACTCTGCAGCTTGATTTTTCTCACATCCGTGCCGTCCAGGCATACGCTTCCGCTGCTCACATCATAGAATCTGGGAATGAGACTGCATAGGGTTGTCTTACCCGCACCTGAGCTTCCCACAAGGGCCACATATTCCCCGGCCTTCACGGTCAGGTCCACATGGCTTAACACTTCCTCCTGGCTCTCCTCATAGCGGAAGGAAACATCACGAAAAGCAATTTCTCCCTTCACATCTCCAAGCTCCACTGCGTCCGGCACATCCTTGATATCCGGCGCGATCGCCATGATCTCCAGAAACCGGGAATATCCGCTGTATCCGTTCTGGAACTGTTCTGTAAAGGTGATGAGCTTTTTCACCGGGTCTGTAAAGTTATTGATGTAGAGAAGCACTGTCACCAGATCCTCCACAGGCATTTTCCCCCTGGTCATAAAAAATGCACCGACCAGCAGCACTGTTATAGTGATCAGAGTTGTAAATGCGCCCATACCGGAATTGTAGGTACCCATGTACTTATAGCTGCGCTTCTTGGAATCCACAAAGCGCTCATTGCCCCTCTGGAATTTTTTCATTTCTTCCTTTTCGTTGGCAAAGGATTTCACCACACGGATTCCGGAAAGGCTGTCCTCGATCTGTGTATTGATATCTGCGATCCTGGCTCTGTTCTCTCTGAATGCTGACTTCATTTTCCTGTTGTAAATAAACGCATAGACCAGAAGAAACGGCACAAACAGAAACGCTGACAGCGCAAGCTTTGTATTGATAAACATGAGAATGATAAACGCGCCGATAAATTTAATGATAGAGATCACCAGATCCTCCGGCCCGTGGTGAAGCAGTTCACTGATATCAAACAGGTCAGAGGTGATTCTGGACAACAGATGCCCCACCTTCTGGTTGTCATAGAAGGCAAAAGACAGCTTCTGGTAATGTCCGAAAATCTCATTCCTCATGTCCCGCTCAATCCTTGCTCCCATGATATGCCCGTAATAGGCAATATAAAAATTACAGAACGCCTCAACCAGCACCAGCGCCACCATGAAGATTCCCAGCTTTACGATCAGATCGGTGGCTTCCTGCACAGGCTGATTCACCACCGTGCTGGTAATATAGCGTACGATCAGCGGTATCACAAGGGTGATCCCCGCTCCTAAAATAGCAAAAAACAAGTCAGAAAAAAACAAACCCTTATAGGGCTTATAATAGCTGACCAGTCTTTTCAGTGTTTTTCCCATCTCTTTTTGTCTCTCCTTTTCTTCTTCTTGTCGTTGTGGGTTTGCATCATAATCCCAGTATAAAACAGGACACTGCTTTTGGCAATGTCCTGTTTAACAAACTTTTATATGGGAAAACTGTCCCGCACGCACAGCGCCCCATACCCAGTCTGGTTATTTGGATAAGGCCCTCCCAGCAGATGACGCGCACCCCTGCGGAAATACGCCTTTACTTTCTCCCCATAGAGAAAGGGATCATTCCCTCTCACGATTCCCCACTCCATCAAAAGGGCTGCCGAGCCTGTAACAAAAGGCGTGGCAAAGGAAGTTCCCGTTCTGGATGTATATCCGCCGTTTGGAGAAGCGGTTGTAATGTCCACGCCGGGAGCCGCTATGTCCGGCTTTACCATATTGGTAACTCTGGTAAACCCCCGTCCGGAAAAATCCGCGTAGGCCTGATATCTGGAATTATAGGCCCCCACAGAGATCACCCGCCCTGCCGTGGAGGGAATGGTAAGGGTGATCTCCGGCACAGGAAACAGAAAACGTGTCCCCTCGTTCAGAGCAGCTCCCCCGGGCATCCACAGATTGTACCTTCCATCCACAATTCTCCCCGGAATCAGATTGACTTTCCACACGCCGCTGTCCACATAGGTGTTCTGGGGGATAAAATCGATGAAAATCTCCTGCGACAGGCTGAAAGGACTTGGTTTTCCGTAGTAGATCAGAATCTGCGTAGTCCCCAGATTAAATCGCTGAGGCCCCAGTATCTCCTGAAACGGGCCTGCCACCTGTCCGTTTGGATGCTGCAGGGAGATATCCATCCGGTCCACATACTGCTTCCATATCTGTAGATTCATTCCTGTCTCATAACCGCCGATCTGAAACGGAACCACCTGGCTCTCCCCCTGTGCCAGGATTCCCGAGGTGTGCACAGCCTTGTTCCCCTCATTTCCTGTTCCCACGCAGATCACGGTCCGTCCCAGACTGGATACATTGTCCAGATACGCCTCAATAAGTGATTCACCGCTGTGGGAACCGTAATTGTTTCCGAAGCTTAAATTCAGAGCAAGGGGCATCCCCATGGCAATGGACTGGCGGATACAGTAGTCAACCCCCTGCATCAGCTCTGTCGTCCTGGGAAATCCCTCTTCCTGCGGTGTTCCCAGCTTCACAACAATGATCTGGCTTTCTGAAGCCACACCCCTGTGAAGTCCTCCGGAAGCCCTTCCGCTGCCGGCCGCAATACCGAGAACACCGGTGCCGTGTCCGCTCAGATCACGGCTTGGGACCACGGAATACCGCTCCGATGACGCGGGTCTGCGAAGCGCTTCATCAATCTGCTCCTTGGTATACTCGGTTCCGATGACATAGCCCCGGGGCGGGCTGCCGGGCACAGTCTGATCCCACAGTCTCAGAATACGGCTGCTTCCGTCCTCATTGCGGAAATCCGGGTGTGCATAATCCACCCCTGAATCCACACAGCCCACAAGCACACCTGCACCGAAAAGCGGCTGTCCGAGAGGTGAAAATCCGCTCTGCACCGGATTGATGCAGGAAGCAGCGCGCCCCTGCTCCACTGCGAAAAACAATCTTTTGGGCATTTCTATGAACTCTATCTGAGGATAATCCGTAAGACCCTGGATCTGGCTTTCCGGCACGGAGAGAATGGCAAAACCACCCAGCAGTTCCACTGCCCGAATCTCCTGATTCAGTGCCCCCTGCAGACTTCCTGAATATTTTACGATCAAATCCCATCTCCGCTCCTCCGGCTCAAATCCCACATCCAGCACAAGAGATTTCTCCCTCTCCTGGGGCGTGGCATCCAGAGCCAGATTCAGAAGATTTTCCAGCTTCTGATCCTGCATGGCAACTCCTGATTTTTGCTGTATCTCTCCATTATATGCAAAAAAAGCAGCCGAAATCTGTCTTTTATAAAACAGATTTCGGCTGCTGCCATATATTTGGTCAAACAGGCTTACGCTGACCGAATCACATTTAACCCTGCAGTGATTTCGTCTTGGTCATGACATGATACGGACCTGCCACAAAGAACACACCGCCTATCATATTCCCAATCGTCACGAATAACAGGTTGTAGAAATAACCTCCTATGCTGACTGCCGCATCACCTGCGTTCAAAAGCCCAACTGCCAGAATACTCATATTGGCAACGCTGTGCTCAAATCCGCAGATCATAAATACGAAGATACACCAGAATACCATGATCAGCTTTCCTGATTCAGATTTCATCTTTAATGCGCACCATACAGCCAGACAAACCAGGATATTACAGAAAATACCCCTTACCAGAAGCTGTACCGGTGTCAGTGACATCTTTGCAGCTGCTACCTGTGCGAAATAAGCACCTATATCACCTTTCGGCACCCCGGTGAGCTGGAATCCTGCCACACCAAGCAGAGAGCCAAGGAAGTTTCCGATATAACATAAAATCCATGCTTTGACCGTTTTGCCCCAGGGCACACATCCGCTGAAGGATGCACTTCCAAGAACCATATTATTGCCTGTGAACAACTCGGCACCTGCCATAATGACAAGGCTCAAAGCAGCCGCAAATGCAAAAGCCTGCACTGCTTTCAGCATCGGGGACCCCGCTGCATTCAAAGGTGTTCCCAGGGTAAATGTCACAAAACTTCCGAAGGCAATGAAAAGCCCTGCGGTGATGGATGATACCATATAGCCAAAGGTATTGCTTTCCATGAAGTTTATCTTACCTTTTGCCGCATTGCAGACCGCATTGAATTCATCAAAATACATACATTTTCCCCCGCTTCTTTAGCTAAATTATGTATACAAAATTCAGGTACGGCTTAACCGTACCTGAACTGTCCTATATTTAGTTTTCAATATGAATTTTGCTTAGAACAGACCGGAAATCTTTCCTGTCTCGTCAACATCGATTCTCTCTGCAGCCGGAACTTTCGGCAGACCAGGCATGGTCATGATCTCTCCGGTAAGAGCAACAATGAATCCGGCACCTGCGGAAATCTTCAGGTTACGAACTGTTACTTCAAAGTCTTTCGGTGCGCCCAGTTTTGTCTGGTCATCTGTCAGGCTGTACTGTGTCTTAGCCACACAGATCGGGCAGTTTCCATATCCAAGAGCTTCTAACTGAGCAGCCTGTTTCTGCGCATTTGCAGTCAGAACAGCTTTCTTGCCGCCGTAGATCTTCTGAACGATCTGGTTTAACTTGTCCTCAATGCTTCCTTCCAGTTCATAGGAGAAAGTAAAGTCATTCGGTTCTTCCACAAGACGTACCACTTCTTTAGCCAGTGCAACGCCGCCTTCGCCGCCTTTTGCCCAAACTTCGGAAAGCGCAACATTAACGCCCAGTTCTTTACATTTTGCTTCTACCAGGTCAAGCTCTGCCTTGGTATCTGTAGGGAATGCGTTGATTGCAACAACACACGGCAGTTTGTAAACGTTTGTGATATTGCTTACATGTTTCAGTAAGTTCTGGAGACCTTTTTCCAGTGCTTCCAGGTTCTCGTTGTTCAGTTCTGCTTTCGGCACGCCGCCGTTGTATTTCAGGGCACGTACAGTAGCTACGATAACAACTGCGCTCGGTGTCAGGCCAGCCATACGGCATTTGATATCCAGGAATTTCTCTGCGCCTAAGTCAGCACCGAATCCTGCTTCTGTGATAGCGTAATCGCCTAATTTCAGTGCCATCTTGGTAGCGATCACAGAGTTACATCCGTGAGCGATATTAGCAAATGGTCCGCCGTGAACGATTGCGGGTACATGCTCCAGAGTCTGAACCAGGTTCGGTTTCAGAGCGTCTTTCAGCAGTGCGCACATAGCACCTTCTGCATGTAAGTCATGAGCTGTAACAGGTTTCTGCTCGGAAACCTTACCATATGTATAACCAACGATGATTCTTCCCAGTCTTTCCTTCAGGTCTGTAATGTCTTTTGCCAGACACAGAACAGCCATGATCTCGGAAGCAACTGTGATATCGTATCCGTCTTCTCTCGGACAGCCGTTTGTCTTTCCGCCCAGACCATCAACTACGAAACGAAGCTGGCGGTCATTCATATCAACACATCTTCTCCAGGTAATCTTTCTTGGGTCAATGTTCAGGTCGTTGCCCTGATAAATATGATTATCCAGCATTGCTGCCAGCAGATTGTTTGCGGCACCGATTGCGTGGAAGTCACCTGTAAAATGCAGGTTGATATCTTCCATTGGAACTACCTGTGCATAACCGCCGCCTGCAGCACCGCCCTTTACACCGAATACCGGTCCCAGGGATGGCTCACGGAGCGCTACCATTACATTTTTACCTAATTTCTGAAGGCCATCAGCCAGACCTACGGTTGTGGTTGTCTTTCCTTCTCCGGCAGGTGTCGGGTTGATAGCTGTAACCAGAACCAGTTTTCCGTTCGGTTTATCAGATTCTTTTAACAGATTGTAGTCAATTTTAGCTTTGTACTTACCGTACTGCTCCAGATATTTATCATCAATACCTGCTTTTTCTGCAATCTTGGTAATTGGCTCCATTGTGCACTCCTGTGCGATTTCGATGTCTGTTTTGAATCCCATGTTAATACCCTCCTTTTCATGGCAATAGTCTTGTTTTCTGCATGATTCCGCCGCTGTCTGCGTATGAATCCTTTTGAAAAAAAGGGCAACATTTGTCAATTACACAATTACAAACGTTGCCCAGACGGTCGGCTCTCACTTACATTTTGATTTCACTGTGGTGCTCCACATTGTAATCCGTCAGAAATCAAAACTATTATTTTGTTATGTCTATAATTTATCACAATTTCCGATTACTGTCAATGCTGTATTATATTAAAAATTCACAACAACATTTCGACAATTTTACTCTATTTTCCGGCGATAAACGTTAATACTTCTTCTTTTTGGGGCATAACACGGAGTGCCCCTTTCTTTGTAGTGATAAGAGAGGAAGCTCCGTTGGAGAATTCCAGCATTTCATAGAGCTGGTCCTCTGTAAGACCCTCAATTCCGTGCTCCAGCACATAATTCAGTGCGCATGCACCGAAGGTATCGCCTGCTCCTGTTGTCTCAATAGTATTCTCCTGCAGGAACGGTGCGTGGAACACTTCCCTGCCCTCATGGAACGCTGTGCTTCCCTCTTTTCCCATGGTCACGTTCATCAGCTTCAGATTCGGATACCGGGACAGCAGCATATGAGCGCCTTCTTTTACATCCTTCGTCCCAGTCATGAATTCCAGCTCTTCCTCGGAAATCTTCAGCAGGTCACATTTGGAAAGACCGTATGCGATCTGTTCTTTTGCAAGCTCCATGCTGCTCCACAGCGGAGGGCGCAGGTTCGGGTCAAAAGAGATGAGAAGTCCTGCTTCTCTTGCAATATCAATGGCCTTTGCAGTAGCCTGCCGCACACCCTCGTGGGTCATGGACAGGGTGCCGAAATGAAAGGCTCTGGCTGATTTTATGTATTCTTCGTCTATCTGGTCAACGCTCAGCATCATGTCCGCACCGGGATTTCTGTAAAACGCAAAGTCCCTGTCCCCATCCTCAAAAGTATGGACAAACGCCAGTGTTGTGTGGACTTCCTGATCCTCATACAAATGACTGGTATCGATTCCCAGGCTGTTCAGCGTATTTCTCAGGGATGTACCGAACTGGTCTTTGCCCACAACTCCCAGAAAAGATGTCTTTTTTCCAAGATTATTGAGCATAGCCAGCACATTACACGGCGCTCCGCCGGGATTTGCCTCAAAAATGGGGTTGCCCTGTCCGCTCACTCCGTTTTCCGTAAAGTCGATCAAAAGCTCACCAAGCGCGATAACGTCAAAATTCTTGTTCATATATGTTCTCCTTGTCCGTTTTATTCTACTGTGAATTATATTCGTTTTGCCTGCTTTACGCAAGTACCGCGGCATAATTATTCATAAAAAATACATTGGATGTAGAATTATTGTAACTGTTCAGTCAGGTCTGCGCATTTACTGCGCTGACCGTGCAAAAGAGTAGTGGCGGCAGGTATTCGCCCCA
>PPYE01358051.1_pt1 | contig 14263 bp, 8 predicted proteins | sample 1559881 | NCBI WGS metagenome assembly PPYE01 (sample SAMN08240022, study PRJNA423297) | Human gut metagenome, whole genome shotgun sequencing project.
GATCCTTCGGATTCTGCATATAGAGCTGGATGAAGTTGAGCGTATTGTTCACGTTCTGTGCATCCACACTATACGGGATTGTACGCGGATCGCTATGCGTCTTCATCCAGTTGCCGATGAGAATCTCCTGGAAGGAGCGTGGAATATGGTCATAACCCACGAATCTACCCAGCGGATAATACTGCATGAACTTCTCCATATCGCGCTGCAGGAGTTCGTAGCAAACCAGGTATTCGTATGCCATCCTGTTATGGTTATCATTCAGGAAGAGCAAACCCAGCATCTGGTCCATCTCCCGGTCACTGAAGAGGAAGTCCTGCTTCTTCTCACGATACTTTCTCAACTTTCCATAAACAGGATGTCGGTTGATAGCCTTCTCATTGCCCAGCAGCGCCATCGTCTGATTCGCCCAGTTGCTATAGAAGAGCGTCTTCTGCAGACGGCGGAGCAGCTTGGCTGCTACCTTGTAATTACCGTTGATGATTTCGCACTCTATAATCCTGCGGGTCAAGCGGGCACTCTTGCGATAATTCGGTATCGCTTCCTGCGCCTCGAACATATATCTTTCGGCATCATTCACCATTCCCAGACGGAAGAAGATTTCTGCAGTAGATACCGGTGAAATCATATCGCGTGTAAAGGTAGGAAACAAGCCCTCGCCTCCATTCTGATAGAACTCGAAAAGGCGGTCGGCAAGCATACCTTTCTGGCTCAAGGCAAGATTCACACACGAAACACTGAGCGGTGTGGTTGCCGGCTTCTTCTCAGCCTTCTCAATGATCTTATCCCATTGTTCGGTGCGAACCAGAAAATCATAATCTATCAGGTCGTAGGTCATTGCATCAAAAGAAGCCTTGATGCCGAACCATGAAGCCACAATCACCAATACATACGCCAAGGCCATCACCACCTTGGATTGCTGCAGCTTCTTAATCCAGGCATGACCATCAGGAACCATACCAAAGAAAACGACTACGACGGTCCATATCATCACACCCAAAGGCAACGGAGAAACCGTACCCGGATAGCGATAATAATTGAGTCCGCTAAAGATACGATACACTGGATACTGCAACGATTGCGTGGTCAGCAATATCCAGGCTATGGTGAGTATCAGCAGACAGGCAGAATAACCCAGACTGGAAAGAATGTGTCCATTCTGCTTGCCTTTTATCAGCGTATCTCCAATCATCAGGGCGGCATAAAGGAATACCACTGGTCCCAGGAACCAATAAACCAATGCCGTGCTCACCAGTTCGAACACCACCTTCACCAACCGGTTGTGGAACCGGTTGTGAATCCAGCCCATCAGCAAGGCGCCCGACAGTGCCACAACAAAAGAAAGCAACAGATTCTGGTCGCCCATGGCACACCATAGGGCGATGCTAGGTACAAAGCTCAACAGATATCCCGGGAAAACGGCTTTCATTCCATATTGCTTCATTAGTCCCCACGAGATAGCCTGTATGCTCATCAAGAGCAGGGCGATGATGGTACCGCCCAAGACAGGCATATAATAGAACTGTACCAAAAACTCACTGATATAGTCAGCCAATCCTCCCGGCAGCACAATGCGCTCCAGGAAATAGCCAATATCAAAGAGAAACATCTGATACTGTTCCTGAAAGCACAAGCCACTCATGTAAGGAACAGACCAGAATATCACTACCGCCACACCGAAGAGCAGCGACAACAGCGGTTTCCAAGATTTTATCATCAAATTCTTCATGATTCTCCAATCTAAATTTTTATTCGTTTATTCTCTCACCGTTACTTTCGGACGTTCATCCGAAAAGATCTGATTGCGGGTTTCCTTCATATCCAGCTCCACCTTGGTCTTGGTGAAATCCGGTACATTATAGGCATCAAACAGCCCATGATAATATTTCCACGGATTGCGCTGCGGAAGAAGGAATGGCTTGGTTGCCTTACCCTTATCATCAATACTCGAGATGTAGAGACGGGTATAGTTTCCGTTACCACGCTTACTGACGAAGACAAACCAATGCGAGTTGCTACTCCAGTTGTGATAGCTCTCGCTCATCTTACTGTTCACCGCAGTCAGCGGATAGGTCTGCCGAGTCTTCAGGTTCATCATCCAGAGATCAGCATCAGGTTGCACAATAGGAAAATTGCTTCTGCTGCACCGTGTATACATCAGCCATTTTCCATCATACGACGGACGAGCCAAGACGTAACTCATATTCGTCTTCGGACCATTCAGCAGCGTATCCACCTTTTCTCCAAACTTCCCCGTTTTGGCATCGAAAGGAATACTTACCAGCGAGCACTTCACTTTCAGATACTCAGCCGGTACACGGCAAGCTTTCGAAGTACTATAATATAAGGTATTGCCATCTGCACTGAAAGCAGGGAATATCTCCAGCCAGTCGGGAGTCATCAGTTTCTGGTCTGTTACCAGTTGATTGTTACGTGTATCCAGTACCACGATGTTACTGAAGTCGTGATAAACTTCTATCGGCTTGTAAGTTCCCACGAAGAAACACTGGTGAACGGCATTGGCAGCATAAGCCACATAGTTGCCTTCCGGATGCCAGTAGGCATAGCTTCCGGCAGCCTTGGTAGAATCGGTCTTGGTATCAATCCATTGCTGCTTGCCATCCTTCATAATCAGGGTACCTCCACCCTCGCCACGTATCTGGCAGGTCAATTGCCGGGCATCAGTACGATTGGCTGTATGGCAATTGAAACATCTTCCCGGCAGGGCGGTCTCAGTCATGATAGCCGTTTCATCAAAAGTATGGATATCGCGCTGATAGATGCCGATGTTGCCACCCACTTCGTAGCCGGGAGCAATACGGCGATAGGTCAAGCCGTAATCATCCAGCCGATAAGGACTCACCATCATCTGGAAATCCTGATATTGCTTCCACTTGCCATCCTTACGGGTACTGACAGTAAAAGAGATGCTTCCACCGATATTCTGCTCAGTAAGCTGATGCCAATCTTCCACATCGAAGTCAGCCCATTCACCACTGACATGCAGTTCGCCGCCCTTGCTTCCTTTTGCCACTACATCCACCACATCTACGGTATCACCTTTGATATTGAAGTTCATCGGAGCAATATCAGCCGGAATGGTCACCCCGATATAGTCGGGATAGATGCTAGGCTTACGGTTCACCATAGTAAGATTCTCAACCGACGGAGTACAGGCGGTCATCCCCATCCATACTATCATCAAAGTATAAATAATCTTTTTCATTCTTCGCCTCCTTTCTGTTTACTCATCATTCGTTTCACGTATTCTGCGTATGGCGAACCCGGTACATTCCCCTGATTCTGTATGCACTTCACAGCATCCTGATAACCCACAGGCATCTGCATATAGCCACCATATTGCTGTACCCAACTGCCATAACGCATGAATCCCTGGACATCTCCCTTCAACAGCATCTGCCCCATGAAGTAGTCGAGCGCCATTTTGTTATCCGGATTGTTGATGAAGAGCAGTCCCATCATCTTGTCAATCTCATCATAGCTATAGACCATTTCCGTCTTGAAGCGCATTCTTCTTGCCCTTCCCAAATCAGGATCATGACTGATAGCCGTATCATTGCCCAGCATCGCCTCCATCTTCACAGCCCAGTCATGATAGAAGAGCGACTGTTTCAAGAGATCGATATTCTTACGTGCAACGGCATACTTGCCATTCACAATCTGACATTCGGTAATGCGCTTCATCAATCTGCCACTCATCTTTCCATTCAGGATGGAAGCCTGCAAATCGCTGGCATAGCGAAGAGAAGAGTTCACAAGACCCAGACGCCAAAAGGCTTCCATCGTAGGATACATCGACATGTTATCGCGGGTACGGGGAGCCAGCAAGGCATCCTCCCCACTCTGATAGAAAGAGAACATGCGGTCGGCAAGCTGACGGGTCTGAGCAAGAGCAAGATTTACGCAGTTGCTGGTATAGAACACCTGTACCTGATTCTCCTGCGCATCATGGATGATATCTTCCCACTTCCCGTTACGCACCTGTTCGTTCAGCTTGAGTAAAGCATAGAGGTCCTTGTCGTATCCCCATTTCTGACCCGGATATTGCATAGGCACGCGATAATAGTTGATACCTGTCATTACAGACATCAATGGATATTGAACAAGAAGGGTACTATAGCAAACCAGCTGTATAGCCCAGAGATAGAGTATAGACAAAGGATAGGCAATCGCAACGGAAGGAAGCTTGCCTTTCTTCACCTGCATCAGGAAAAAAGCCAGACGGAGGAAGACATAAAGCCAGGTTGCACCGCCTCCAATCAGCCAGAACAGAATGGGTATCAGAAGCACATCTGCCCACGCAATCCTTGCTCCCCATCTCCGGGTAGCAAGATTCATGAGCCATGTTGACAGCAGGGCTAAGGTCAGAGCTATCGGGAAAGACAGGAGCACTTCGATGTCGCCCATCACTTCCAGCAACAGGATTGAAGGAAGAAGAGCTATAAGCATTCCATACCATTTCAATGGCTTACCTGTATAACTTCTGATTACCTGATAGGTAAGCGACAGGAAAGCCATGAAGAGAAAAGCCAGGATGGCGGCACCCAAAACTGGAACATAATAGAACTGTACCAGAAACTCACTGATATAATCAGCCAAACCACCCGCCACACTCAGGTCATGCCAAAAATAGTCGGCAGACCAAAGAAAGAGCTGGTTCTGCTCTTGGTAACATAAAGCTTGTGGATAACCACAATACCAAAAAAGGAAGATGCATAAGCCGAATAATGCGACCAGAGTCATTTTCCCATATCTAGAAATGAACTTTTTCATGCACTTAATAGATTAGTCAGGATACCCATATTTATCAACATCCCCTATAGCAAATATTTTACTTTGCTGAAGGATACATAGTCTGAAGAAAATTCTTAAACACGCCGGCAGGCTGACGCTTGAGGAAGGCGATGTTATATTCCTTCAACTGGTTCTGTATCTCCTTACCCTTGGTCATCAGCAACTGGTCAGAACCTTCCTGACGGGCTTGCATACGGAGCTGGTTGTAGGCACTGTTAAACTTCATGATCTGATCTTTCCATACCTGTAGAGAATCGTTCTGAGGAGTTCCCCCGGAAATACTGTTGGCGCCAACCGTAACCTTGATGTCTCCCGGTTCGGAAACGACCAACAAGTCCTGTACACCATCCCGATAGTGATAATCTATACGAATCACCTTCATCTCAGTAGTATCGGCAACAAATTCAAACTTGCCGTCCTTGATGACAACAGAGTCTACATGGGCAGCATCCTGCAGTCCGAACATAGGCACAAGGAAAATCTTCTTGCCATCCCAACGGTTCGACTCCATCGTACCATGGATACGACAATTTCCCTTTTCGGCAGACTTGCAACCTGCCATTACTACCATACTCGTAACGGTCATCAGAGCGATAACCATCAATAACATCATTTTTTTCATTGTTCTCTTTAGGTTTAATCTGTTTATTTATTCAGTTCTTTTTCAGCCAGGAAATAGATAGGAGCATTGCTTGCGCCCTTCTTTACGAGAAGCCCTTTCTCCGTAAAATGCTTCAACCATTTCAAGGCTGTCTGCTGGCGCAAGGAAAAATGGAATTCCATGTCACGTCGGCAAATATATTCATTCTCTTTCAGGAAATTTACCATCTTGTTCCACAACTGTTCTTCGGTATATTGCCGTGACCTTGTTGTGAATTTGGAACGTTCAAACTTGACATGCCGTGAAACCTCATTCAGCAGTTCGGCAGTAGGCTTGAAGTTTATATTACGCAGACGGATGTCATTACCTGTCACCTTTTCCATCGTCTTGCCTTCCGGCAACTCTGTTGTAACAGACAGGGAGAGATAGCCCACTTGCGGAAGATAGAAGCGGGCACCTTGCGACAGTTCGGTAACGATCAACCCATGCAGCGCAGTCATCACAGCCTGCACATCAGCTCTGGTAAGCGAACAGACCTGCTCTATATGCTCTTCTATCTGCTTACTGGTCATCGGTTCATGGTCTCGCAGCCGGACAAATTTCTGTTCTCCACCTTCGCCCTTCGAGTTATGGATGGAATGGATTTCATACTTTATTGCCATAGCTTAGTATTGTTAGTTGTTCATACAAGTACGTTATAACCAGTTAAGTACGTAAGCCATACGCTTCAAGTTCTAGAACTGTGCGACGTGCATCGAACGGTGCACGAGCTCACTTCGAACGCAGCACGCTCTTACTTCGTCCGATGCATACGCTTACACCGTTCGGTGTGAGTCATGGAGTTGGGGAAGTATAAGCTTCTGGTTGTACAAGTAACCCCGTATAAATGTACTTGTTTTACTGCATACAAAAGTACAATAAAAACTCGTAAACACCAAATCTTTTCAGCAATTATACAAGAAAGTACAGAAGAAAAGCAAAAAAGGTCAAATTCTGTTTACTAAAAGGTATGAAAAAGCCCCGACTGTATCACTACAGCCGAGGCTTAGCCTTATTTATAAACCTTTATTTTCTTGCTCTTGCAACTGTTTCATCAAGAAATTCTCTAAAGTCTTCTTATCTGGCAATTGGAGCATATAGGTAGAAACAAACAATTGATTGTCCATACCGGCAAGCGCATATTCCACCATTTTCTTACCCTTTCTTGTGCAAAGCAATATTCCTATTGGCGGATTATCCCCAGGCTGCATTTCATTTTCCTTATAATACGAAACATACGCATTGAGTTGACCAAGATTCTCATGAGAGAATTCCTCGTCTTTCAATTCTAAGATAACACTACAATGCAAAACTCTATTATAAAATACCAAGTCTGGATAGTAATACTCATCATCTATCACGATTCTCTTCTGGCGTGACTCAAAGCAAAAGCCTTTTCCTAATTCCAACAAGAATTCCTGCAAATGAGAAATCAGAGCTTCCTCAATGTCGTGTTCAGTAACAACCTCTTGCGCTTTCAATCCCAAGAACTCAAAAGTAAATGGTTCTCTGATTTGCAAGGCATTAGAATCATGACCTTTCATCGTAGGCAAAGACATCAATTTCTCAGGGTTAGTGCTTATTCCTGCACGAACGTAAAGGTTGGTACTAATCTGTCGACGCAATTCACGAACGGACCAAGTACACTTGATACACTCTTGCTCATAGAAATAGTGAGCAAGAGGGTCGCTTTGCGTCATTATTTCGACAATGTGAGAAAACGACAACCGTGAAATCAACAACCTACCAGAGGTTCGGAATTTATCCGACACTGTCGGACTTTTTTCCACAAATGAGCCAAACATAGATTTATCCGACAGTGTCGGATAAATTGAGGCAAAAGGCATTATTTGATCAGAAGATTTTCTAACCCAAAGATTTTCCATCATTTGGGGATAATAAAGATAAAAGTTACGTGAATTTTGGAAGAGGGTAACGTTTAATCCCTTCCTATTCACTTTCTCCACAAGTCTCTTGAGAAGGTGATCTCCATATTCCGCCCTATCCTTACCATGTTGTTCAAACTCCACGATATACATGAGTCAACTCCAAGAAAGAGTGACTACCATGCATCCAATCAGAAACAGGAAGTTCCAGTCCATCATGATTATATACAATCGTGTTGTCTGCCATAAAGTTCGTTCATTAAAAGTACGCTGCAAAGATACGATTAATATTCCTAACTGCCAAACTTTTAGAGGAATATTTCAAGGAAATGAGAGGGCACGAAAAAGCCCCGACTGTATCACTACAGCCGAGGCCTAACCTTATTTATATTATAATCACAACGATTATTTCATGTTCTATTTCTTAGCCTTGAATGCCCACCAGGTTGCTTCACTCCAAGCAGCTGTACCAGGAGCTGCATAAATCAGCTTCAGGTGGTCACCATTCATCTGCATAATCTCGAAGTCGGTTGGCGTTTCGCCACCACCATTAATCTTGAATGGGAAGAGGATAGAACCTGGATCAGTATGGAGCTTACCCAAAGCCCACTGGTTCTGACTTCCATCAACCGTAGCAATGGTACGCTCACCGTTACCCCAGTTTTGGATTTCAAACTTACCCTGACGAATCTGCTTACCAGCAGCATCATAAGAGGTAATCAAACCAGCTTTCCAATCAAAGATCATATAGGCATTAGGATCTTCCTCACCGGTTGTAACACCAGTATCAGAATGCTTCAATTGTTCAGTCAAGCCTGCAGGAGGACAACCCCACCAGATTCCATTTCCAGAATTGACGAAAGAGTCGCCATCACCAGGAGCATAACCCATATTACCCCAAGCGCCACCATCAGAGCGGAACTCAGTATCCCAAGTCCATGCCTTAGAACCGTAATCAGTCAAAGCACCAATACCATCAGATTCACTCTTGAAAGCCCAGAATGTAGCTTCGCTCCAAGCACCTGTGCCTGGTTTTGCATAAACAAGCTTTAAATGGTTGACATCCATCTGAAGGACTTCGAAATCCTCAGGAAGCACTTTACCTTCACCATTAATCATAAATGGCCACATGATAGAACCAGCAGTTGTATGGAATGTACCGTAAGACCACGCAGCCTGACTGCCATCTATAGAAGCGACATGACGGGTACCATCATAATCCTTCATTTCAAACTTTCCTTTACGAAGGACATTACCCAAAGAGTCATAGGTTTCAATTGTACCATCCTCATAGAACTTCATGAAAGCTTTAACACTAGCATCACCTTGTGGCTGTCCATTAGGAGCATTCTTCAACTGATCTGGTGTGTTAAGGATGGCAGGATCACCAACGCCCCACCATTTACCATTTCCAGTAGTAGCAAATGATTCACCATCACCTGGAGCATAACCCATATTACCCCAAGAGCCGAACTCAGTATCCCATTTCCATACCTTCTCACCACCATCACTGACAAGAAGTTTCATTTCAGGTGTCAAGTCTTGAGGAACATATACATTGGCATTTTCCTGAACTGTAGTTGTCGACTCATGATTTGCACTTCTTACATAGAATACCTGCTCTGATGCCTGTCCTCTTTTAGGAACAATCTTAAACTGACCAGATGAACCAGAGCCGATAACATTCATTTTACCATCAACAAGCTGGTACACGATTACAGGCTGAACAGGATTGGTAGTGTATGTGAAATAATTACCATCAGCCTGTGGTGTAGCATGTGATTCGTCAGACCACTGAGAAAAGCTGAAGCCTTTAGCCAAAGCATCTTCTGAGATGGCACTGTCAGGTGAACCCAAATCTACCTCTTTAGGATCGCAAGAAGCAAAAAGCAATGCGAGCAAAGGTATTGCATATAATATTTTCTTCATTGTATAATTCATTTAATATTCAACAATAATAAGATAAGGAATTACCACTTGGTATACATAGAAGAAGCATCATCCCAACCAGGGTTCTGCTGGATGCCACCCTCTGACAAACTAACCTGATTTTCCGGTTTCTTCTGGAATCCTGCCGTAGCATTATAACGAGCAGAATAAGAAAAACCAGAACGAGTGTTAGTTGTTTCTATACCCTTATTGTAAATCTTGGTACCTGTCTGCTTATCAAGAGCAGCTGCAGCAATATGCCAACGGCGAATATCATTCCAGCGCAAGCCTTCGAAAGCCAACTCAAAACGACGTTCATTCTGCAATGCCTGCAAAGAATAGCTAACAGCAGGAAGACCAGCACGAGCACGCACCTTGTTCATTCCATCAGCATTCTCAGTAAGTTCAGACTGCATCAGGAGAACCTCAGCAAAACGCATCAATACCAAATCATGAATGTTGTTCAACTGCAAGTTTTCTGCTCCAGCAACGCTCCAGTTGTCAGGATACATCAAGTTCTCAAAACATACAGAAACGGTACCATCATCTTTCTTTGCCTCAACAGGTGAAAGCTTCTTGTCATAATATCCAGACTCCTGTAGGAAGTCACCACCGCCTCCAAGAACAAAGCCTTGCAAATCCTGCATATTCTGAATAGTTGCATTCATACGCATATCTGTAGGCTCGGCAGCCTTCCAGTCTGAAACCAAATTAGGAGCTACAGGACCTGCGCCCCAACCTGCACCAAATGGGAAGCAAGCAGTACCACGCACACCGAAATGAAGAGCATAACCATTAGCATAACCAATGGTAGTACTCCAAGAAGCCTGCTTATTAAACTTGATAGAGAACATACGCTCTGTCTGACTTGGGTTAGCATTACCGTTTTCGTCATCCTCTACCCATTTCAAAGCATTGCCATCTTTATCCTTAGCGCCACTTGTATATGGATAATCCTTTACCGTGCATCTATTTGTATAAGCCCAAAGATTACGGAAATCGCCCACGAGGCTATAGCCTGAATTGTTCACACAATCGTTGATGCAGTCTATAACCATCTGCTTAGTCAACTTGGTTCCGTCAGGAAGCTCAACTTCAGTCAATGGACTATAACTGGTACTTGTCAAACCCGCCAAATCTTCACCATTGCAATACATACCGGTGTAATACAACCAGCATCGTCCGAGCATACCTTCGGCACAATACTTATCTACATGACCATCAGTTCTGCGAGTAGCAGGCATCGTAGTAGCAGCAGTATAAAGATCCTGAAGAATCTGTCCCCAGATTTGTGCAGCAGTAGCCTGAACCGGCTCTACCTTTTGGCTGGTTGTAGTCAAAGGTATATTACCATACATGGAAGACAACTCATAATAGTAGTATGCACGCAAGAACAAAGCCTCTCCACGTGTCTGAGGGTCACCATTTTCTCCCATAGCATCCAACAAAGTATTGGCACGCATAATACCTTGATAACGGTCTTTCCAGAACTGCTCGGTCATGTTTGTTGTAGAAACCGACAGCAAATCCTCAGCCTGCATCAAGATATCATTTTCACCACCACCGCCAAGAGCATCATCCGATGCCAATTGAGCCACATAAAACCAAGACATCTGTGGATTTGCATTCACCACATTCAAATTCTGGTAAATGGCAGCCAATGCTTGTGCCTGATCATTGGTCGTCTGTGGGAAGTTTGTCTGGTCTTTCTCTGTATAGTTGACTGTATCAAGAGTACAAGAAGAAAGTCCGCCCAACAGCAAAGCTGCTGCTCCTATATAATATTTAATCTTTTTCATTGTGCATTCTTTTTAGAATTTAACATTAACACCTACAAGGAAAGTGCGAGGCTGTGGATAGTTACAAATATCAACACCAGTCACCCAGCTTTCGCTTGCAATAGATGAGCCTTGCTCTGGATCCATGCCGTCATAACCTGTAATGGTAAAGAGGTTCTGAGCCTGGAAGTAGAGACGAAGTTGCTGGAATGGACTATTCTTCCAAATCTTGGTAAAGTCATAACCAACAGTCAAAGTCTGGAGACGGAAATAGCTTGCATCATCTACGTAGATGTCTGAAACCTGAATCATATTGGTATTAGTACCTGCTGTAAGTCGTGGATAGCGACCATTGCCTGTACCTTCACCATGCCAGTAGTTATATACATTAGTAGACCAGTTGTCATACTTGCTATCACCAAAACGACGATAAGAATGTGCAACCTGCTGACCTAATGCAGCATAGCCTGAAACAGAAAGATCAAATCCCTTGTAACCGACACCAAGGTTGATACCCATGGTCACATCTGGATGAGGGTTACCAATCTCTGTCTTATCAGCATCATTGATGACACCATCGCCATTGTTATCAACAAACCAAAGATCACCTGGCTGCAAACTTGCTCCCTGAAGAGAGTTGGCAGCATCGCCATCCTTGAGAGTTGCCTTATAACGATCAACGTCTGCCTGATTCTGAAGCACTCCATTCGTCTTGTAGCCCCAGAAGTAACCCAAAGGTTTACCTTCCTCCATACGAGCCATAAATGTTGTACCCTGAGACAGAAGAGCCTCACCACCATTGATGTAGCCAGAGCCATTATTTACCTCTGTAACCTCATTCTTATTGGTTGCAATATTCCATCCCACATTGTAAGAGAAGTCCTTGCCAATACGATCATTCCATGAAAGAGCCAACTCCACACCGGTATTCTTTACACTACCAGCGTTAGCCATCTGAGTTGCAAAACCATTCACAGCAGAGATTGGTACATCAAGCAACAGATCCTTGGTCTTCTTTACATAATAATCAAAGTTCACGCCCAAACGCTGGTTCAAGAAGCGAGCATCAAAACCTAAGTCAAGCTGCTCTGAAGTTTCCCATGTCAACTCAGAGTTTGCCATACGTGCAGGATAACCTCCTGTAGTACCACTTTCCTTATTACTATTGAAAGAATACTGGCCAAAAGCACCGAAAGAATAAGTTGCAGCATACTTGTATGCACCAATACCCTCATTACCATTCTGACCCCAAGATGCACGAATCTTCAAGAAATCGAGCCAGCTACTTGTAGGCTGCATGAACTTTTCATTTGTAACGACCCAACCTCCTGATACAGAAGGGAACCAACCCCAACGATGATCTGGTGCAAAGTTGGAAGAACCATCAGCACGAAGAATCAAGCTTAACATATAAGTTTCATTCCAGTCATAATTGATACGGCCGAAATAAGAAAGAACAGAATGATCAAAAGCACCCTTATTCTTCAAATCATCACTTGTAGTAATTGGCAATGTTACCTTACCATCACGGTCTGAGAAGTTGCCAGGATAAGCATATTTCCAATTGTTTTCAAAGATATTACCAGAGGTTTGGATACCTAATCCCTCAGCCATACCATTACCTTCACGGGAATATTCTGTACCCAACAATGTATCAAAATGATGCTTGCCAAGATCAAAGACATAGTCCATGGTATGGGTCATACCCCAGTTCCAGCCCGTAGCCATATTCTCGTAAAGATTATCGACTGTCTTCTGATCGTTCGTGTTGTTATAATAAACAGAAGTATAACCCTTCCACAAATTAGAAAAATTCTTGTAGTAAACAAGTCCTTTATAAGTCAGTCCCTTAATCGGAGATACTGTAATATAGGCTGTAGCATTCAAGTTGTGACTGCGGCTCTTGTTCTGAGAATTCTCTGAATGCAACAATGCATTAAGAGGGTTGCCAAAATACTGGTTGATACCCAACAAATTCCATCCATTTGCAGCGCCATCATTACCAGTAAACAAACTGCCATCAGGGTTAAAGGCTGGTATAATAGGTGCAGTATGCAACATACTGTAGATTGCATTGCTATACATGTTACCAATCTGGATACCCTTATTTTCCCTATGCTGATAATAAACATTTTCACCGAATGTAATCACATTACGATCACCCTTCTTCAAAAGAATATGCTCAGAATTTAAACGGAAAGTAAAGCGGCGGAAATCAGAAGGAGCCAAGCTACCACCAATAATACCATCCTGATACTGATAACCAATACCAGTACTAAATTTAGATAATTCAGAACCACCAGTTACGTTTAATGAATGGCTTGTTGTAACAGCATTCTTGTTGCGAAGCATCTCCAGCCAATCCGTACCAGGATTTGAACCATCCTGATAAGCTGCCAAGATATCAGCAGGAATAAACGCAGCCCAATCATGAGGAGCCTTACCATCATTGATGTTGGTCATATCCTGAATATCCATATATTGCTTGGCTGTGAGCTGCTTAGGTATACGTGTCATATTCTGCCAACCAATGCTACCATCATAACTTGTTGTAACCTTACCTATCTTACCTTGCTTAGTAGTAACCAGGATAACACCATTAGCAGCACGAGCACCATAAATAGCACTAGAAGCGGCATCCTTCAAGACATCAATACTCTCAATATCAGCAGGATTGACAGAGTTAATGTCACCAACAACGCCATCAATTACATAAAGAGGAGCCGTATTACCATTGGTACCTGCACCACGGATATTTACATTAAATCCCTCACCTGGCTTACCAGATGTGGCTACGATATTCACACCAGGACTTTGGTTCTGCAAAGCTGAAAGTGGACTGATTACATTACGTCCGGCAATTTCTTCACCCTTTACCTGTACAGTTGCACCGGTAACAAGCTTCTTCTTCTGAACACCATAACCTACGACAACAACTTCATCGAGAGTCTTGTCGTCTGTCTTCATTGTGATTTTGAAACTAGACTGGTTACCAACAGCGATTTCCTGCTTCTGATAACCAATATAGGTAACTACAATAGTAGCGCCCGGCTTCACATTCAATGTAAAGTTACCATCCAAGTCGGTAACTGCACCATTGCTAGGATTGCCCTTTTCTACTACACTTGCACCGATGATAGGACCTTCTGCGTCACTTACATTACCGGTAACCTTCTTAGACTGCTGTACTGAGTTAACAGCAAAATTTGGAGATG
>PPYE01433999.1_pt1 | contig 14259 bp, 9 predicted proteins | sample 1559881 | NCBI WGS metagenome assembly PPYE01 (sample SAMN08240022, study PRJNA423297) | Human gut metagenome, whole genome shotgun sequencing project.
CCCGGTTGGCCTCGGCCATCTTGTGTGTATCCTCGCGCTTCTTGGCGGCGCCGCCGGCGCCGTTGCAGGCGTCCAGGATTTCACCGGCCAAACGCTCCTTCATGGTGCGCTCAGAACGGTTTCTGGAATAAGAGGTGAGCCAGCGCAGGCCCAGGGTCTGGCGCCGCTCGGGGCGGACCTCCATGGGCACCTGGTAGGTGGAGCCGCCCACGCGGCGGGCCTTAACCTCCAGGCTGGGCATCACGTTCTCCATAGCCTGCTCGAACACCTCCAGGGGCTCTTTGCCGGTCTTCTCCTGCACGATTTCGAAGGCACCGTACACGATCTTCTGGGCAACGCCCTTCTTGCCGTCCAGCATAACGCTGTTGATCAGGCGGGTGACGAGCTTGGAATTATACATAGGGTCGGGCAAAACGTCGCGCTTTGCCACATTGCCTCTTCTTGGCATAATCTTCCCTCCTTCATTAAAATGATGAATTCATCGGTACTCGAAAGCATAAAACTCCCGCTGGCCAAACTTGGGCAAATTACGACCCACATGGGGTTCTAGTGTAATATGCCAATGTTCGCGGCCTGGGCCGCGGTCAGCCATAACGAATTTTGCTATCAAGCGGAAAAAAGCAAGCGGGTCTGCTTACTTCTTAGCGCCGGCCTTGGGCCGCTTGGCGCCGTACTTGGAACGGGCCTGCATACGCTTGGCAACGCCCTGGGCGTCCAGGGTGCCGCGGATGATGTGATAACGCACGCCGGGCAGGTCGCGCACACGGCCGCCGCGAATCATCACCACGCTGTGCTCCTGCAGGTTGTGCCCCACGCCGGGGATATAGGCCGTGACCTCGATGCCGTTGGAAAGCCGCACTCTGGCAATCTTACGCAGAGCGGAGTTAGGCTTCTTGGGGGTCTGGGTCTTAACGGTCGTGCACACACCGCGCTTCTGGGGGGAGTCCTGGTCAATGGCAACTCTCTTCTTGGAGTTCCAGCCCTTGAGCAGGGCAGGCGCTTTGCTCTTCTTTTCCGCAACGGAACGGCCGTTGTGGATTAGCTGATTAAAGGTTGGCATATTGCACCTCCTTACAAAAAAGTATCTATTGTGCTGGCTTTCGCCTTGGCACCTTACAAAGGGCAGCGGCTGGGAAATAGGAAGCGCCCCGGCAGCAGCCGGAGCGCGGTTCCTCATTTTGCCTAGAAAACCCGGCCTTTTCCCGCCGCCTTTTGGCAGGGGTTTGGCAGGATTCACCCGAAACCGCTCAGTTTATTATTATAGCACCAGGGTTTTGGGTTTGTCAAGTTTTTTCACGTCATTCTGAGACATGGGGCCACTGTTTAGGCGCCGGCCTCTTCCAGCTCCACTTCTTCCAAGGCGTCCTCGTCCTGGGCGTCCTCCTCCAAGAGGGTGTCGTCCAGCTCGGCCTCCTCCAGGGGCTCTTCGTCTAAGAAGTCCTCCTGGTCCTGGGGCTCGTGGGGGGTGTCCTTGGGGCCGTCGTCCTCGGGGCCGTTGACAGACTGGATCTCCACATCGCTGTAGCACTTCATGCCGGTGCCGGCGGGGACCAGCTTACCGATGATAACGTTCTCCTTCAAGCCGATGAGGTGGTCCACCTTGCCCTTGATGGCGGCGTCGGTGAGGACGCGGGTGGTCTCCTGGAAGGAGGCGGCGGACAGGAAGGAGTCCGTGGCCAGAGAGGCCTTGGTGATGCCCAGCAGGATGGGGGTATAGGTGGCTTCCCGCAGCTCGGTCTCGCCGTTGGCGATGCGGGCGCGAATCTCCTCGTTGGCGGAGAGCACCTCGTTCTTGTCGGCCAGGGAGCTGACCAACAGGCCGGTGTCGCCGGCGTCGTCCACGCGGACCTTGCGCAGCATCTGCCGCACGATGATTTCAATATGCTTATCGTTGATATCCACGCCCTGCATCCGGTAGACACGCTGGACTTCCTGAATCAGGTAGTCCTGGACCTCCTGGGTACCGCTGATGGCAAGCACGTCGTGGGGGTTCACAGAGCCCTCGGTGATGCGCTTGCCCCGCTTGATATACTCGCCCTCTTTCACCGTCAGGCGGCTGCCGAAGGGGATGAGGTAAGAGCGGGAATCGCCGGTTTCGTCGTTGGTGACCACCACGTGGCGGTTCTTCTTGATTTCCTGGAAGGTGACCTTGCCGTCAATCTCGTTGATGATGGCCACGTGCTTGGGCTTGCGGCCTTCGAACAGTTCTTCCACGCGGGGAAGACCCTGGGTGATATCCTCGGCGCTGGCAACACCGCCGGTGTGGAAGGTACGCATGGTCAGCTGGGTGCCGGGCTCGCCGATGGACTGGGCGGCGATGATACCCACGGCCTCGCCCACGGTGACGGCCTTGCCGTTGGCCAGGGAGGCGCCGTAGCACTTGCGGCAGACGCCGTTCTTGGCGCGGCAGTTCAGCACGGAACGAATCTTGATGCGCTCGGTGCCGCGGCTGGTAATCAGCTCGGCGTCGGCGTCGTCCATCAGCTTATCCTTGGAGACCAGCACGTTGCCGTCCTCGTCGCAGTAATCCTCCACCAGGTACCGGCCAATGAGACGCTCCTTCAAGGGCTCGATGGACTCGGGGCCGGAGGTGATTTCAAAGACCTCCAGGCCATCGGTGGTGCCGCAGTCGTCCTCCAGGATGATAACTTCCTGGGAGACGTCCACCAGGCGGCGGGTCAGGTAACCGGAGTCGGCGGTACGCAGGGCGGTATCGGCCAAGCCCTTCCGGGCGCCTCGGGAGGAGATGAAGTATTCCAAGATGTTCAAGCCCTCGCGGTAGTTGGCGCGGATGGGGATTTCAATGGTCTTACCAGAGGTGTTGGCGATCAGGCCGCGCATACCGGCCAGCTGGCGGATCTGGGACATGGAGCCTCGGGCGCCGGAGTCGGCCATCATGTAGATGGGGTTGTAGCGGTCCAGGCCCTTTTGCAGGGCGTCGGTGACGTCGTTGGTGGCTTTTTCCCAGGTGCGCAGCACAGCGTTGTAGCGCTCGGAATCGGACAGGAAGCCCTCGGCGTACTCCACGCGGATTTCATCGATTTCCTTCTCCGCGGCGGCCAAAATGTCCTTCTTGGCGGCGGGGATGGTGGCGTCGCTGACGGCCACGGTGATGCCGCTGATGGTGGAGTACTTGTAGCCCTGGGCCTTGATTTCGTCCAGCACCTCGGCGGTGTGCTCGGTGCCGTGGACCTTGATGCAGCGGTCGATGATGTTGCCCAGCTGCTTCTTGCCCACCAGGAAGTCCACTTCAAACTTCAAGGCCTCCTCGGGGGTGGAGCGGTCCACATAGCCCAGGTCCTGGGGGATGGGCCGGTTGAAAATCATGCGGCCCATGGTGGTGTCCACCAGGCCGGTGACGGGGGTGCCGTTGAAGTCCACGGTGCGGCGGACGCGAATCTTGGAGTGCAGGGTGATGTCGTGGGCGTCGTAAGCCATCATGGCCTCGTCCATATTCCGGAACACCTTGCCCTCGCCCGGCTCGCCGTCCTTGTCCAAGGTCAGGTAGTAGGAGCCCAGCACCATGTCCTGGGTGGGCACAGTGACGGGGCGGCCGTCGGAGGGCTTCAGCAGGTTGTTGGCGGCCAGCATCAGGAAGCGGGCCTCTGCCTGGGCCTCGGCGCTCAGGGGCACGTGGACGGCCATCTGGTCGCCGTCAAAGTCGGCGTTGTAAGCGGTACACACCAGGGGGTGCAGCTTCAGGGCGCGGCCCTCTACCAGCACGGGCTCGAAGGCCTGGATGCCCAACCGGTGCAAAGTAGGCGCGCGGTTCAGCAGAACGGGGTGGTTCTTGATGACCACTTCCAGGGCGTCCCACACCTCGGGCTTGGCGCGCTCCACGGACTTGCGGGCGGCCTTGATGTTGCCCACGGCGCCGGTCTCCACCAGGCGCTTCATGACAAAGGGCTTGAACAGCTCCAAGGCCATCTCCTTGGGCAGGCCGCACTGGTACATCTTCAGCTCGGGGCCCACCACGATAACGGAACGGCCGGAGTAGTCCACGCGCTTGCCCAGCAAGTTCTGGCGGAAGCGGCCCTGCTTGCCCTTGAGCATGTCGCTCAAAGACTTCAAAGGACGGTTGTTGGGGCCGGTGACAGGGCGGCCGCGGCGGCCGTTGTCAATCAAAGCGTCCACGGCTTCCTGGAGCATACGCTTCTCGTTGCGGACGATGATGTCCGGGGCGCCCAGCTCCAGCAGGCGCTTTAAGCGGTTGTTCCGGTTGATAACCCGGCGGTACAGGTCGTTTAAGTCGCTGGTGGCGAAGCGGCCGCCGTCCAGCTGGACCATGGGGCGGATGTCAGGGGGGCACACGGGTACCGCGTCCAGAATCATCCACTCGGGGCGGTTGCCGGAGATGCGGAAGGCCTCCACCACCTCCAGGCGCTTGAGGATGCGGACACGCTTCTGGCCCGAGGCGGTCTCCAGCTCCTCCTTCAGCTCCTCGCTGGTCTTTTCCACGTCGATTTCTTCCAGCAGCTTCTTAATGGCCTCGGCGCCCATGCCCGCCTCGAAATCGTCCTCGTACTTCTCCTTCAAATCCCGGTATTCTTTCTCGGTGAGGGTCTGCATCTTGGAGAGCTCCCGCACGTTGCCGGGGTTGGTGACGATGTACATGGAAAAGTACAGCACCCGCTCCAGCACACGGGGGGACAAATCCAAAATCAGGCCCATCCGGGAGGGGATGCCCTTAAAATACCAGATGTGGGACACGGGGGCGGCCAGCTCGATGTGGCCCATGCGCTCCCGGCGCACCTTGCTGCGGGTGACTTCCACGCCGCAGCGGTCGCAGATTTTGCCCTTGTAGCGGATGCGCTTGTACTTGCCGCAGTGGCATTCCCAGTCCTTGGTAGGCCCAAAGATGCGCTCGCAGAACAGGCCGTCCCGCTCGGGCTTTAAGGTGCGGTAGTTGATGGTCTCGGGCTTTTTCACCTCGCCGTGGGACCACTCACGGATTTGGTCGGGAGAAGCAAGGCCAATCTTAATCGACTCGAACGTGTTAAATTCCATAACTGTGTTTCTCCCTTCTTATAGCAAATCGTCGTCGCCGTCGTCAAAGCTGAAGTCGTCGTCGGTGTAGCCGTCCTCCTCCAGCAGGGGGTCGCCGTTCTCGTCCTCCATGGAGTAGCCGTCCAGGTCGTCGGCCACGTTCTGCTCGTCGAAGGCGGTGTCGTCATGGTGGAAGCCCATGTCGTCCTCGTCGTCGAAGTTCTGCTTCAGGTCGATTTCCTGGTTGTCCTTATCCAGCACCTTCACATCCAGGCCCAAGGACTGCAGCTCCTTAATGAGCACCTTGAAGGACTCGGGGATGCCGGGCTTGGGGATGTTCTGGCCCTTGACAATGGCCTCGTAGGTCTTGACACGGCCCACCACGTCGTCGGACTTGACGGTGAGGATTTCCTGGAGGGTGTAGGCGGCGCCGTAGGCTTCCAGGGCCCACACTTCCATTTCGCCGAAGCGCTGGCCGCCGAACTGGGCCTTGCCGCCCAGAGGCTGCTGGGTGACCAAGGAGTAGGGGCCGGTGGAACGGGCGTGGATCTTATCGTCCACCAGGTGGTGGAGCTTGAGGTAATACATATAGCCCACTGTGACGGGGTTGTCGAAGAACTCGCCGGTGCGGCCGTCGCGCAGGCGGAACTTGCCGTCCTCGGGCAGACCGCCCATGCGGAAGCACTCGCGGATGTCGGCCTCGTGGGCGCCGTCGAACACGGGGGTCATGATCTTCCAGCCCAGGGCCTTGGCAGCCATGCCCAAGTGGACCTCCAGCACCTGGCCGATGTTCATACGGGAAGGCACGCCCAGGGGGTTCAGCACGATGTCCAGGGGGGTGCCGTCGGGCAGGAAGGGCATATCCTCCTACACGCAGGGAGGTATCGCGGACCTCCCGGGCCTTCTCGCCGAAGATGGCCCGCAGCAGGCGCTCCTCGGCGGTGAGCTCCGTCTCGCCCTTGGGGGTGACTTTGCCCACCAGGATGTCACCGGCGCGGACATCGGCGCCCACGCGGATGATGCCCCGGTCGTCCAGGTCTTTCAGAAGCTCCTCGTTGACGTTGGGGATATCCCGGGTGATTTCCTCCGGCCCCAGCTTGGTGTCGCGGGCTTCCATCTCGTACTCCTCGATGTGGATGGAGGTGTACATATCGTTGCGCACGATCTTCTCATTGAGCAGGACGGCGTCCTCGTAGTTGTAGCCTTCCCAGGTCATAAAGCCGATGAGGGCGTTCTTGCCCAGGCTGATTTCGCCGTTCTTAATGGCGGGGCCGTCGGCGATGACATCGTCCTTCTCCACACGGTCGCCCACGCTGACCACGGGCACCTGGTTGATGCAGGTGCTCTGGTTGGAGCGCATAAACTTGATAATCTGGTAGTCGTCAATGTCGCCGTTGTCCGCGGTGACGCGCACCAGGTTGGCGCTGACGGACTTCACCACGCCGCCGCGCTTGGCCAGCACGCACACGCCGGAGTCCACGCCGGCCTTGTACTCCATGCCGGTGCCCACGATGGGGCTCTCGGTGCGCAGCAGCGGCACAGCCTGCTTCTGCATGTTGGAGCCCATCAGGGCGCGGTTGGCGTCGTCGTTCTCCAGGAAGGGAATCATGGCCGTGGCCACGGAGACGACCATCCGGGGGGAGATGTCCATGTAGTCCGCCTGAGAAGCGGGCACTTCCACGAACTCGTCCCGGTGACGGCCGTTGACCTTGCTGTGGACGAAATGGCCCTCTTCATCCAGGGGCTCGTTGGCCTGGGCCACAATGAACTCGTCCTCCTGGTCGGCGGTCATGTAGACCACGTCCTTGGTGACCACGCCGGTCTCCTTGTCCACGCGGCGGTAGGGCGTCTCGATGAAGCCGTACTCGTTGATGCGGGCGAAGGTGGCCAGGTAGGAAATCAGGCCGATGTTGGGGCCTTCAGGGGTCTCGATGGGGCACATGCGGCCGTAGTGGGTGTAGTGGACGTCTCGGACCTCGAAACTGGCGCGGTCGCGGGACAGGCCGCCGGGGCCCAGGGCGGACAGGCGGCGCTTGTGGGTCAGCTCGGACAGGGGGTTGTTCTGGTCCATGAACTGGGACAGGGGCGAGGAGCCGAAGAACTCCTTGATGGCCGCCACCACCGGCCGGATGTTAATCAGGCTGTGGGGGGTCAAGGTCTCCAAATCCTGGGCCTGCAGGGTCATGCGCTCGCGGATGACGCGCTCCAAACGGGAGAAGCCGATGCGGAACTGGTTCTGGAGCAGCTCGCCCACAGAACGGATGCGCCGGTTGCCCAGGTGGTCGATGTCATCGGTGGTGCCCAGGCCCTCGGCCAGGCAGTTCATATAGTTGATGGTGGCGAAGATGTCGTCCACGGTGATGTGGTTGGGCATCAGGTCGGCCTTGCGGGCGCGCAGGGCGTCCTTGAGCTCTGCCTCGCTCTGGGCGGACTCCAGGATTTCGGCCAGCACACGGTAGCAGACGCGCTCGTTGATGCCGCACTCGGCCTTGGCGTCGAAGTCCACGTACTTCTGGATGTCCACCATGCCGTTGGAGATGATTTTGACTTCCTTCTCCCCCACGGTGACAACAGCCACCATGACGCCGGCATCGTCCATGGCGTCGGCCATTTCCTTGGTGACGGTCTGGCCGGCCTCGCCCATCAGCTCGCCCGTGGAGGGGTTGGCCACAGGCTGGGCCAGCACCTGGCCCACCAGGCGGCCTTCCAGGCGCAGCTTCTTGTTGTATTTATAGCGGCCCACACGGGAGAGGTCGTACCGGCGGGGGTCGAAGAACAGGCCGTTGATGTGGGCCTGGGCGCTCTCGATGGTGGGGGGCTCGCTGGGGCGCAGCTTGCGGTAAATCTCAAACAGCGCCTCTTCCATGGTTTTACAGGTATCTTTCTCGATGGTGGCGCGCATCCTATCGTCATCGCCAAAGAAATCCAGGATTTCCTGGTCCGTGCCCAGGCCCAAGCAGCGGATGAACACGGTGATGGGGATTTTGCGGTTTTTATCAATGCGCACGTAGAACACGTCGTTGACGTCGTTCTCATACTCCAGCCAGGCGCCCCGGTTGGGGATGATGGTGGAGGAAAACAGCTCCTTGCCGGAACGGTCGTAATCCATCTTATAGTACACGCCGGGGGAACGCACCAACTGGGAGACAATGACGCGCTCGGCGCCGTTGATGACAAAGGTGCCGCTTTCGGTCATCAGGGGGAAATCGCCCATAAAGACCTCGGACTCCTTAATCTCGCCAGTTTCCTTGTTCAGCAGGCGCGCAGTCACCCGGAGGGCGGCAGCGTAAGTGGCATCCCGCTCCTTGCATTCGGACACGCTGTAATTGGGCTTGTCGTCAAGCTTGTAATCCACAAAATCGAGCACCAGGTTGTTGTTGAAGTCTGTAATGCCCGAGACATCGTTAAAGACCTCTTTCAGGCCCTCTTTTAAGAACCATTCGTAAGAGTTCTTCTGAATCTCGATAAGGTTCGGCATTTTCAAGACTTCCTCGATTTTGGCAAAGCTCATCCGAGTATTCTTGCCCAATTGAACCGGTTTTACATTCACCATTTGGTTCAGCCACTCCAATCCTTATAGTTTTGAATTGCCCACGGCGCCCGGGGCTTGCCCGCAGCCGCCGCTTCCCGACGCACAGGGGAAGGAGCATTTTCCACAAAAAATCACATTTTTTACAATACGCACTTGATTCTTACAAACCGATGTGCTATACTTTACAAAAATGCAGTTGGGGTACTCCTACCCATGATGATGCAGTATACTAGTATAATGCAAGTAGTTCTCCTTGTCAAGGGGTGTTTGTAAAGTTTTCGCCTTTCCGGCGGAATTTTTTGTTTTTAGGGCAGCGGCCCCCTCCCCCCTGGAAGGAAACAGGCACGGAACACAATGGCATTCCGTGCCTGTTCTTTTTTATGTTCCCGCCTCTTCCCCGCAGCAGGAGCAGGGCTTGGGCGCGCAAATCATGGCGAAGGTGTAGGATTCCAGTTCCCGCCGGACATCCTCGGAAATCTTCTCGTAGATGCTGTGCAGGCGGCAGTGCTCCCGGCCGCAGCTGTACTCTTCCTTCTGGCAGCGGGAGAGCATATAGGGGCCCTCCACCAGCTCTATCACCTGGCGCAGGGTGATTTCCTCGGGGGACTTGGCCAACGTGTAGCCCCCCTTGGCCCCCTTAAAGGAGCACACCAGGCCCTCGGCCACCAGTTCCCGCAGGATTTTGAGGGAGAAGCGCAGGGGAATCTGGGTCTCCACGGAGATGGTCTTGGCGTCCCGGCGCTCCGGGTGCTTTGTGAGATATTCCACGATGCGGACGGCGTAGTCCGCCTCTAATGTCATTACCATAGGTTGTAAAACTCCACTGTTGGGATAGGCCCGGGGCTCAATCCAGGAAGTCTTTCAGTTTTTTGCTGCGGCTGGGGTGGCGCAGCTTCCGCAGGGCCTTGGCCTCGATCTGCCGGATGCGCTCCCGGGTGACGTTGAACTCCTTGCCCACCTCTTCCAAGGTGCGGGAGCGGCCGTCCTCCAGGCCAAAGCGCAGGCGCAGCACCTTCTCCTCCCGGGGGGTGAGGGAATCCAGCACGCTGCTGAGGGTCTCCTTCAGCAGGGTGTGGGAGGCGGCGTCCGCCGGGGCGGGGGCGTCGTCATCAGGGATGAAGTCCCCCAGGTGGCTGTCCTCCTCCTCGCCGATGGGCGTCTCCAGGGAGACGGGCTCCTGGGCCACCCGCATGATTTCCCGCACCTTGTCCACGGGCATATCCAGCTCCTCGGCGACCTCCTCGGCGCTGGGCTCCCGGCCGTTGGCGTGGAGCAGCTGGGAGGAGACCTTCTTCACCTTGTTGATGGTCTCCACCATGTGCACCGGGATGCGGATGGTGCGGGCCTGGTCGGCGATGGCCCGGGTGATGGCCTGTCGAATCCACCAGGTGGCGTAGGTGGAGAACTTAAAGCCCTTGGTGTAGTCGAACTTCTCCACGGCCTTGATAAGGCCCAGGTTGCCCTCTTGAATCAAGTCCAAAAACTGCATGCCCCGGCCCAGGTAGCGCTTGGCGATGCTGACCACCAGACGCAGGTTGGCCTCGGACAGGCGCTTTTTGGCGGCCTCGTCCCCGTTGGAGATGCGCACGGCCAAGTCCACTTCCTCATCGGGGGTGAGCAGGGGCACACGGCCAATCTCTTTCAAATAGACCTTCACCGGGTCGTCGATGGCCACGCCGTCGGCGCCCATGCCGGGCTCCAGCTCGATGCCCTCGGCCTTGGCCAGCTCCTCGTCGTCGATGGTGATGTCGTCGAAGTCCTCCACAATCTCCACGCCCTGGGACTCCAGGGTGTCGTAGAATTTCTCAATCTGCTCGGGGTCGAAGTCCAGCTCGCCCAGGGCGTCCAGGATTTCCTTGGTGGAGAGCTGGCCCTTGCTCTTGCCCAGCTCCAAAAGGTCTTTGATTACGGTTTTCTTATCGGGTTGTGCCGCCATATACTGTACCATTCCTTTCTTGCGTCCAGTTGGAATTTCCCATTTACTTCCGGCTTTTCAGTTCTTGCAGGTAGCGCCGCAAATCTTCCTCTGTGGCGCCTTTTATCTTTTCCGGGTCGGAGAAGCCGCCCTCCTCCCGGATGATTTGGCAATAGCCCTCCACGTCCTCCCAGGAGGGGGGCACCTCCCGGCGCTGGGCCAGGGCCCGGGTCAGCTCGGAGAGCTCGTCGGGGGTGAGCTCCTCGGCCAGGGCGGAAAGGGTGGCCTCGCCCTGCTTAGTCTTGCCCAGCAGCAGGCTATATACTCTGCGGCCCCAGGGGGTGACCCACTTTTCCGGGGGCAGCAGCGCCTCCAGCTGGGCGGCCTTATCCTGGTGCTGGTAGAGGTAGGTGATGATGCCCTCCTCCGCCAAAGCGGCCCGCATGTGCTTTTTCTTTTCGGGGTTTGCCACCGTGCGGGCGGCCATGACCTCCTGCTGGGCGCGGACCTCCTCCCGCCTGCGCTGGCGCGCCGCCTGGGAAGCCGCCCGCAGCGCCGAGGCCATGATGCTCTCCTTGCCCACGCCGGTCTCCTCGGAGAGCTTGCCGGCGTAGAGGTCCAGCTCTATCCTGTCCTGCAGGGGCCCCAGGACCTGGGCCACGGCCTCTTGGAGGTACCGCTTTTTGCCGTCCTCGGTGGAGAGGTCGTACTTCTCCCGGGTCACGGCCAGGCGGTACTCTGTGTCGTTGCCGCTTTGCTGCAGCAGGCGCTTGAAGCGCTCGGGGCCGTCCTTGGGGTTTTGGCGGAAGAACTCGTCGGGGTCCTTCCCCCCCGGCACAGTGACCACCCGCACCAGTAGCCCGGCGTTTTTCAAAATGGGGATGGCCCGCTGGGTGGCCCTGCGCCCGGCCTCGTCGGAGTCGTAGCAGATGACTGCCTCATCGGCGTAGCGGCGGATGACGCGGGCCTGCTCCTCCGTCAGCGCCGTGCCCAAGGAGGCGATGGCGTTGGTAAACCCCGCCCGGTGCAGGGCGATGACGTCCATGTAGCCCTCAGCCAAGATGAGCTGGCGGGTACCGGAATCCTTGGCGAAGTTCATGGCGAACAGGCCGCTGCTCTTGTGGTACACCGGCGTTTCCGAGGTGTTGATATATTTGGGCTTCTCATCGGTGAGGATGCGCCCCCCAAAGGCCACCACGTTCCCCCGCAGGTCGAAGATGGGGAACATCACCCGGCCCCGGTAACGGTCGTACAAGTTGCCGTTTTTGGAGAGGCGCACCATGTCCGACTGGAGGAGCTCCTCCTGGGTATAGCCCTTTTTCCGCAGGTGGTTTGTCAGGGCGTAGCCGCTCTCTGGGGAATAGCCCAGGCCAAAGTGCCGGACGGTTTTGGCGTCCAGGCCCCGGCGGCGGAAGTACTCCACCCCGGCCTTGCCCTCTGGTGTGGAGAGCACACTGTAGTAAAACCGGCCCGATTCCCGGTTGATTTCCAGGATGCGGGTGCGCAGCCGGGACATGGACAGGTCCGCGCCGTCCTCGGGCAAAGCCATGCCCGCCCGCTGGGCCAAAAACTTCACCGCCTCGGCGAAGTCCAGGTTCTCCACGCCCATGACAAAGGAAATCACGTCCCCGCCCTTGTTGCAGCCAAAGCAGAAGAAGGAGTTGTTCTCCGGGTAGATGCAGAAGGAGGGGGTCTTTTCGTTGTGGAAGGGGCACAGGCCCACCAGGTTCTTGCCCCGCCGCCGCAGGTTCACATAGGAAGCGGCCACATCCTCGATGCGGTTGCGCTCCCCCACTTCCCGCAAAAATTCCGGCGGAAACGCCATGGCAGTCCCTCCCTTTCACAGTGTTTTTTCAAAAGCCCCTCAATGGCCCAGGCCCAGGTTCCAGGCCTTGGGGATGAACAGCTCTTGGTAGCAGGCCACGGCATAGTGGTCTGTCATGCCCGCCACGTAGTCGCAGGAGGCGGTGTCCACGCCCTCCTCCTCGGCGATTTTCTGCATGTAATCCGGCAGGTGGTCCGGGTTGCGGAAGTGCACAAACAGGCTTTGGATGATGTGGGGCACCTTGCGCTCCTCCTTTTTGGCGTACTCGTTTAAGTACACCGCCTGGTACATAAAGGCCTCCAGCTCTGTATAGGCCTGGTAGGTAGCGGGGTCCATGGCGATGGTGCCCTCCCGGCTGTTCTCCACCACCGAGCGGATGAGGGCGGTGATGCGCTTTGTCTTGGAATCCCCCAGCACCTGGGTGATGGCCCGGGGGATGTCCTCCTCCCGCAGGACGCCGGCCCGAATGGCGTCGTCTATGTCGTGGTTTATGTAGGCGATTTTGTCCGCCCAGCGGATGATGCGGCCCTCGGCGGTGTCGGCCTCCAGGCCGGTGGTGTGGCACAGCACGCCGTTGCGCACCTCGTAGGTGAGGTTCAGGCCCCGGCCCTCTTTCTCCAGGCGCTCCACCACCCGCAGGCTCTGCTCGTAGTGGCGGAAGCCGTGGGGCAGCAGGGCGTTCAGCGCCCGCTCCCCAGCGTGGCCGAAGGGCGTGTGCCCCAGGTCGTGGGCCAAGGCCACCGCCTCGGTCAAATCCTCGTTGAGGCGCAGGGCCCGGGCAATGGTGCGGGCGATCTGGGCCACCTCCAAGGTGTGGGTGAGGCGGGTGCGGTAGTGGTCCCCCTCTGGGGAGAGGAACACCTGGGTCTTGTGCTTGAGGCGGCGGAAGGATTTGCAGTGGATAATCCTGTCCCTGTCCCGCTGGTAGGGGGTGCGCATCTCGCACTCCTCCTCGGGACGCTGGCGGCCCCGTGTCTCCTGGGAAAAGGCGGCCCAGGGGGCCAATGTCTGCCGTTCCAACTGTTGGGTCTGCTCACGGATGGTCATACCGTTTCCACAACCTTTCCTGGTCCAGTGCGTTGGCTTGTCCTCCTTCATGGGTGCAAAAGCGCCAAAAAGGCCCTTTACTTTACTATACGCCCGCCCCGGGGAAATTACTTGCGCCCGGCGGGATTTTTTCAAGAAAAAGTCCCAGCAAAGGGGAAAAAGCGCTTGCCCTCCTCCACCAGGGCGCAGCGGCCGCTGGTGGCGTCCGCCAGGCGCTTTTCCAGGGCGGGCAGCTGCTCGGGGTCCAGGTGGAAGCGCAGGTTCACCCGCTCTAAAAACTCCGTGCCGTCCACCACGCCGCCGTTTTCCGGCACCAGCGCGGCCACCTTCCCGTAGAGGGAGTAATCGCAGGAGAGGGACAGAAGCAGACACTCCCGCATGGTGATTTTATGGGCCGCCGCCAGGGCGATGGACGCCGTGTGGGAGTAGGCCCGTATCAGGCCGCCGCCCCCCAGCAGGATGCCCCCAAAGTACCGGGTGGCCACCACCACGGCGTCCACCACGCCGGCCTTTTTCAAGGTGTCTATCACCGGGATGCCCGCGGTGCCCTGGGGCTCGCCGTCATCGGAGAAACGGGCGATGTTCCCCTCCCGCAGGATGTAGGCGTACACGTTGTGGGAGGCGTCCCAATATTGGCTTTTCAGCTTGGCGATAAAGTCCAGGGCCTCCTCCTCGGTCTGCACCGGGCGGCAGCTGCCGATGAACCGGGACTTCTTCTCGATGAACTCGTCCGCGGCCTCCCGCTCTACGGTGACGTATTCCACGGCCCTCTCCCCCTTTCCCTGGGTAAAACAAGACAGGCGGCGCGAAACCGCGCCGCCCATCCCCGGGCATAAAGCCCACTATTGCGTCCAAATACAGAAACCGCCAACGGATTACTTGTCCTGCAGGCCGTAGCGCTTCTTGAACATATCCACGCGGCCGCTGGTATCCACCAGCTTCTGCTTGCCCGTA
>PPYE01541261.1_pt1 | contig 14251 bp, 14 predicted proteins | sample 1559881 | NCBI WGS metagenome assembly PPYE01 (sample SAMN08240022, study PRJNA423297) | Human gut metagenome, whole genome shotgun sequencing project.
TGAGCGGAAAACGAGACTCGAACTCGCGACCCTAACCTTGGCAAGGTTATGCTCTACCAACTGAGCTATTTCCGCAATTTCCGCTTTCGGTTTTAACTATTTCCCAGCTGTTTCCCGATTGCGGATGCAAAGGTAGTGCTTTTTTCTAAACTTCCAAAAATTTTCTATACTTTTTATAGTACTTTTATTACATTATTTCATCAAACTCCTCATAGTCAATATAAACCAAAAGTTTTTTTTACTTACTATCAAGACATACGGTCACGATAATCCTCATATCGGAAGTCTTTATATACTTCCAATGTATTATCTGTATGCCAAATAGCAATAGAAGGGTGATGGATTCCATTAAACATGTTTGTTTTTACCATAGTGTAATGAATCATATCTTCCAAAACAATGCGTTCTCCTATCTGTAACGGATGGTCAAAACACCAGCTACCCATATAGTCGCCACTTAAGCAACTGTTTCCACCCAAACGGTAAACATTCTCTTCCGTTAAAGCTGTTTTTATCGCATCGACTGGTAAAGTTTTGGCAATCATAATCTTTACGTGTCATCAAGTGTCCCCCTCCCAAATTCAACCATTTTATTTGTGGGAACCAAGAAGCAAACTTCTCTTCTATGTGCTGCAAAGTATGCTCTAATTCATAAGAACTGGATTCACAATGACAATGACAATGGAAGCCCTCGATGCCCTCCGGTAAAGTTTCAGGAAGCAAATCGGCCGTCACCCCAAAACGCGTACCGGGAGCACAAGGATTATAAAGTTCCACCTCTACTTCCGAATATTCAGGATTGATGCGGATACCACAGGTTATCTTTTCTCCAAAGGCCTCAACCATAGGATAAAAACGCCGGAACTGACTGAAAGAATTAAAGGTTATATGACTGCTGCATCGCATGATAACCGGAAAATCAGTATCCGTATACGCCGGAGAATAAGTATGGGCCTTACTGCCAAATTCTTCATACGCCAAACGGGCTTCATATACGGAACTGGCTGTAGTATAACGAATGTATTCCCTGAAAATGGGGAATGATTTCCACATGGCAAAAGACTTGAAAGCCAAGATGATCTCAACTCCGGCTCGGTCTGCCACACTCTTTATCAAACTCAGATTCTTTCTGAGCAATGCTTCATCCATTACATAGCATGGAGAAGGTACTTTATGGATATCTATCATTTTTGTATCAGAATTCTATTAAAATATTTATTCTATTCCACAACTTTGAATCGGGCAAATTTCAGTAATAATTGTTTTTCTCCGGCATTCCGGAAACGGACAGTCGCTTTGCTGTTCTCACCAATTCCTTCCACCTTTATCACATCGCCTATTCCAAAACGCTCATGCTCTATCACCTGCCCTGCCTGTACATTCACCGACAAGTTTCTCGCTGCGGACGGCTTTGAGACCGTTTCCGGACCAACCTTGGTCAAATTACGTGGTATACTGGGACGAATAATCTCAACTTTCGGTCTTTCTCCAACTAAAAATGTTTTCTGACCACCAGAGATGTTCGATGAAGAACGCCCGTAAGAAGACTGAGAAGCAGGTTCGTCAAACAAGGAACGAGCCGCACGTTCATTTTGCTCACGACAGAAACGGCTGGCTCTCTCGTCTATTCTCCGGGCCATCTGTTCCTCCTGAGGTAACTTCAGGAAATGTACATCAATATCTTTCAAGAAACGGCTAGGGCTACTGAACTCCATCTTTCCATATTTAAACCGACTCTTGGCAAAAGACAAATAGCAATGCTCTTCGGCACGTGTAATCGCCACATAAAACAAGCGGCGCTCCTCTTCCAGCTCCTTATACGAATTGAGTGACAAAGCACTGGGAAACAAGTTCTCTTCCATCCCAACTACAAAGACGTTTTTAAACTCCAAGCCTTTAGCAGAGTGAATGGTCATCAAGGTAATCTTCTCGGCATCCCCCTCTTTCTCGTTATCCTGGTCTGTCAACAGAGAAACCTCCGACAGAAAATCCGTCAACAGGATGTTTTCATTCCCTTCTTCTTCACGGGTTGCACAAAAATCGTGCATACCGTTTATCAGTTCTTCAATATTCTCCTGACGGCTCAGATTTTCAGGATCATTGCTCTGATAAATCTCATTCATAATGCCGGACTGACGAACAATCATTGCTCCCAATTCGTATGCATTCTTCTTCGGGACCTCCACTATAAAACTTTCTACCAGTTCACGAAACCCCTGTAATTTAGTATGCATACCCTTGTTAATATTCAAGCCGTATGCCAACGGCTCTTCCAAAACCATCCAAAGACTGACATGATGCTGTGCAGCCGCATCAATGACCTTGTTCAACGTAGTATCCCCGATTCCTCGCGCCGGATAATTCAACACCCGCTTAAAAGCCTCCTCATCATTCGGATTTACCGCCAGACGGAAGTAAGATATAACATCTTTAATCTCCTTGCGTTGATAAAAAGAAAGCCCTCCGTAAATCTTATAAGGTAAAGCACGCTTCCGCAAAGCCTCCTCAAAAATACGGCTCTGAGCATTTGTACGGTATAAAATAGCAAAATCATTATAAGAATAATGTTCCCGCGAACGCAGTTTCACAATCTGGTTGGCAACAATCTCCCCTTCCTCCACATCACTGTAGGCATTGAAAACTCCGATAGGCTCCCCTTTCGCTTTTTCCGAAAATACCTCCTTCCTTATCTGCTCGCTATTTTTCTCTATCAAACTGTTTGCCGCGCATACAATGGTCTGGGTAGAACGATAGTTCTGCTCCAATTTAAAAAGCTTGGCTCCCTTATACAGCTGAGTAAATTTCAATATATTGTCAATATTAGCCCCTCGGAAGGAATAAATACTTTGTGCATCATCCCCCACTACGCATACACGCTGATGTTCTTGGGTAAGCTGAAGCACAATGCTGTGTTGCGCAAAATTAGTATCCTGATACTCATCCACCAGCACATAACGGAACTGCTCCGCATACTTACGGCAGATTTCGGGATGATCGCGGAATAACATATAAGTATAAACCAACAAATCATCAAAATCCATCGCATCGCTTTGGCGACAACGTTCCCAATATCGTCGGTAAATATCACGGGTAGCGGGTACTTTGGCATTCAGATCATACTGATAAAGCTCTGCGTTCGAAACATATGCATCGGGAAAAACCAAATGGTTTTTCGCATTGCTGATACGCGCCTGTATCACCCCCGGTTTATAGGTTTTATCATCCAATTGCATTTCTTTTACAATAGACTTGATCAAACTCTTCGAATCTGAAGAATCATAGATGGTAAAATTGGAGGTAAAGCCGACAGCCTGTGCCTCACACCGCAGGATACGCGAAAAAATGGAATGGAACGTTCCCATCCATAAATAGCGTGCCTGATCGCCCACCTGACGGGCTATACGCTCTTTCATTTCACGAGCAGCCTTATTGGTAAAAGTCAATGCCAGAATAGACCAAGGAGTATATCCCCGCTCCAGTAAATAAGCTATTTTATAAGTCAGTACGCGTGTCTTCCCCGAACCTGCTCCGGCTATCACCAAAGAGGGACCTTCGTTGTAAAGCACCGCATTGCGCTGACTTTCATTCAATTCTTCTAAATAGTTCGTCATAAATTTCACCTTTCGCCCGCAAAGATAGAGAAAGTTTGAGTTTATCAGAACAATTCTATGCTCAATAATGTTATTATGATAGAAGTTTAATTAAAACCTCGACTAAAAATGAATATATTATTAACCACTTTAATTTCATTAGTTATGACTTACGAAATGCCCAAACTCCCGTATGCAAACAACGGACTCGAACCTGTAATCAGTCAGGCTACTATAGACTACCATTATGGCAAGCACTTACAAACATACGTAAACAATTTGAACTCTTTGGTTCCGAGTACAGAATTTGAAGGAAAGACCGTAGAGGAAATTGTTGCATCAGCTCCCGACGGAGCGATATTCAATAACGCCGGACAAGTATTGAACCATACATTATATTTCCTTCAGTTCACCCCCAAACCCAACAAGCATGAACCGTCCGGCAAATTGGCAGAAGCCATCAACCGGGACTTCGGAAGCTTTGAAAACTTCAAGAAAGAATTCAACGCCGCTTCCACAGGACTGTTTGGTTCGGGCTGGGCTTGGCTTTCTATAGACAAGCAAGGAAAACTACATATCACCAAAGAGCCAAACGGAAGCAACCCGTGGCGTGCAGGCCTGAAACCATTGCTGGGTTTCGATGTATGGGAACATGCTTACTATTTGGATTACCAGAACCGCCGTGCAGATCATGTGAACAAGTTATGGGAAATCATTGACTGGGATGTAGTAGAAAAACGTCTATAAAAGAACCCTTAACTATACATCATAATAAAGCTGCCTCGCACCCTATTCATTCAGGGAGCGGGGCAATCTGCTTTAAGATGCAAAGATACAGCAGATATGCATTCATCCTTTTACAAGAATAAACAAGCATAATGCAAGATAATCATAAAAAAACATTCTTCCACAAAAAATAAAGCAGTCTGTTGTAGCATTATTCATTTCTTTCCCATATCTTTGCCATCGTAAAACAAAGGGGTGCCCCACGTAAACAGCGGACGGGCTGAGATTATACCCTGTGAACCTGATGCGGTTAGTACCGCCGAAGGGATTGTTACTTCTTACCTCATACCATCCGGTCAAAAAGCAACTCTTTGTATTTACAAGTAAATTCATAAACTGATATAGTATGAAACTGACAGTAAACAGCAAAGAAACCGAAGTAAAGGACGGATGCACCATAGCCGAACTTTCCACCTTTCTGGCACTTCCTGAGAAAGGTATCGCCATAGCGGTAAACAACCGGATGGTTCCCCGTATAGAGTGGGAGAAATGTGTGTTACACCCCAATGACAGTCTGGTAGTCATTAAAGCTGCATGTGGAGGATAAGACCGTGGAACTTCAATTCATCACTCACTTCACCGACACATATTCCTATTATGATTCCGCACGCATGGCCTTGGAAGGCGGTTGCCGCTGGATCCAGCTACGCATGAAAGACACTCCCGTTGACGAAGTGGAACGGGAAGCCATACGCCTGCAAGGCTTATGCAAAGACTATGGAGCGACATTTATCATAGACGACCACGTGGAGTTAGTTAAGAAAATTCATGCTGACGGAGTGCATTTAGGAAAAAAGGACATGCCCGTAGCCGAAGCACGGGGAATATTAGGAAAAGAATTCATTATCGGAGGCACCGCCAATACATTTGACGATGTAAAGATGCATTACAAAGCCGGAGCTGACTATATCGGCTGTGGCCCGTTCCGTTTTACTACTACAAAAAAGGATCTCTCTCCAGTGCTGGGACTGGAAGGTTACCGTTCCATTATTCTGCAAATGAAAGAGGCAAATATCCATTTGCCCATCGTTGCTATCGGGGGAATTACTTTGGAAGATATCCCTTCCATCATGGAAACGGGAATCACCGGTATTGCCTTGAGCGGAACCATACTCCGGGCGAAAGACCCGGTAGCGGAAACTAAACGAATCATGAATTTATAATAAAATCACAAAATACAATGAAAAAACTGATTATAGCTGGAAAAGAATTTAATTCCCGTTTATTCCTGGGAACCGGTAAATTCAATTCAAACACCGTAATGGAAGAAGCCATTCTGGCATCAGGATGTGAAATGGTAACCGTAGCCATGAAACGCATTGAACTGGACGATAAGGAAGATGATATGCTGAAACATATCATTCACCCCCACATACAGCTATTGCCCAATACCTCCGGTGTGCGCACAGCCGAAGAAGCCGTCTTTGCTGCACAAATGGCCCGCGAGGCCTTTGGCACCAACTGGCTGAAACTGGAAATTCATCCCGATCCGCGCTACTTGTTGCCAGATTCTACCGAAACATTGAAAGCAACCGAGGAACTGGTCAAACTAGGTTTCGTCGTATTGCCCTATTGCCAGGCAGATCCTACATTGTGCAAACGGCTGGAAGAGGCAGGAGCAGCAACCGTCATGCCGCTTGCCGCCCCCATCGGGACAAACAAAGGCTTGCAGACACGTGACTTCCTGCGCATCATTATCGAACAAGCTTCCGTTCCTGTGGTAGTAGACGCCGGAATAGGTGCCCCCAGCCATGCCACCGAAGCGATGGAAATGGGTGCGGACGCCTGTCTGGTCAATACAGCCATCGCAGTAGCCGGCCAGTGAAAAGGTAACAACGCCCAATGCTCCTGTTTATATTTATGACACCAGTGGTCCGTTCAGTGATCCCAATATGGAAATCGATCTGAAAAAAGGACTTCCCCGTATGCGCGAAAGCTGGATTATTGGACGGGGAGACGTGGAAAAACTGCCCTCCATTACCTCAGAATACGGAAAGATGCGCCGTGACGATAAAAGTCTGGACCACCTGCGCTTTGAACACATCGCCCTGCCCTATCGTGCCAAAGCCGGAAAGGCCATCACACAAATGGCATACGCCAAAGCCGGCATAGTTACACCGGAAATGGAATATGTAGCCATCCGTGAAAACATGAATTGCCGGGAACTGGGCATCGACACCTTTATCACCCCTGAATTCGTGCGTGATGAAATAGCCGCAGGGCGTGCCGTACTTCCCGCCAATATCAACCACCCCGAAAGCGAGCCTATGATTATCGGCAGGAACTTTTTAGTGAAGATCAACACGAACATAGGAAACTCCGCCACCACTTCCTCCATTGACGAAGAGGTGGAAAAAGCCGTGTGGAGCTGCAAATGGGGAGGTGATACCCTGATGGATCTCTCGACCGGCGATAACATTCACGAAACACGCGAATGGATTGTCCGCAACTGTCCTGTCCCCGTAGGTACCGTACCTATTTATCAGGCATTAGAGAAAGTAAACGGTAAAGTAGAGGATCTGAATTGGGAGATTTATAAAGATACATTAATCGAACAATGCGAACAAGGAGTGGACTACTTTACCATCCATGCCGGAATACGCCGCCAGAATGTACATTTGGCCGACAAACGTCTGTGTGGCATCGTAAGCCGCGGAGGCAGCATCATGAGCAAATGGTGTCTGGTACATGACAAGGAAAGTTTCTTATATGAGCATTTTGATGACATCTGTGATATTCTGGCACAATACGATGTAGCCGTATCCTTGGGTGACGGACTTCGTCCGGGCTGTATCGCTGACGCTAATGACGAGGCACAGTTTGCCGAACTGGATACCATGGGTGAACTTGTACTCCGAGCATGGAACAAAAACGTACAGGCATTCATTGAAGGACCGGGACAGATCCGCGACAATGCTTTAAGCAAGGCACGTTATGAATTCCGTTGGCGCGACCAGTTCCATCTGAGTCTGGATCCCGACCGCGCTTTGGAATACTTCAATGAAGGCCGCCATACGGACGGTGAGTACTGTACCATGTGCGGACCCAACTTCTGCGCTATGAAACTGAGCCGCGACTTGAAGAACGTGGGTAATTAAACAACCGACTTTGTAAAAACTATGGAAGATTTCAAGAAAGCACTTGAAGGAACTTTAGGAAGAAAACACATAGACAACATAGTAGATCAAGTGGCCAGCTTCCCCGACCGCTTTGATGCTCTTTATACTCTAACGCAGCATGAAGAAACAAGGATAGCCTGGCGTGCCACTTGGGCTTGTGAAAAACTGAGTTTCCTCCTTCCTTCCCTATTGATGGATAAAAGGGAGGAACTGATTACGGGCCATGCAATGCCCCCACGATGGAACAAGACGCCTGCTACTGAATATCCTTCATCATCTTCCTGTCCCGAAGCCTGTCAACGCAGCTTTCTTCGATTTCTGCCTTCAAGGTATGCTATCTTCTGCCGAAAGCGCATCCGGACAAGCCGTCTGCATGAAACTTGCCTACGACATCTGCCTGGAAGAACCGGAACTGACAGGAGAGCTGAAAGCATATCTGGAAAATATGGAACCGGAATACTATACGGTTGCAGTGCAATGTGTCCGCAACAACATCCTAAAAAAAATAAGGTAATGAAGATATTGATACTCAACGGAAGTCCTCGTTGCCAAGGACTTATCAGCCGAATGCTGGACATCATGGCCGAAGAAGCTCGCATACGTGGCGCCGAAGTGGAAGCAATATCCATCCATAAATTGCAGGTACGCCCCTGTACAGGATGCATGGCTTGCCGCAGCCGGCAGGCCTGTGTCCTACCCGAAGACGATGCGCAGCGCACGCTTCAAAAGATACAATGGGCAGACGTGCTGATTGTCGGTTCACCCTGTTATTGGGGAAATATGAACGGACATCTGAAAGTAGTGTTCGACCGCATCGTGTACGGCATGATGGGAGAAAGTCCGAAAGGACTCCCCCAAGCGTTGCATAAAGGCAAGAAAGCAGTCATCGTAAGCACCTGCTCCACCCCATGGCCGTTCAATATCTGGTTTAACCAGACACGCGGTGTAGTAAAAGCGTTGCGCGAAATTCTGAAGTGGAGCGGATTCTCTATCAAAGGCGTTATCCAGAAGGGAGGAACGAAGCAACATCCCGAGCTGACGGAAAGCGACAAAAAGAAATGTAGAAAAATAATAAGAAACTTATAGCTTGAAACCTGTTTAAATGCCGAAAAAGTTTAAATAGGCTCTTATAGAAGCGAAATCATCTTATAGAACTATAACAAAAATAACAATTATGTTTTCAGAAGAACTTGAAAAAATAGATTGGGAGGAAACCACCAAAACCATCTACTCCAAGACCGAAAGTGATGTGCTCCGCGCTCTTGGCAAGGAACATTGCGATGTGGACGACTTTATGGCGCTCATCTCCCCCGCAGCAGCAAAATACCTGGAGCCGATGGCGCAACTAAGCAAAAAATATACCGAAGAACGTTTCGGCAAAACCATCTCCATGTTTATACCGCTGTATATCACCAACTCCTGCACCAATTCTTGTGTGTATTGTGGTTTCCATATCAGCAACCCGATGGCACGTACCATCCTCACCCCCGAACAGATTGAAGATGAATACAAAGCCATCAAGAAACTGGGGCCTTTTGAGAACCTGTTACTGGTGACCGGAGAGAATCCGGCAAAAGCCGGAGTCCCTTATCTGGCTAAAGCTTTGGACATCGCCAAAAAATATTTCAGCAATCTGAAGATAGAGGTAATGCCCCTCAAAGCCGAAGAATATGCCGAACTGAAAGAACACGGACTGAATGGAGTCATTTGCTTTCAGGAAACTTATAACAAAGCCCGTTATAATATATATCACCCACGCGGGATGAAATCCAAATTCGAGTGGCGGGTAAACGGCTTCGACCGCATGGGTCAGGCAGGAGTCCACTCCATCGGCATGGGAGTACTTATCGGACTGGAAGAATGGCGCACCGATGTGACCATGATGGCTTATCACTTACGCTATCTTCAGAAAAAGTATTGGAAAACCAAATACAGTGTCAACTTCCCCCGTATGCGTCCGGCAGAAAACGGTGGTTTCCAGCCGAATGTCATCATGAATGATCGTGAGTTGGCACAGCTCACTTTTGCCATGCGTATTTTCGATCACGATGTAGATATCTCCTACTCCACTCGTGAACCGGCACAAATCCGCGACAACATGGCAGGGCTAGGAGTGACTACCATGAGTGCTGAAAGCAAAACTGAACCGGGGGGATACTATACCTATCCGCAAGCTTTGGAACAATTCCATGTAAGTGATGAGCGTACAGCCGTAGAAGTAGAACACGCACTGAAATCATTAGGAAGGGAGCCGGTATGGAAAGACTGGGATGTTTCTTTTGACAAGTTCACGCCAATACGATAGATTTTACCCATATTTTTAAAGGAATGGGGCTGTATAAATGATACAAAGCTCCTTTTTTTCAAATTAACAACAAACAAAGTGGAAAGATATAACCGTCAAATTATTCTCCCTGAATTGGGAGAAAAAGGACAACAACGGCTTCAGCAGGCCAAAGTGCTTATTGTCGGTGTAGGTGGTCTGGGGTCTCCTGTTGCCTTGTACCTGACAGGAGCCGGAGTAGGTACCATCGGATTAATAGACGATGATGTGGTAAGTGTCAGCAACTTGCAACGTCAAGTACTTTATAGTGAAGCCGAGGTAGGCATGCCCAAAGCTATCCAAGCCAAGAAACGTCTTGAAGCCCTGAACCATGATGTACAAATCAATGCCTATCCCACAAGACTGACTAAAGAGAATGCGGATGAAATTATCCGTACCTACGACATCATTATAGATGGATGTGATAATTTCGCTACCCGCTATCTTATCAATGACATCTGTGTGAAATGGGGAAAAGTTTATGTATATGGTGCCATCCGTGCCTTCGAAGGTCAAGTATCCGTTTTCAATTACCAAGGAGGCCCCGATTACCGCCACTTTTTCCCCGACGAAACAGAAATGCTATCCATGCCCCATCCGCCCAAAGGAGTATTAGGTGTAACCCCCGGCATAATAGGTTGTGCCGAAGCTGCTGAAGTGTTGAAGATTATAGGTGAATATGGCGAAGTGTTAAGCGGCAAATTATGGACGATTAACGTAAAAACGATGGAAACCCATCTCATTTCCTTCTAGAGGAATCGAACCGACCCTATTCAAAAGACATTAATTCCTCAATTATGTGCCAACAGTCGAGGCATGACGACATCCGTCGTCCGGCATCGACCGGCACATGAATAGTTTGACTTTATCCTATAATATGTGGTACAAACTCGGACAAGTTATCTGTAACCTCCATACGATTTTCGCGAATACCGATGCCCGCAGCTTCTCCTCCTATAATCCAAGAACCAATAACTGGATATCTGCCACTGTACGCTGTCGGTTCCACATACTCCTGATATACATAAGCTCCAGTGTTATAATCACCCTCCGTTTCAGCTATACGTACATATTCCTCCCAATCCCGGATATCAACAACGCTTACATTATGACCTTCACGAGAGAAGATCGGTTTTTTACAAAACAATCCCGACCGAGGGCGCGACAAATAACAAGGAAGCACATAAGGAGAATCCGGAAACAACTCGTACAATGTGGCAAGGATCGCCTTATTGGACATCACCAATTTCCATATCGGCTCCAACCATTCCATTTCCGCTAGACATCCGTCAGGACTTTCGTCCACCATCCACTCCCACGGATAAAGTTTAAAGCACCGGTTCACTAGTTCACCTGCCGGATCAAAAAATCGTCCATTTTGCAAATCCAGCGCCTGCATATCCAATACTCGGGTAGAAAACCCAGCCTCCATCGCCGTACTTGCCAGATATTGCAACGTTCCTGTATCTTCATTATTCTCTAATGCACCAGCAAAATGAATCTCTCCTTTTTTGGGGAAAATATCTTTCCATGACTGCACCAATCCTTCATGAATACCATTAAACTGGTCGCATTCCGGAAAAACATCCTCTTTCCATTGCCATTGGATAACAGATGCTTCAAGCAAAGAAGTCGGTGTATCAGCATTGAACTCCAATATTTTCGGAGTACCATCCTTGGCTAATATAAAATCAAAACGACCATACAGACTTAACTCATCCGCACCCCAAGAAGCACGGATACGCTCACCAATCTCCTTCGGAATATTCAATGCACGCTCCATAAATTCCGGGTTATCTTCAATAATGAATTGAGCAGCCTCACAATACAGACGGTACGCCTCATTGGTTGCTTCCTCCAAACAGGCTGTTTCTTCAGCCGTAAAACGATAATACGCTTCCTCGCGCCAATAATCACCATGAAAATCAAAGCCCAGCACTTCTATTTTCTCACGGTAGTCTGAACGTGGCGTAACAGGTATTCTTTTCATATCCGCTTCCTATTAACTATGAACACCGGATGAACGGCGTGTTTTCCCAAAAACACTTCCGCTCGATTTTGATTTTGTAGACGATTTTGCCCCCACATTCACTTTTGAAGGAGCATCCACTTTCATTCCGTTAGCATCTGTCCACGAATCAGATTTAGGATAATAATAATGTGTGGTAGAAAGTCCGTTGGCCATAGACGGCATTAATGCCCAACGCATTAGCATAGCGTTATAAATCCAACTGTTTCCCTGATGATCACGGTACTCTTCTTGATCTTTAGGATTCTCAGGCAATTCCGTTTTTTGCGTACATCCGGCAAGTGCCATCAAACAAAATGCGGCTGCAAGAAATTGTTTTTTATTCATAATTCTATCTATTCGTCTTGTTTTATTAGCGCAAAAGTAAATAAAAAACGCCTATTTCATACAGATACACACAGATTATTTAAAACTTTTCCATCGCATGAATCACTTTTTCGGGGAAAGTATCCCATTGATTTACAGGTTTATCAAAAATAAATCTATAAATCCACTAGGATTATTACAAATAGGTTGCTATCTTTGCTTAGCAATTAGTCATAAGGTATGAAGTTAATTCTAATAACGCCCCCCACTTATTTTGTGGAGGAAGATAAAATAATTACAGCTCTTTTCGAGGAGGGACTAGACACACTCCATCTGCGAAAGCCCGGTACAGCACCCATGTTTGCAGAACGTCTGCTAACCCTTATCCCCGAACAATATCACAAACGCATCGTGGTTCACGGACATTTTTATCTGAAAGAGGAATACAAACTGAAAGGAATTCACCTGAACGGTCGTAATCCGAACCTGCCGGAAGGATACAAAGGACATGTCAGTTGTTCTTGCCATTCGCTAGACGAAGTTAAAGAGCGCAAATCCAGTTGCGATTATGTCTTTCTGAGTCCGGTATTCAATAGCATATCCAAACTAAATTATAACTCGGCATACACCGCCGAAGAACTCCGTACCGCCGCCAAAGCAGGCATTATTGACAAAAAAGTCATAGCTTTGGGAGGCATTGACGAAGAAAACTTGCTGGAGGTAAAGGACTTTGGTTTCGGAGGAGCCGCCATATTGGGCGCCCTTTGGAATAAATTCGATGCGTGTACCGATCGCGATTATCGGTGCGTGATAGAACATTTCCGGAAATTAAGAGATTTAGCAGACTGATTTATCAAAATAATTTAGAATAGAAGCCTAAAAAACGAAGAATATGCTTCAAACCAAGCATATTACAATAATGAGAAGTTATTTTTAAATTTCTATTTTTAATTTCTAATTATAATACGTACCTTTGCACGCAAATTAACAAATAGGTAATATCTATTACAAAAATGAGCAAAACATCACCTTTTAGGGTATTCTCAGGAACAAATTCGAGATACCTTGCAGAAAAGATTTGCAACAGCCTCGGTTGCAAATTAGGAAACATGAACATCATGCATTTTGCTGATGGTGAGTTCGCTGTTTCTTATGAAGAATCAATTAGAGGCGCACATGTTTTTCTAGTTCAATCTACCTTTCCTAACTCTGACAACTTAATGGAACTGCTGCTAATGATTGATGCAGCTAAAAGAGCCTCTGCAAAAAGCATTGTAGCCGTTATTCCCTACTTTGGATGGGCACGTCAGGACAGAAAAGACAAACCTCGTGTTTCTATCGGTGCTAAACTGGTAGCCGATCTTCTGAGCGTAGCAGGCATCGACCGTTTAATCACAATGGATTTGCATGCCGATCAGATTCAAGGATTCTTTGATGTACCGGTAGACCACCTCTACGCTTCTGGCGTATTCCTGCCTTACATTGAATCATTGCAACTGGAAGACTTGGTAATCGCAACTCCGGACGTGGGTGGTTCAAAACGCGCCAGCACTTATTCCAAATATTTGGGTGTACCCTTGGTACTCTGCAACAAGACGCGCCTGAAAGCCAATGAAGTGGCCACCATGCAAATTATCGGTGATGTAAAAAATAAAAATGTCATCTTAATTGACGATATGGTAGATACAGCAGGTACTATTACCAAAGCTGCCGATATTATGAAAGAAGCGGGAGCTATTTCCGTCCGCGCTATCGCTTCTCACTGTGTAATGTCAGGTCCTGCATCCGAACGCGTTCAGAACTCCGGCTTGGAAGAAATGGTATTTACCGATAGTATTCCTTATGCTAACCGTTGCTCTAAAGTGAAGCAACTGACCATTGCTGATATGTTTGCTGAAACAATCCGCCGCGTGATGAATAATGAGTCTATCTCTTCACAATACATCATTTAATCTTTATATGATTATAGAAATAAAAGTCCGGACTTTCCCAAGTTCGGACTTTTATTTTAATTCTACCTAGGGACATTCATTAAATATTACAAAATCAGCCAACTAATTCATACACAAAGTATTGCGAATTAGTTGGCTTTTTTGTA
>PPYE01643966.1_pt1 | contig 14246 bp, 10 predicted proteins | sample 1559881 | NCBI WGS metagenome assembly PPYE01 (sample SAMN08240022, study PRJNA423297) | Human gut metagenome, whole genome shotgun sequencing project.
AACCCTGGGACAACACGACTTCAGCGCGGGCGAAGGGCTGTACACGCACATGAAGGCCCTTCGCCCCGATGAAGACCGACTCTCTCCGATTCATTCCGTTTACGTTGACCAGTGGGACTGGGAACGTGTGATGGGAGATGACGAACGCCACGCCGGCACGCTGGAAAGCACCGTAAAGGCGATTTGGGCGGGCATTAAAGAAACCGAAGCTGCCGTAAGCAAAGAGTTTGGGCTGACACCGTTCCTGCCAGAACAAATTCACTTTGTGCACAGCGAAACGCTGCTGAGCCGCTATCCTGGCCTTGATGCAAAAGGGCGCGAGCGCGCCATCGCCAAAGAGCTGGGCGCGGTATTCCTGATTGGTATCGGCGGTAAACTGTCCGATGGTCAGCGCCACGATGTTCGTGCGCCGGACTATGACGACTGGAGCACTCAGACCGCCTCCGGCATGACGGGTTTGAACGGCGATATTCTGGTGTGGAACCCGGTGCTGGAAGACGCGTTTGAGCTCTCTTCAATGGGGATCCGCGTGGATGCGAAAGCGCTGAAACATCAGCTGCAGATAACCGGCGACGAAGACCGTTTACAGCTGGAATGGCACCAGGCGCTGCTGCGTGGCGAAATGCCGCAGACTATCGGTGGCGGTATTGGCCAGTCTCGCTTGACGATGCTGCTGCTGCAACTGCCTCATATCGGCCAGGTGCAGTGCGGCGTATGGCCGGCTCAGGTACGTGAAAGCGTCTCCGCTCTGCTGTAACTAATCTATCGCCGCCAGCGTCTCAGCAGGCGGCTTCTTAACCCGGTATCAAAGCGCCAGATATGATCGAAAATGCGCATGATCCCGGGTTTGCCATGGGCGGACATCGCCACCGCGTGAAAACGATGCTGATGTTTATGCTGAAGATCCCCCACCTTTTTGACCACCTCATCCGGTAGCCGCTGGGCGATAAAATCGGAAATCACCACCGCGTCGGCATCCTGCCACTGCGGGTTTTGCAGATGCTCGATAATGGCGCGGAAACAGCTGGCCATATCGGTACCACCACGAAATCGCTGGCTTAAAAAGCGGATTGCCTGCTCCAGACCTTGACGACCGGTTAACTCGTAGCGCACCACTTCGCTGGAAAACAGCATAATGTAGCAGCGACGGTTGTCCGCCAGCGCCACGCGCATCAGCGCGAGGCAGAACGCTTTCGCGCACTGTTCGTTGAAGCCGCCCATCGAACCGGACGTATCCACGCAGACGATAAACGGCCCGCGCGGTTGTTCATCGACGTCCTGATGTACGACCGGACGCTCGGTCACCTTCTCGCGCCAGGCGTCGCCGTGCAGACGGTACGTTAGCAGCTGTTTCTCCACCAGCCGCCGGTAAAATTCATATTCCAGCTCGGTGATCCCAAGCGTTGCCAGCTCCGGCGGCAGTAAACGCAGAATATCGTCGCTTTGCTGGATGCCATCGACCTGTTCGGGCACGGTGGAGGGCTCGCGCACCAGCGAACGGAAAGTCTCCATCGGGGAATCTTTCTTCGGTACCGATTTGGCTTCGCGCGAACGGCCAAGCTGTTCAGCCAGGCGCAGCAGCTCAGGCTGCTGGCTGAGAAACTCACCGTATTTCACAATCAGCTGATAATCGCCGCGCTTAAGCTGTCCGGCGCTCATATCCCACAGCCGCCCACCGGCGCTGTCGTTTTCCACCAGCACCGGATCCAGCTGTCCGCTTAGCGTCATTCGCTCCTGCACTTCGCTCAGCAGCTGTTCACGCTCTTCTTCCAGCAGTTGCTGGTTCAGGGAGGTGACCTGAACGACCAGACTTAAGCGCCAGCGTTGCAGAAAAAGGGTGTGCAGCGCGGGGGTAAAGGTGGCGTTATTTGCCGCCAGTTGCTGAGCCTGAGCCGCAAAAGGCGACTGTACGCGGGTGAGCAGCGCCAGAATCTGCGGCAGTTGAACGATAAACTGGCTGGTGGAGAGAAGCTGACTCTGCTGATAGCAGATAACCTCCTCTTCCAGCTCGTGCGGCACCGGGGCATCTTTGAGTCGGTTTCTGAAAGTATCGCGCCAGCGGGGAAGATCGTCGGTAATGGCGCTTTTCAGGCGTGGAAATTTTTCAAAGAACACGGCCAACTGCGGAGAAGCCAGCAGGGCGATGATCATCTCTTCGATCATCCCCTCTTCGCTGACCGCCAGCATGACGTTGAGCGTGTCGATGGTCAGCATTAACTCTGCGCCTGCTTAATTTGCGCGGCCACGTCCTGAAGGCTGGCTTCGATGCGTCCCAGCCACTCGTCATGAATGAACAGACATTTTTGCTGCTCGCTAAAGCGGTTATGCTGCTGGTGCCACTCTTCATCTAAGGCGAGCAGCTGCTGGCGGATCTCGGTCGGCATACTTTCTGCTGAACCCGAACCCGGCAGCGACAGACGTGTACCCTGAAGGCTGATATCGCGCACGACCAGATGCTGTGCGGCATCCACTTCCATATTTAACGTCAGCGCAAAACCGATACCGTTGAGCTTACCGCGAATTTCACCGCCCTTTTCCAGCCAGTTCTCCAGCGCCTGGCGCTCGAAGGTAATGTGAATGACCTCAATATCGTGCAGCTTTAGCGGCTGCTGGAGCAGCAGGGTCACCGTTGGCGTTTGAATCTCCGGCGGCAGCTCATAATGCGGTTTGCGGCTAAACATGCCGCCCAGACGGGTGACTTTCAGCGCGGTTTTATCGCTTTGCTGCTGCTGAATTTGCAGGCGCTGCTGGGTGATGGCACCCAGCTTGTTGAGCATGGCCTGCTGCTGCCATGCATGCCCGGTCATCAAAATATCTATTTGTTGTTGCAGCAGATTTCGGCTTTCCGCATCGTGCCACAGGCACTCTTTTAACAGGATCAGATCGATAGGCGCGATCGTGTCGCGGCCGCTGAAGAAAGCGCAGGCCTGCAGCAGACGGATCGCTTTTTTCCAGCGACGATCGGAAACGTAAGGCGCATTTGGCAGGTTATCCAGCTGCTGGCGAAGGGTAAAAATCAGCTCGAACACCGCATCCGGCAGCTTCACGTTGCCAATATCTTTCTGCCACTGGAAGTACTCTTCGTCGGTAACCTGAAGATTCGCCGGAATCGGGTTGTCGTTTTCGTCCTGCTGGCTAATCAGCATCGAGCGGAAATTGCCCTTATCCTGCACTTTATCGAGCCACAGGCGAATCAGCATACGGTCATACAATGCTTCGAGGCTGCTTTCGGCTTCCGGCAATTCATTCGAAGCGGTGACCAGCAGGCGCATGGGAATCTTTTCAACGCTGGCGCCGTTGCGGAAGTGACGTTCGTTGATGGCGGTCAGCAAGGTGTTCAGGATGGCCGGGCCCGCTTTCCAGATTTCATCAAGGAAGACGATCTCAGCCTCTGGCAGATAGCCAGCAGTCAGGCGCTCATAGCGGCCTTCATCTTTTAACGCCTGGATAGAGAGCGGCCCAAAGACCTCTTCCGGCGTGGAGAAGCGGGTCATCAGATATTCGAACGCGCGGGCGTGCTGGAAGGCGAACTTGAGACGGCGAGCAATCAGACTTTTCGCGATCCCCGGTGGGCCAAGTAAAAAGACGCTTTCGCCGCTCAGGGCTGCCAGTAGGCAGAGGCGAATGGCGTGACTACGTTCAAATAGCCCTTTCTCCAGCGCGCTACTCAGCCGCGAAATTCTTTCTGCTAATAAATGTGGTTGGGCCATAATTAACTTGCGTCCTTTCGCCGTTTAATCAGCTAACTGGCTGAGTATAGACGTTTAAGTCTTTAGGTGAATAGCCTGAATAGTACCTCACAGTTTCTTGAGGCAGGTTAATATGACGTGATTAAGGGGTACGATTTTGACGCTAATCGTGCATACTGTGCGCTTTTCGTGGGCCAAGGGACTAGGCACACATTTGTTTCGTAAACGAAAGACTAGTCTATGAGCACTGATAAGAAACAATCTTTATCAGCGATTACACTCGCTGCAATTGGCGTGGTATACGGCGATATTGGTACCAGCCCTCTTTATACGCTTCGTGAATGTTTATCTGGCCAGTTTGGTTTTGGCGTCGAACGTGACGCGGTTTTTGGCTTTCTGTCATTAATCTTCTGGCTATTGCTGTTAACGGTATCTCTCAAATACATCACCTTCGTGATGCGGGCAGATAACGCCGGCGAAGGGGGGATCCTGACGCTGATGTCTCTGGCGGGGCGTAATACGTCTGCGCGCACGACTTCTGTCCTGGTCATTCTTGGGCTGATTGGCGGTAGCTTCTTCTATGGCGAAGTGGTTATCACCCCGGCGATTTCGGTGATGTCGGCGATAGAAGGTCTGGAAATTATCGCCCCGCAGCTCGATACCTGGGTCGTTCCCATCTCGATTATTGTCCTGACGTTGCTGTTTGCGATTCAGAAGCACGGTACCAGCATGGTCGGTAAACTGTTTGCGCCGATTATGCTCATCTGGTTCCTGCTGCTGGCAGGCCTCGGCGCGCGCAGTATTATCGCCAACCCGGAAGTGTTGCAGGCATTGAATCCATACTGGGCGGTCAATTTCTTCCTGCAATACAAAACCGTCTCCTTTATTGCATTGGGGGCGGTGGTGCTGTCGATTACCGGGGTGGAAGCGCTGTATGCCGACATGGGGCACTTCGGGAAGCTGCCGATTCGTTTGGCCTGGTTCTCGGTGGTACTGCCGTCGCTGGTGCTGAACTACTTTGGGCAGGGCGCACTACTGCTCAAGCATCCGGAAGCGATTAAGAACCCCTTCTTCTTGTTGGCGCCCGAGTGGGCGTTGATTCCAATGCTGATTATCGCCGCCCTGGCGACGGTTATCGCCTCTCAGGCGGTGATCTCCGGCGTCTTCTCGCTGACGCGCCAGGCCGTACGTCTGGGCTATCTGTCGCCGATGCGCATTATCCATACTTCAGAGATGGAATCGGGGCAGATTTATATTCCGTTCATCAACTGGCTGCTCTATATCTCCGTGGTTATCGTGATTGTTAGCTTTGAGCACTCCTCAAACCTGGCAGCGGCGTATGGGATTGCGGTTACCGGGACGATGGTCCTGACGACCATTCTGTTTACCACGGTGGCGCGTAAAAACTGGCACTGGAATAAGTTCTTTGTCGCGCTGCTGTTTGTGGCGTTTATGTGCATCGACATTCCGCTGTTCTCGGCGAACCTGGATAAGATCGTCTCCGGCGGTTGGCTGCCGCTGACGTTAGCGCTGATCATGCTCACCATCATGACCACCTGGAAAAGCGAGCGTTTCCGCCTGCTGCGCCGGATGCACGAACACGGCAACTCTCTGGAAGCGATGATCGCCTCGCTGGAGAAATCGCCGCCGGTCCGCGTGCCGGGCACCGCGGTATATATGTCGCGCGCGCTGAACGTCATTCCGTTTGCCATGCTGCATAACCTCAAGCACAACAAGGTGCTTCATGAGCGCGTTATTCTGCTGACGCTGCGTACTGAAGATGCGCCGTACGTGCACAACGTGAGACGCGTGCAGATTGAGCAGCTCTCGCCAACTTTCTGGCGCGTGGTGGCCAGCTACGGTTGGCGTGAAACGCCAAATGTGGAAGAGGTGTTCCACCGCTGTGGTCTGGAAGGTTTAAGCTGCCGGATGATGGAGACGTCGTTCTTTATGTCGCATGAGTCGCTGATTGTCGGCAAGCGTCCGTGGTACCTGCGCCTGCGCGGTAAGCTGTATCTGCTGCTCCAGCGCAACGCGCTGCGCGCGCCCGATCAGTTCGAGATCCCGCCAAACCGCGTTATTGAGCTGGGCACCCAGGTCGAAATTTAACGCTATCAACACCCTCCCTCATTTTGACGGAGGGTGTTTTTTTATCCCCTCTTCTTTGTTCGCGAAACGTTTCGATATCGATCACATTTCTATAACCTGATGATGGTTTTCTGCGCGTTCTTCAGACTACACTTATGACAGCGAAACGTTTCGCTAGTGGAGCAAGAAAACAATATGAAGAAAGGTACGGTACTCAACTCTGAAATCTCGTCGGTTATTTCCCGTTTGGGTCATACCGATACGCTGGTGGTGTGCGATGCGGGTTTACCCATCCCTCGTAGCACGGCGCGCATTGATATGGCGCTAACACAGGGCGTTCCCACCTTCATGCAGGTGTTGGGCGTGGTGACGCAAGAGATGCAGGTCGAGGCCGCCATTCTCGCCGCGGAAATTCAACAACATAATCCGCAGCTTCACGAAACGTTGCTCAAGCACATCGAGCAACTGCAGCAACACCAGGGAAATTGCATTGACGTTCGTTACGTCTCGCACGAGCAGTTCAAACAACAAACCGCAGACAGTCAGGCGGTGATTCGTAGCGGGGAATGTTCCCCGTATGCGAATATCATTCTCTGTGCTGGCGTCACCTTCTGAGGCCATCATGGACGCACTCTTACAACTGAAAGGGATCGATAAATCGTTCCCGGGCGTCAAAGCGCTCTCCGGCGCCGCGCTGAACGTCTACGCTGGCCGCGTGATGGCGCTGGTGGGCGAAAATGGCGCAGGCAAATCCACCATGATGAAGGTGCTGACCGGGATCTACACCCGCGACGCCGGTTCTTTATTATGGCTGGGTCAAGAGACCACCTTTAACGGCCCAAAATCCTCACAGGAAGCCGGTATTGGCATCATCCACCAGGAGCTGAACCTGATCCCGCAGCTGACGATTGCCGAGAACATTTTCCTCGGCCGTGAGTTTGTGAATCGCTTTGGCAAAATAGACTGGAAGAAGATGTATGCCGAGGCCGATATTCTGCTGGCCAAACTCAATCTGCGCTTTAAGAGCGACCGTCTGGTGGGTGACCTCTCGATCGGCGATCAGCAGATGGTCGAAATTGCCAAGGTGCTGAGCTTTGAATCAAAGGTCATCATCATGGATGAACCGACCGATGCGCTGACCGACACCGAAACCGAATCCCTGTTCCGCGTCATCCGCGAGCTGAAATCGCAGGGGCGCGGGATTGTCTATATCTCCCACCGCATGAAAGAGATTTTCGAGATCTGCGACGACGTGACGGTCTTCCGCGACGGGCAGTTTATTGCCGAACGCGAAGTCGCCAGCCTGAATGAAGATCTGCTGATTGAGATGATGGTGGGCCGCAAACTCGAAGATCAATATCCGCATCTGGACAAAGAGCCGGGTGAGATCCGCCTGAAGGTGGACGCACTGTGCGGGCCGGGCGTGAACAGCGTCTCCTTTACCTTGCGCAAAGGGGAGATTCTCGGCGTGGCCGGGCTGATGGGCGCCGGGCGCACCGAGTTAATGAAAGTGCTGTACGGCGCGCTGCCGCGCACCAGCGGCTACGTGACTCTCGACGGTCATGAAGTGGTGACCCGTTCACCGCAGGATGGTCTGGCAAACGGCATCGTTTATATCTCCGAAGACCGTAAGCGCGATGGTCTGGTGCTGGGCATGTCGGTGAAAGAGAACATGTCGCTGACTGCGCTGCGCTACTTCAGCCGTGCCGGCGGCGGCCTGAAGCATAAAGATGAACAGCAGGCGGTCGGCGACTTTATCCGCCTGTTTAACGTTAAAACGCCTTCCATGGAACAGGCTATCGGCCTGCTTTCCGGCGGTAATCAGCAGAAAGTGGCGATTGCCCGCGGCCTGATGACGCGTCCGAAGGTACTGATCCTCGATGAGCCGACGCGCGGCGTGGACGTGGGCGCGAAGAAAGAAATTTATCAGCTTATCAACCAGTTCAAGGCCGACGGCCTGAGCATTATTCTGGTCTCCTCGGAGATGCCGGAAGTATTGGGGATGAGCGATCGCATTATTGTGATGCATGAAGGGCATCTCGGCGGTGAGTTTTCACGCGAGCAGGCCACCCAGGAAGTATTAATGGCTGCCGCAGTGGGCAAGCTTAACCGCGTGAATCAGGAGTAAAAAAGATGACAACCCAGTCTGTGGCGGGTCGCCGCTATTTCACTAAGGCATGGCTGCTGGAGCAAAAATCGCTGATAGCTCTGCTGGTGCTGATAGCGATTGTCTCGACCATGAGCCCCAACTTTTTTACCGTCAATAACCTGTTCAACATCCTGCAGCAAACCTCCGTGAATGCGATCATGGCGGTTGGGATGACGCTGGTCATTTTAACGTCGGGGATCGACCTGTCCGTCGGTTCTCTGCTGGCGTTGACCGGCGCGGTCGCCGCCTCGATTGTGGGTATCGAAGTTAATGCGCTGGTGGCGGTTGCTGCCGCACTCGCATTAGGTGCCGCAATTGGGGCCGTTACCGGCGTGATCGTAGCGAAAGGCCGGGTGCAGGCGTTTATCGCCACCCTGGTGATGATGCTGCTGCTGCGCGGTGTGACCATGGTGTACACCAACGGTAGCCCGGTCAATACCGGCTTTACCGACAACGCCGACGTGTTTGGCTGGTTCGGTATTGGCCGCCCGCTGGGGATCCCTACGCCGGTGTGGATCATGGCGATTGTCTTCCTCGCGGCGTGGTACATGCTGCACCATACCCGCTTAGGTCGTTATATCTATGCGCTGGGCGGTAACGAAGCGGCAACGCGTCTTTCCGGTATCAGCGTCAATAAAGTCAAAATTATCGTCTACTCTTTGTGCGGGTTACTGTCGGCGCTGGCGGGGATTATTGAAGTGGCTCGCCTCTCCTCGGCACAACCGACGGCGGGTACCGGCTATGAGTTGGATGCCATCGCGGCGGTAGTGCTGGGCGGTACCAGCCTGGCGGGCGGTAAGGGGCGTATTGTCGGCACGCTTATCGGTGCGCTGATTCTTGGGTTCTTGAACAACGGTTTGAACTTGTTAGGCGTTTCTTCTTATTACCAGATGATCGTTAAAGCAGTCGTCATTTTGCTGGCGGTGCTGGTGGACAACAAAAAGCAGTAACAAACGACACTACAGGACATCTTAGATATGAATATGAAAAAACTGGCTACCCTGGTTTCCGCGGTTGCGCTGAGCGCCACCGTCAGTGCGAACGCGATGGCGAAAGATACCATTGCGCTGGTTATCTCTACCCTGAATAACCCGTTCTTCGTCTCCCTGAAGGATGGCGCGCAGAAAGAAGCGGACAAACTGGGCTATAACCTGGTGGTTCTGGACTCACAGAACAACCCGGCGAAAGAGCTGGCTAACGTTCAGGATTTAACGGTTCGTGGCACCAAAATTCTGCTGATCAACCCGACGGACTCCGACGCGGTGGGTAACGCCATCAAGATGGCAAACCAGGCTAAAATCCCGGTGATTACCCTCGACCGCGTGGCCTCTAAAGGTGACGTTGTGAGCCACATTGCTTCCGATAACGTACTGGGCGGTAAAATCGCCGGTGACTACATCGCGAAAAAAGCCGGTGAAGGCGCTAAAGTCATCGAGCTGCAAGGCATTGCCGGGACTTCCGCCGCGCGCGAGCGTGGTGAAGGCTTCCAGCAGGCCGTGGCGGCCCATAAATTTAACGTGCTGGCCAGCCAGCCGGCAGACTTCGACCGTACTAAAGGTCTGAACGTCATGCAGAACCTGCTCACCGCGCATCCGGATGTGAAGGCCGTATTCGCACAGAACGATGAAATGGCGCTGGGCGCGCTGCGTGCGCTGCAAACCGCCGGTAAATCCGATGTGATGGTAGTCGGCTTTGACGGTACGCCGGATGGCGAAAAAGCGGTAAACGACGGTAAACTGGCAGCGACTATTGCGCAGTTGCCTGACCAGATCGGTGCTAAAGGTGTGGAAACCGCCGACAAAGTGCTGAAAGGCGAAAAGGTGCAGGCAAAATATCCTGTTGACCTGAAGCTGGTAATTAAGCAGTAATAACGTGAATGCGATTCAGGCTCTCACAGCCTGAGGGACTATATCTATAAAAGAAAAGCAGGGCACGCGCCACCGGGATACCGGTGGCGCATCTTACCGGACACTCTGAAAATGAAAACCGCAGGCAAACTCGTCGTCCTTGGCAGCATCAATGCCGATCACATTCTCAATCTTGAATCTTTCCCGACGCCGGGCGAAACCGTCACCGGTAGCCATTATCAGGTCGCGTTTGGCGGTAAAGGCGCGAACCAGGCGGTTGCCGCCGGGCGTAGCGGCGCGGATATCGCGTTTATCGCCTGTACCGGCGCCGATGATATCGGCGAGCGTATTCGTAAACAGTTGCAGGTTGACCGCATTGACGTGGCGCCTGTGAGCGCCGTTGCGGGTGAGTCAACCGGCGTGGCGCTGATCTTCGTGAACGGCGAAGGTGAGAACGTAATCGGCATTCACGCAGGAGCTAACGCGGCGCTGTCTACCGTGCTGGTAGAGAAGCAGCGTGAGCGAATTGCCGAGGCGGATGCGCTGCTGATGCAGCTCGAGTCCCCGCTGGACAGCGTCGTGCTGGCCGCCCAGATTGCTCACCAGAATCAGACGACCGTGGTATTGAACCCGGCCCCGGCGCGCGCGCTGCCGGATACGCTGCTGTCGCTAGTGGATATCATTACCCCCAATGAGACCGAAGCTGAGAAGTTAACTGGTGTTCTGGTGGAAAACGATGACGATGCCGCGAAGGCCGCACAGGTACTGCACGCGAAAGGCATCGACACGGTGATTATTACCCTTGGCAGCCGGGGCGTATGGGCCAGCGTTAAGGGTGAAGGGCGTCGCGTACCGGGCTTTAAAGTGCAGGCTATCGACACCATTGCCGCGGGCGATACCTTTAACGGCGCGCTGATGACGGCGTTGCTGGAGAACACGCCGTTGGCCGATGCGCTGCGTTTTGCTCATGCTGCTGCGGCTATTGCCGTCACGCGCAAAGGCGCGCAGCCCTCTGTGCCCTGGCGTGAAGAGATCGACGAATTTTTACGTCAGCAGGGGTAATGCTTGGCCACGATGAAGGATGTTGCTCGCCTGGCGGGCGTTTCCACCTCGACGGTGTCTCACGTCATCAATAAAGATCGGTTTGTCAGCGAGGCCATCACCGAGAAGGTCGACGCTGCGATCAAATCATTGAACTACGCGCCGTCGGCGCTGGCGCGTAGCCTCAAGCTTAATCAAACGCGTACCATCGGTATGCTGATTACCGCCAGTACCAATCCCTTTTATTCAGAGCTGGTACGCGGCGTGGAGCGCAGCTGCTTTGAGCGCGGCTACAGCCTGGTGCTATGCAATACCGAAGGCGACGAACAGCGGATGAACCGCAACCTGGAAACGCTGATGCAAAAGCGCGTCGACGGGCTGCTGTTGCTGTGCACCGAAACGCATCAGCCCTCGCTGGAAATTATGCAGCGCTATCCTTCTATTCCTTCCGTGATGATGGACTGGGCGCCGTTTGATGGCGACAGCGATCTGATTCAGGACAATTCGCTGCTGGGCGGCGATATGGCGACTCGCTACCTGATCGCGCGTGGTCATACGCGCATTGCCTGTATTTCCGGTCCGCTGGATAAAACCCCGGCGCGGCTGCGCCTGGAAGGGTATCGGGAAGCCATGCATAACGCGCAACTGCCAATTCTGCCTGGCTATGAAATTACCAGCAATTTTGAGTTTGGCGGCGGGTTCGACGCGATGCAGAAACTGCTGGCACATCCTGAACGTCCGGATGCGGTTTTCGTCGGAAACGATGCTATGGCGGTGGGCGTTTATCAGGCGTTGTATCAGGCTGGTCTACGTATTCCGCAGGATATGGCGGTGATTGGCTACGATGATATCGAACTGGCGCGCTATATGACGCCGCCGCTCACCACCATTCACCAACCCAAAGACGAACTGGGCGAACTGGCGATCGATGTCCTGATTCATCGTATCGCGCAGCCCGGGCAAAAACAGCAGCGTATGCAGTTGACGCCTGAGCTGGTGGTGCGCGGGTCCGTGTGAGGCTAGTGTTTTTCTTTTATCAGGTTACGTCCATCTTTCGGGCGCAGCAGCATGAACATCAGCGCTGACACCGCCGTTATCACACCCATGGTGATAAAGGTGTAGTGGAACTGCTCAATCGTCGAGCCCACAATGCTTTGATACGAGCGCAGCACCGCGGCGCTGATCGCCACCCCAAGGCTAATCGACAATTGCTGTGTGACGGCTAGCAGGCTGTTACCACCGCTGGCGTTATCGTCGGAAAGGTCGGCAAGCGTAATGGTGTTCATCGAAGTGAACTGCGTCGACATGGCCATCCCCAACACGAACAGCGGCAGAATCAGCATCCACACCGGCATTGACGGCGATTGTAGTGAAAACTGTGCGATCATCAGGCCGATAAACAGCGTGACGCCGACCAGCGTTTTCCGATAGCCCAACCGGCGTAGCACCTGGGTGACGGTTGATTTTGCCACTATAGAGCCGATTGCCGTGGGGGCCATCATGATGCCCGCAATCAGTGCCGGATAGCCAAAGCCGACCTGCAGCATCAGCGGCATCAGGAACGGCACGCAGCCGGTGCCCAGGCGTGTCGCCAGGTTGCCTGCAATACCGACCGAGAACGTCCGCGTTCTAAATAAGCCCAGAGAGATCAGCGGCGTAGGATGCTTACGCGCGTGGCGAATATAGGCCAGCAGCAAAATAATACTGAACAGTACCACCATCAGAGCGACCCAACCCGACACAATCTGCTCGCCGAGCAGCTCCATCCCGATCGAGAACAGCACCAGGCTTAAACCAAACAGCAGGAATCCTGAGAGATCGAAGCGTCGCCGCGGCGTTGTGAAGTTCGGCATGTATTTTCGTGCGTACAGCATGCCAATAACGCCGATCGGTATGTTGATAAGGAAAATCCAGTGCCAGGTCGCCCAGGTGACAAAAACGCCACCCAGTACCGGGCCCAGAATAGGCCCTATCAGCCCCGGCATAGTGACGAAGTTAAGCACCGGTAGCAGTTCGCTACGCGGGTAGGCGCGCAGCAGCGCCAGACGGGCGACGGGCATCATCATGGCGCCGCCAATCCCCTGAATAATACGGAAGATCACCAGTTCGCCGAGCGAAGTGGAAAGCGCGCACGCCAGTGAACCAAGGGTAAACAGGCTGACCGCCAGCATAAAGATGCGTCGGGTACCGAAGCGGTCAGCAAGCCAGCCGCTGACCGGGATCAGCATGGCCACGGTAAGGGTGTAGCTGATAATCGCCGATTGCATCGCCAGCGGCGACCGGTTGAGGCTGTGCGCGATAGCGGGCAGCGCTGTATTCAGAATGGTGGCGTCTAATGCTTGCATAAAGAAGGCCATCGCGGCTATCCACGGTAGCCCGGCCATACTCCGCGCTTTCTTCTCAGTCATTCGCTGTCCTTTATACTGCGGTCAGAATATGTGGCGCGTTTAATAAAGCCTGGCAGGCCTGGTATGCCCGTGGGCCATCGCCTTCCTGTATTGCATCAACAATGGCCTGGTGGCTCGCCAATTCAATCACCTCATCTTCGGTAATAGAGGTGAAATAGATGTGGTACACCGAGTGGAACAGTTTGGCGAATGATGTCAGAAACGGGTTAGCGCTCATTTCATAGATGTGCTCATGCCAGGAGGTGTCGATATCGATCCAACGCTCGCGGTTGAATGTTTTCTCCAACGTCGCCATCTCTTCCATTAAGGTATTGAGCTGGGCTTTCTGCTCGGCGGTGCCGAGCGTAGCGGCCAGCATGCATGCCTGCGGCTCCAGACTGCGGCGCAACACCAGGAAGTGTTTCATGACGGCCTGGAAGTTATCAGTCGTTAGCCACCAGGAGATCAGCTCGGTATCGAGGAAGTTCCAGTAGGCCTGAGGCATCACACGGGTACCAATACGCGGGCGAGGAAGCAGCATCCCTTTCGCTGACAGCGTTTTTACCGCTTCGCGAACGGCGGTTCGACTCACGCCGAAAATTTCACCCAGCTCCATCTCGCCGGGGAGGATGCTTTCCGGGGGATACTCACCGGTTAATATCTTCTGGGCTATTTTCTCAGCCAGGACCCAGGAGATGTTCTTTTGAGCGGCCAGTTGCTGTGCGCTTAGAGACATAAATGCCATTCCTATTATTTATCTTTCTTTAGTATGCCATTTGACGTGCTGAATCGGTGTTAAAAACAGCAATCCGGGCATTTTACGGCGTATTCATAAGCAATTTGATGAAAAAAATAGCGAGCGATAAAATAATTCAAATTTCCCCTTGTCAGGCAGAATAAACTCCCTATAATGCGCTCCCACTGACACGGAACAACGGCAAGCAAGCCGACGGGTCAGCGAGGTTATCCTGAGGATCTCGACGGAGAAAAGCGAAATTAAACGCTTGACTCTGAAAGAGGAAAGCGTAATATACGCCACCTCGCG